>CESS01012565.1_pt1 | contig 13158 bp, 11 predicted proteins | sample 326931 | NCBI WGS metagenome assembly CESS01 (sample SAMEA2591098, study PRJEB7988) | marine metagenome | biome: marine biome (ENVO:00000447); feature: deep chlorophyll maximum layer (ENVO:xxxxxxxx); material: saline water (ENVO:00002010), including plankton (ENVO:xxxxxxxx) | depth 55 m
GTAGAGGAAAAACCATGTCAGCAGAAGACGCACTAAAACTGATCAGTGACAGCAAAGCAAAATTTGTCGATTTCCGATTCACCGACACGCACGGCAAGGAGCAGCATGTCTCCGTGCCGGCTTCAGTCATTGATGGAGAATTATTCGAGGAGGGCAAGATGTTTGATGGCTCCTCCATTGCAGGTTGGAAGGGTATTAATGAATCAGACATGATTCTGATGCCTGACCCGGATACGGCGGTCATCGACCCGTTCATGCAGGACACCACGGTACTGCTGCGATGCGACGTGATCGAGCCAGCAACCATGCAGGGCTACGACCGAGATCCCCGCTCGATCGCGAAACGCGCTGAAGCCTATCTTAAGTCGACCGGGGCAGGGGATTCGGCTTATTTTGGACCGGAAGCGGAGTTCTTTGTTTTTGATTCGGTGCGCTGGAAGAATGAGATGTCCGGTGCGGCCTACCACATCGAGTCGGTCGAAGCGGCGTGGAGTTCCGATAAGGATTACGAAGACGGCAACATCGGCCACCGTCCGGGTATCAAGGGCGGATACTTCCCGGTGCCGCCGGTGGACTCCCTGCAGGATGTCCGTTCCAGCATGTGCCTTGCCATGCAGGACATGGGGCTTGACGTAGAAGTGCATCACCACGAGGTAGGCACCGCAGGCCAGGGCGAGATCGGCGCGCGCTTTGATACCCTGGTCTCAAAATCTGATCAGACCCAGATTTACAAGTACTGCGTGCACAATGTGGCCCATGCGCATGGCTTGACGGCGACCTTCATGCCCAAGCCACTCGTGGGGGACAACGGCAGCGGCATGCATGTTCACCAGTCGATTTTCAAAGGCGGAGACAACACTTTCGCCGGAGACGAATACGGCGGCCTTAGTGAAACTGCCCTTTACTACATCGGGGGTATCTTCAAGCACGCCCGCGCTTTGAACGCGTTTACCAATGCCAGCACCAACAGCTACAAGCGTCTGGTGCCAGGCTTTGAGGCGCCCGTCATGCTGGCGTACTCAGCAAGAAACCGCTCAGCTTCCTGCCGCATCCCGTATGTGAGTAATCCGAAGGCGCGCCGCATTGAGGTCCGTTTCCCTGATCCGACGGCCAATCCCTACCTCGCGTTTTCCGCAATGCTGTTGGCGGGTCTTGACGGTATTCAGAACCGCATTCACCCCGGGGGTCCCATGGACAAAGATCTTTATGATCTGCCGCCCGAAGAGGAAAAGGAAATCGCCACGGTGGCCCATTCCCTTGACCAGGCGCTCGATGCACTGGACGCTGACCGTGAGTTTCTGAAGGTTGGCGGCGTGATGAGCGATGACATGATTGACGGCTATATCGAGCTCAAGATGGAGCAGGTCCAGCGCTTGCGGATGGCCACTCATCCGGCTGAGTTTGATATGTACTACAGCGTTTAGGCCCAAGAGCGGGTGTTTGACAGGCACCCGCTTCCCTTGGGATATTATGCACCATGATGGTGCAAACGCTTTTCCGATGAAGCATTCTCAAGCGGATATTTGCCGTTCGGTGCTCGATGGACTTCAGGCGGCAGTCCTTTTGGTCGGGCCTGACCGGCGGGTGATCTTTATGAATCCGGCAGCAGAGGGACTTCTCGAAACCAGCAGACAGAGAGGGTGCGGCCGTGATGTGCTCGATCTTGTGCCTATGGGGATGACCCTGCAGGGCGCATTGATCTCAGGAGAGGAAGGCGCCACGACAACGCTGCGTGAGGAAATGCTTCGAGGTCCGCTGCAGGCCGAGGCCATTACCGTGGACTGCACTGTGTCGCCGATAGATGATGGAACGGAAGGCCCCTGCATGATCGTTGAACTCAGCCAGGTTGACCAGGTGGCCCGTATGACTCGGGAGACCACCTTGCAGGAGAACCAGGGTGCGTTCAGCCAGGTAGCCAGGGCATTGGCTCATGAGATCAAAAATCCCCTCGGGGGTATCCGTGGGGCCGCCCAGCTGCTTGACAGTGAACTGAGTGACAAGGATCTGCGCGAGTACACACGCATCATCACCCATGAGACCGACCGGCTGAACGGCCTTGTCGACCGACTGACTGGGGGCTACAGCGCCGGGGAACACGAATCCTTCAATCTGCATGCGGTGCTCGAGCATGTTCGGAAACTGACGCAGGTAGAAAACCCAGGGGGTTTGGAATTCGAGCGCGACTATGACCCCAGCATCCCGGATATTATCGGCGATCACGCCCAGATGACTCAGGCGGCATTGAATATTGTGCGTAACGCCGTGCAGGCAATGGAAGGGCAGGGGTGTATTCGTTTGCGGACCCGCGTACGCCGACAATGCACAATCCATCACCGTCGCCACCGATTGGCGATTGAGGCCTCTATTACGGACACCGGACCCGGCATTGAGCCGGACTTAAAGGAACGGATCTTCTTTCCCATGGTGACCGGCCGACCAGATGGGACAGGCCTGGGTCTCGCTCTTACCCGGGAGATCATCTCGCGTCATGGGGGCCTGATCACTTGCATAAGCGAGCCGGGCCAGACCTCCTTCACCCTGTTGCTGCCCGTGAAGGAGAAGGCATGACTGGAAAATCCTCCGTCTGGGTAGTAGATGATGATGCCTCGATCCGCTGGGTGCTTGAGAAAGCGCTGTCCAACGCAGGGTTTGCGGTCACATTGTTTGACCGCGCGGATGACGTGCTGAAGCGTATCGGACGCGAACAGCCGGACGTCATTGTGACCGACATTCGCATGCCTGGTACCAGCGGGCTGGAATTGCTCGACGTGCTCGGCAAAGACATGCCCGGTCTTCCCGTCATCGTGATGACCGCGTATTCCGATCTCGACAGCGCCGTGTCGGCTTATCAGGGCGGGGCATTTGAGTATCTTCCCAAGCCTTTCGACTTGGAGGAGGCCGTAGCGCTGGTGGGCCGGGCGCTTCAGAAAAAAGCGCAAGTCAAAGTGCAGGTCACCACCGATGAGAAAGACAGCGAGATCATAGGTGCAGCTCCTGCCATGCAGACCGTCTTTCGGGTTATCGGCCGATTGTCGGGCTCCCAGATGAATGTGTTGATCTCCGGGGAATCTGGCACTGGCAAAGAGCTCGTTGCCCGCGCAATTTATCGAAACAGTCTGCGGTCGGCGAAACCCTTTGTGGCGATAAACACTGCTGCCATTCCGGCGGATCTTCTGGAGTCGGAGCTTTTCGGCCACGAAAAGGGCGCCTTTACCGGCGCACAGGATCAGCGCCGCGGCCGCTTTGAGCAGGCCGCGGGCGGTACGCTTTTTCTAGATGAAATTGGCGACATGCCGATCGAGTTACAGACTCGGTTACTCAGGGTGTTGTCTGACGGCACGTTTTTTCGCGTCGGTGGCCATCAGGAATTAACCGCCGATGTGCGCGTGATTGCAGCGACCAACCAGGATCTCATGAGTCGGGTCTCAGAAGGGCGTTTTCGCGAAGACCTTTTTCACCGGCTCAACGTGATTGGAATTACGCTCCCGGCGCTGCGTGACCGTCGGGAGGACATTCCTGCCCTGGCTGAGAAGTTTCTTCATCAGGCGGCAACCGAGCTTGATGTTGAGCCCAAGCGGCTCGATGACGGAGCGATGCAGTTGCTCTGTGAGGCCGCTTGGCCCGGAAATGTCCGAGAGCTTGGGAATCTCTGCAGACGCCTGACCGTGCTGGCGCCGGGTGCGACGGTAACCGCCGGGGACCTGCCGCCAGACGTCAATGCTCAGTCAGCAGGGGTGCAGTCAGCACAAACCTGGCAGCATCTTCTAGAGCAGGCGGCAGCCGAGCGTTTTGCAATGGGTCAAAAGGATGTGCTTTCCGAATTTGGTCCAGACTTTGAGCGAGTCCTTCTGCGAACGGCGCTTGGGTTTACCCGGGGCCGCAAGCAGGAGGCTGCCCACTGGATCGGATGGGGCCGAAACACTCTTACCCGCAAACTGAAAGAGCTCGATATAGACTGACGCCGGGCCGGGCCGCGCTTTTCCATCAGCCGTGATTGTCGTCGGCTTGTCTGCCGGGCGGACACAGGCACACTATACTTTTCGCTCGTCTGACTAGACCCTCCCTACAGGAAAAATCATGAGCAAGCTATCGGGAAAAACCGCGCTGGTGACGGGTGCCAGCGCCGGAATCGGTTTCGCCACCGCACGGTTGTTGAGCGAAGCTGGTGTTCGGCTCATCGGTTGTGCCCGTCGGCTGGACGCGCTTCGTACTCAAATGGATGAACTGCCTGGCCCGACACTGTCAGTGCAGCTTGATGTGGCGGACACCGAGTCTGTTGCTGGTCTGATGGCCCAATTACCGCCCGAGTGGAAGACCATCGATATTCTGGTCAACAACGCGGGCAGTGATGTCGGCGGCCGCCGTGATTTTCACGAGGGTGATATCGCAGAATGGGTCAATACGATACAGATCAATGTCTCTGGACTGATGCAGGTGACCGCAGCAGTGTTGCCCGGCATGCTGGCGGATCAAGGGGGACATATTGTGAATCTCGGGTCGGTCGCGGGGCTGAGCGGTGTGCGGGGCTGCGCGGCGTACGTGGCCAGCAAACATGCGGTGCACGGATTGAGTGATACACTTCGTCAGGAATACGCCGGCCGCGGGATCCGGGTGTCGGAAATCCTGCCGGGCATGGTCAAGACCGAGTTTGCCAAGACACGCTTTTCCGATGCCGACGAAGGCGATGCGTTTTATGAGAACTACGGACTTTGTCTGGAGGCTGAGGATATCGCCCGTTCTGTGCTCTTTGCCCTCGAACAGCCTCCACATGCGGTGGTGTCACAAATCGTTATCGTCCCGGATAACCCGGGGTAAGGAGCCGAGTCAGTGATGCGTAAGAGGCTAAGCCGAAGGCACTTTCTCGGCGCAGGTGCGGGAGCGTTGGCCGCGGCAGGAGGTTTGATGTGGCTGTATCAGCCGCGCAAGATCGGAGCGCCGCTGGGTGATCTCGTTTCGGATTCAAATGGAATGTTGGATTTGCCCCCAGGATTTTCTTATCAGGTGCTACAACGCGTCGGTGACCAGATGACTGATGGATTCAATGTACCCAGTGCGCCTGATGCGATGGCTTGTTTTGCAGGAGAAAATGACAGTTGGGTAGTTATGCGCAACCACGAGATTCATGAGGGTATTCCTGTTGATCCGACATTGGGGTTTGCTGACAACCGGGGCGGCGGAGTAACCCGACTGGTCGTGGATAGAGAAAGCGGCGTGCTTCGAGCAAGCAATTTTGTGCTGACAGGAACCTCGCGTAACTGCGCCGGCGGGCCAAGTCCCTACGGTTGGCTAAGTTGTGAGGAAGTCGGGGAACCTGGGCACGGGTACGTTTTTCTGTGTGATGCATCGGCTTCGACACTGCAGGCGCCGCACAAGCTGCCTGCCCTGGGCCGCTTTCCTCATGAAGCAGCCGCTTTTGATGAGGCTACCGGTATCACTTACCTTACCGAGGATACTTCCGACAGTGCAATCTACCGCCATCTTCCGGACCATCGCACGAAACCTTTTGTCGGCGGAGAGTTACAGGCATTGAAAGTGTCGTCTAAGGATCGATTCAGGCTTTCAGAGGGCCCGAAGGTAGGAGACGCATTTAATGTGGAATGGGTCTCCGTGGCCGACCCGCAAGCCCTTAAGGCCTCGACGCGAGACCAGGCCCATAACTTGGGAGCTGCGTTTCTCTCTCGTGGTGAAGGCGCATGGCTTTCCGAAGGCCACGTCTATATCTGTTCTACTGATGGTGGACCGAATCGCCGTGGACAACTCTATCGGCTGGATATCTTGTCAGACGGCTTGGACCGATTGACTCTGGTTGCGCAAGCTGAAAGTGAAGACTCTTTTGCTAACCCGGACAACATAACCGTCTCACCTTGGGGCGATGTATTTTTAGCGGAAGATGGCGCGGCGCCCAACGGGGTGCGCGTGCTGAAACCGGATGGCAGTCTGCATCACTTTGCACGTAATGCCCTGAATGGCGGAAAGAGCGAAATCGCGGGGATATGTTTTTCCCCAGACGGCAAGTGGCTTTTTTTGAATCTTCAGTGGGAGGGCTTAACGTTCGCTATCACTGGGCCCTTTACCGTCTAATCTCGTCTACTCCTTGTTCAAAAACCCACCGGATAAACCGCGAGACCACCGGGGTGGGCCCGATCATGGATCGATCCGATGTAGGTCGCCAGTAGTTCAGATCGATCCTCGTCAAAGAAGAGACCATAGGGGGGACCCGGCAGGCCGTTGATCGGTCGAATCGGCTTGACGACGCGACCGTCTGTGGAAACCAAAGCCAACTGATTGCGCGCGCTCCAGAGTCCAACCACGATCCAATTCTTGTTGAGGCGCACTAGCCCTGTCATATTGACCTCAGGAAATTGCGCAACCACGCTGGCTTTGCCACTGGAAAAATTACTGATGTGAAGAACATTGCTTCCCTTTCCGGGATTAAGACCGTCACGGCCCTCGTAGGAATTGGACAGCCATAGACCGTCCTCTTCGCAAATCAACTGGCGGCCATAAGACACCAGCTTTTGATGGTCCGCGAAGACTTCAGCTGGGCTGGTATCTAAAGGTCGGTAGCGCACCAGTCGGGAGTGTAATGAGTCGGCCACATAGATCCATCCGCTTGCCGCATCAAAGCAGATGCCGTGAGGCGCATTGAAGCCTCGACCGCCAGCGTCACCAAACCGGCTGACTTCGCCGCTGGCTATCTCGACAAGAGCAACATTGCTGCCCCAGCCTTCGCTGACAAGTGCCCGATTGGTATCAAGCGCCTCGAGGAAATGAGGAGATCCCAGGGTGACCAACGAGTGATGCTGTTTTTCGCGGAGGACGAGTCGCTCGTGATTTTCAAATCCGAGGGATTCACTGAGGACCAGTTCATTACTGAAGAGTTCCCCGGCAAAGTACCTGTCACCCAGGCGGATTACCTGCGCAGGGTGCTGAAGATTGCCGCTGTACACGACGGGTTCTCCAAGAATCGGGACAGGGCCATCGATCTGCCACCACCATCCGGTAACAAAAATAACCAAAGCCGAGATTAGTCCGATCAGCCAGTAGTTTGATTCTGTCTTGTTCAAGAAGTTCTTAAGTCGCATCTCAATGAAGAGCAATTCGCAAAGTGCTGAGAAGAAACGGGCACCAAGCATAACAGCCTGTATAGCGTGTGCCCTGTATCCGGAGCGCCATCGCTATAATTGCCGGTGTGTAATCGCTGGCACAGCCCTTTCGAGATTTGTGTCGCGTCTACTTTGCACTCGTTCTTTTAACCTGCGTGAATACTGCTTTGAAAAACAAAAAAGCCGCTCTTGACCGCATCGGCATTTTGGGCGGCGGTCAGTTGGGGATGATGCTCTGCGAGGCGGCTCGTCGACTGGGCGTCACTGTAACCGTGGTCACCGATGACCCGACGAGTTCGGCGGTTTACCTCGCAGACAACTCTATCGTTGCGCCACTGGATGATCTTTCGGCCGTTGCGCGTCTTATCGAAGCCTCTGATGTAGTGACTTTCGAGTTGGAGGCGATTCCCGATGAGACGCTGGACCTTCTTGAGCGTGCGCAGGCAGAAGGCAAGATCGAAGTGCATCCCGGCGTGGACACCTTACGGCTGATCAAAGACAAGGGTTTACAAAAATCCTGGCTCCAAGATCAGGGACTGCCGACACTGCCCTTCATGCTGGCTGATGAAAACGTAGATGAGGGCGCAGTACTGCAAAGCGGTTTTTGCGCACCGCTCGTTCAAAAAACACGGCGCGGCGGTTACGACGGCAAAGGGGTGCAAATGCTTCTTGAGCCCGAAGCGCTCAGTGATCTTTGGCCTGTGGCAAGCGTGATTGAGCCAGCCCTTGAGGGTTGTCTGGAGGTCGCGGTGGTCGTGACCCGAGCTGCGTCTGGTGAAACAAGCGTTTACCCTCCAGTGACCATGATGTTTGATCCCGCGCTGAATGCAGTGAGCACCGTCATCAGCCCCGGGGATCTCAGCGAGACCCAGCGGATCGAGTGTATTGAGGTAGCTACCCGCGCGATTCAGGCCCTTGATGCGGCAGGTGTTTTTGCGGTGGAGCTTTTTATCAGTACGTCGGGCGAGATCTTTATTAACGAGATTTCACCCCGGGTACACAACTCGGGACATCTCACGATGGAGGGGTTTCAATGTGATCAGTTCGAGCAGCACCTTAGAGCTATCTCGGGCCGCCCTATCGCGCCGACTGAGCCACGGGCACCGGTCTCGGTGATGCTGAATCTTCTTTACGAAGACCGTCTGTCTCCTGCGCACACCGGGGTGCCATATACCGCTCGGCTACAAGAAGCGGGCCAGGTGACGGTGCACTGGTATGGAAAAAAAGAAGCCAGACCGGGAAGGAAGATGGGCCATGTCAACGCGCTGGGGAACTCCCGGGAAGAAGCTTTGGCCCACGCCCAAAGCGGATCGGAACGGCTCCAAAGTGATACATTTCAACCTCCTGAGGGCGAAGCAATAAGCAAGGCGAACGGATCATGAACGCGAAGGTCGGAATCATCATGGGCAGTGATTCAGACTTGCCCGTGATGCGCGCGGCAGGGGACATCCTCAGCCAACTGGAAGTGCCCTTCGAGATGACGATCGTCAGCGCTCACCGGACACCCGACCGGCTGTATGAGTATGCAGGTAATGCCGAGGGTCGTGGTCTGCGCGTAATCATTGCCGGCGCCGGCGGGGCGGCTCACCTTCCGGGGATGGCGGCGTCGCTCAGTGTTCTACCGGTTATTGGGGTGCCTATCAGCGCCACGCGTCTTGAAGGCGAGGATGCACTGCTGTCGATCGTCCAGATGCCGGCGGGCGTGCCCGTGGCAACGGTTGCAATTGATAACGCCACCAACGCCGGCATCCTGGCAGCCCAGATGCTCGCCACAGGAGATGATGCCCTGAGACAGCGGCTTGCCGAATACAAAGCGGCCTTAAGTGCCAAAGTGCATGACAAGGCCCGGCAATTGGAAGATTCATAGGGCTCTTAAGCCGAAAAGATCGCAGGGGGAGTCCAGATGAAAACGCACGCACAGGTGTGTGTGATCGGCGGCGGCGTCGTCGGTTGTTCGGTTTTGTACCACCTCACCAAACTCGGCTGGTCGGATGTGGTCCTGCTGGAGCGCTCTGAGCTCACTTCCGGATCCACCTGGCACGCGGCAGGCGGGTTTCACACCCTGAATGGCGATACCAACATGGCCGCCCTGCAGGGTTACACGATCAAGCTTTACCGCGAGCTTGAAGCGCTGACGGGGATGTCCTGCGGTCTGCATCACGTTGGCGGCGTCACCCTGGCGGACACATCCGAACGCATGGATATGCTTAAGGCCGAAAGGGCGAAGCATCGGTATATGGGTCTGGAGACCGAGATTCTTTCTCCCGCCGAGATCCGAGAGGTTGCACCGGTGACCAACATCGAGGGTGTGCTCGGCGGTTTATATGATCCTCTTGATGGCCACCTTGATCCTGCCGGCACCACGCACGCCTATGCCAAAGCAGCGCGTCTGAATGGTGCGAAGATCGAACTTCACACGATGGTCGAGCAGACCACGCCCAGAAGCGATGGCAGTTGGGAAGTCGTGACCGATAAGGGCGTGCTCATCGCGGAGCATGTCGTCAATGCCGGGGGTCTTTGGGCAAGAGAAGTCGGTGCCATGGCGGGGGTCTATCTGCCGCTGCATCCCATGGAACATCAATATGTGGTCACCGATGATATTGCCCAGATTTACGAGCGTGACAAGGAGCACCCACACGTCATGGATCCAGGCGGTGAGAGTTACCTTCGCCAGGAGGGCAGGGGCCTTTGTATCGGATTTTACGAGCAGGCCTGCAGGCCCTGGGCAGTTGATGGTACGCCCTGGGATTTTGGTCATGAACTGCTACCGGATAACCTCGACAAGATCAGCGAGTCGATCGCGTTCGCCTACCAGCGTTTTCCGGTGCTGGAAACGGCAGGGGTCAAGACCATCATCCACGGCCCCTTTACCTTTGCGCCCGACGGTAACCCACTCGTCGGTCCGGTTCCCGGCCTGCGCAATTACTGGTCTGCCTGTGGCGTGATGGCTGGCTTCAGCCAGGGCGGTGGTGTGGGACTCACCCTGGCCCAGTGGATGGTGGAAGGCGAACCGGATCGTGATGTCTTTGCCATGGATGTGGCGCGTTTTGGTTCGTGGACCAACCCGGGCTATACCCTGCCCAAGGTCATCGAAAACTACCAGAAGCGATTTTCCGTCAGTTACCCCAACGAGGAGTTGCCGGCGGCACGACCTTTTAGAACCACGCCGGTCTATGACATCCAGCAATCGCTCGGCGCGGTTTTTGGCCAGCAGTTCGGCCTTGAGGTGGCAAATTACTTTGCCAGCGAAGATGAGCCGAGATATGAAACACCGTCGTTTCGACGCTCCAATGCGTTTGCGGCTACCGCCCGGGAAGTAAAGGCGGTCAGGGAGCGGGTCGGCATCAATGAGGTTCAGAACTTCAGCAAGTTCTCGGTGACCGGTTCAGGTGCGCGTGCCTGGCTGGACCGGATTATGGCGGGCCGGATTCCCGATCTGGGAAGGGTGAGCCTTGCCCCTATGCTGTCTCCCAAAGGGCGACTGATTGGTGACTTCACCATCTCCTGTCTTGGCGAGGAGGAATTTCAGCTGACCTCTTCCTACGGGTATCAGTCGGTGCATGAGCGATGGCTGCGAAGCCATCTTGAGGCTGGGATCGATATCGAGAATATTTCTGACAGACGCACAGGTTTTCAGATTGCGGGCCCCATGGCCCGTACTGTGTTGGCCGAGGTGACCCGCGCTGACGTGTCGGCCGAATCGTTTTTGTTTATGGACGTCAAACGGATGACCGTGGGGATGTGTGACTGCATCGTGCAGCGGTTGAGCTACACCGGAGACCTGGGTTACGAGATTTATACGGATGCAATGGACCAGCGGTCTCTTTGGGACACACTCTTTGCTGCCGGTCAGAAGCACGGTATGCGACCTTTTGGGATGCGCGCAATGATGAGTCTGCGCCTCGACAAGTTCTTTGGCAGTTGGCTGAGTGAGTTTTCTCCGGACTACACCCCGGCAGAGACGGGCATGGATCGTTTTGTGGCGGTCAACAAAGGAGCAGACTTCATCGGGCGCAGCGCGGTTGAGGCTGAACGCCAGAGCGGCGCGGCAAGAAAACTGGTGATGTTTGAGGTCGATGCGGATGATGCCGATGCCGTCGGGTATGAGCCCGTTTGGATCGATGGGGAGGTGAAAGGCTTTTGCACCTCGGGGGGATATTCACATACCGCGCAAAAGTCCATCGCCCTGGCGCTCGTTGACGATGCGTCGCTGAGTGATGATCTCGAGGCGAAAATCGAGATCCTAGGGGATATGCGCCCGGCAAAGAGAATTCATCAGATGCTCTTTGACGCAGATGGTGCCCGCATGCGGGGATGACGCGTCTTCGAATTTTTCTGGCAACTGGCGACGACACATTTTGCAGGAGTTCCGATGACACTCGACATTAAACTGTACGGCATGGGCCGGACACGCTCGGCGCGGTGCCAGTGGACGTTGGATGAACTGGAACTCGCCTACGAATATGTTGATGACCGTGCCCTGCTGCACAGCGAGGAGTTGCGTAGATTGCATCCGCAGGGCAAGATGCCCGCGATCCTTATTGATGGTCAGCCGCTGTTCGAATCGGCACCGATCTGCGAGTACCTGTGTGACCTCATTGCGGAACCCATGCTGATCGGCGCAGTGGGGACCTACGAGCGAGCCCAGCACGCCCAGTGGACCTCATTTGTGCTGACCGAATTGGATGCTTATCTGTGGAGTGATCTCAAACACACCCGCGCTTACTCCGAGGAACACCGTTCGGCAGAGGTCACGGCCTCTAATGCAAAAGAGATTCAGCGTGCACTGGATGTACTGGATAAAGAATTCGCCTCGAGGGATTTTCTGATCGGTGAACGATTCAGTGTCACGGACATTATCGTCGGGTGGAGCATCAACTGGGCGGCCAATACTGGCCATCTTGCCGCGTTTACGCAGCTTTCCCGGTATCTGGCGCGGCTGCAGGAGCGCGAATACTGCACCATAAAACCGGGATGACTGGTAGCGCGGCCTGTAACCCAATCGTGGCTTTGAGCCCTTCCCTAATGACTCAAACCACCAGTGTTAAGTGTTCCGCTTCTCTGCGCTCATTGATGATTTTCCGAACGTAGTGTGAGCAATGGTCCGGGTTAATTTCTCTCGGATCCTCCAATAGCCAATCGTCGGCGTAGCCGTATCTTTCGAGAAACGGCTGAAAAAGGGGTCGGTAATGTTCCATATCCCGCTCGGTAAACCAATGCCGCCAGAACCCATGAGCCTTGCTGCGGATCACACGCTGGAACTGTTTCGGCACCTTGGTATCGCTTTTGATGCGCACACCTAAAAAATCTTCCAGTAAGTCAAAGTTGTGGTCTACATAATCCTCGTACTTAAAGAGGAACGCGCGCCTTTGGCTTACGTTTTTATCCAGGGCATCCCATCTCAGATGGTCACTCCAGAAGAACGCTGAGTCTAAAGTGGGGCTTGGGAGAGCAAGGCGGGTTTCAAGTTCGACCAGTGAGACCGAATCAGGATCTTGTTCTTTTTGCTCCAAGAGCCGCAGTTGTTGGCGGACAAAGTCCTCATCGTCATAGAGGTGGTCGTAGTGACGATACAGGATGTAGCTCACGAGTCGGTCACGGGGATCGCGCACCAGCCAGATGACTTTGTCGTAGTTGTCGAGACAGGAAAAGTCGAATCCGGACCCAATAATCTCCTTATTGATCAGATGCTTTGGGTTGGTTACCGGATTTCCCCAGCCCAGATACTTGTTGTATCTCGATGGCAGGAACTGACCCTCAAAGAATTGCAGATACCGCCGCGGATAACTCTTTATCAGGCTCGACCAGAGTCCTGTGGTGCCGGATTTGGCGAGTCCAAATATCGCTATCTTTGCCATACGACGAGAGGTGCTGGCCGGAAACTAGGATGCAGGGTCATTTTGCCTACTGAAAGTGATTGCCCATAAAGAACTTGTAAGAGCGTGCTGCGATGAAGCAGCGATTTACCTGTACTGGCGCACCTCATCATAGTATCCGGAGATATTTTTATCGAGGAATTTCTTGCCCCGACTCGCTGGACAACGATTCACCT
>CESS01097314.1_pt1 | contig 13083 bp, 12 predicted proteins | sample 326931 | NCBI WGS metagenome assembly CESS01 (sample SAMEA2591098, study PRJEB7988) | marine metagenome | biome: marine biome (ENVO:00000447); feature: deep chlorophyll maximum layer (ENVO:xxxxxxxx); material: saline water (ENVO:00002010), including plankton (ENVO:xxxxxxxx) | depth 55 m
GAAGGGGAGCTTCCTGGCCGCGTTTCACCCCTAGCCTTGTTCCGCCTTCCTGAGTTGTAATATCAAAAATCGCCGTCAAGGACTGGTGTCGGCTGTCATCCGCCATGGCTGCGACCAGGGCGCTGAACACGTACGCCATCACCGTGGAGCAGATTCGCTTTGATGGATTCTCTCGGTCAGATTTCACGATTGCCCTACTTTCACAAGATGGCACGGCTCATCAATTGCTACCAATCACCGGTGGTTCTGACGGGGGATGATTCCATATGGGCATATCGTCTGCTTGAATTTCTTTTTCAATGTCTGCGCGTCGATTTCGAATGAACTTTCTGATCGCGCTGAAATCTACATTCTTTCGCTGCGATTCAGAGAGGTGAGGGCGTAACATTGTCTCGATACGTTCCGTTTCCTTCAAGAGAGTCTCCTCATTCCAAAGTTCGTCCATCAATGCTTTCATGCGTCGAGCATATTCTTTTCGAACCTGGGGGATTTGATATAACTTATGTGCCAGGCGACCAACGGTTCGAACCGACCTCGGTGATGCTGGATCCACCCCAAGTGGACTGTGCTTTTCAAAAAGGCAATCTGCACCCCAGGGCATAAAGTGCAATTTGTCCGTTGCCGGATTTACGTAAACGAAAAAATTATTACGATTTCCAGAGTAGCCATCCCAAAAACTCAATAATCCCTCAATCGTCCAAAAAGTGTAAAACGCTTTCTTGTCCACCCATTTCCAAATGCCTTGTTCTAAATTAAAATCGCCTGTTTGCAGGTCTGCCTGCAGGAGGAAATCTGTGCTGCTGACGGTTCTGTTAAGTGCATGAACAGCCAGCAAGTTCCGACCCTTTTTGAATTTATCAATGTGATTGCTGAGGTCAGAGCTGCTCATCGCATAGTTCACCCGGTCATCCGTGGCATTGGAAGCATTCGATTGCCAATTTGGATTTTCAGGGGCGTTGTGACGGGCTATTTCCTGACCATTCAAGTAGGCAATGAATCCGTCATCGCAGCGTGTGCGCAAAACGATTTTCCCGGGGGTAATAGAGGTCAAATCATCCAATTGAAAGGGGAGTCGCAAATAAAGGGATGAAGCTTTTCCATGCATCTCATCCTCGAAATCATCTTTCGCTGAAAAATAGGATTCGTAACCTTCACCGTGTTCATAACCAACTGCGTTGGCCACATCTCTCCATGAAGAGTCATCGAAACCCGGGCTTACCCAGGTTTCATCGAATCTTCCGTGAACAGGCACCCACGCCTTGCCTGTGGCTGATTCTCCCAACAACGAATTTCCATCCGCTTCATTCAATGCATTGATGATATTGCTGAGGTGTTTCAAGCCTGAGTCGGGATCTCCAACCTTCAACTCAAAGCTCTTCTCCCAGTTGGGGAAGAAATCTACCACGGTTCCCTCATACAAGGCGCCGTCCGTATTCCCGAATTCACGCTCCAATAGCTGCGAGCGCGCTGTTTCGACGTGACTGTATATTCCTAGATTTTTGCCGTTCACTGTGACTTTTGCGTAACTGCAGCGTGAACCGGGAGAACCTGCCGCATCGAAAAATGCATAGCCCATGAACTGACTCATCAAGCTTCGGTCTTGTTTATTGTTATTGAAAGTCAAGCTTGTCAATCCGTCGATACTCAGACCGCGATCAAATAGGTTTAGTTTGATTTTCAAGGAGGGTCGCTCTGTATCTTGAGACCCGAAGAAACCTTTTTTCCTTAATCCAACCTTGGGAAATACGACCCCATCAATTTTAATATTTGCCTCTACGTAGCTGTAGGGAGAAGGTGGGGGGGCAAATTGGCGATCAGGACCCAGCGCGGACTGAAAATCTCGTCTTTGGAATCTGAGTTTGTCCCAGTTTTTTTCCGTAATGCTGATCTCCAGTGAAACCAACCGATCCGGGGGGAAGAGCTGGTCTAAATACAGTTCTGCTGCATGTATCCTTGGCGATATTGTCAGCAGTAACCCAACACCCAAAGAAAAGCAGTGGCTGATCATGTGTATCGAAGTGGACATTTTATTAGAAACGCGAAGGTATGATTTTTCCTGACTGGCATTGGATCTTTTCATGGTAAAGAAGATGTCTGTAGCGATTGGATTTCAGGAGGGGATCAACCTGCACATTGAACACACAGAACCGCATCAGGCTGAATTTTCAGTCGCTCTGCGTTTATCGGTTTCTTGCATCTGCCGCAGGTGCCGTATGTTCCCTTTTTGATGCGTGCCAATGCACTATCAAATCTCATCAAGTGCTGCTCCTTTCGACGGCGTAGTTCCAGTGCCATTTGCTGTCCTTGCATCGCATCCATTCTGGACAAACGTCCAATCGAAGAGTCTAACTCCACGACCTTTTCGCCATCATTATTCTTGTTGAGGTCGGCCTTGATTTCCTCATAAAGACAATGAATTCGCTCCTTGTAGAGTGCCATTTTTGCAGGGGTCATGAGATTTACTCTAACAGAGGATCCGGCGAGGGTCCATCAGCAGCTTCATGGAAGTGATGGGGATGGCTTTCCTGATTTTTCAAACCCGCCCATGGACCTTAGAATTTGAGTGATCTTTTTGTATTTCAATCGAAATGATCACAATTCGCACTTGATTTGAAACTATGCGGCTGCCTAAATAAGGTCTCATGACCAACCTGAACCGATATTCGATATTCGTATATTTCATGACGCTGATCAGCTTGATTGGACTCATAGGCTGCGCAACCTCTCCTTCTTTAGCCACTGCATCTGCCCTTGATTCCGAAGGTGACGGAGATTACGTGGTCGGACCTGAATTTCCCATTGATCCAGATTTAACAGACAAGGGGAATCCCAAAGGAAAAATGTTTACATTCGGGATGCGGTTGGCCGACAGTAGAATATTCAAAGGAACTGATGCGACCCTTGAGCCTGAGAAAAAACCAGTCAGGGAAGAGCGTAAGATTTATGTATATGTGCCCGCTGCCTATGAAGATGGAACGAAAGCTCCTCTGCTAGTGATGCACGATGGACCTGGTGGTCTGGATCTTGTTCGCCATGCGCTCGACAATCTGACCGTCAGCGCCAATCCAGCCAGGAAGTTGCCCCCATTTATTGTTATCTCTGTTCAAAACGGAGGAAATGACGGTAAGAATAGTCAAAGAGGACTGGAGTATGATACGATGTCCGACCGATTGGCGCTTTTCATCCAAGAGGAGGTTCTCCCTGCAGTCTTGAAGAATGATGCAATCCGCGCAGCCTATCCTCGTATGGCATTTACAAAAGATCCATGGGGCAGGGGGGTGATGGGATGTAGCTCGGGAGGCGCTGCAGCATTGAGTATGGGTTGGTTCCGTCCGGATTTGTTTCGGCGCTTGATCACCTATTCGGGAACTTTTGTAGATCAGCAGGATGACGATGCCCCGGAAGAAGCTTCATTCCCGTTGGGTGCTTGGGAATACCATTCTAACTTGAAGTTGATTGAAAATACTCCTAAAAAACCGTTGCGAATCTTTACTCACGTATCTGAGCGCGACAACCGGGCAAATGATCCTGAAGAAACCTATCATAATTGGGTCATGGCCAATGAACGGACAGCCGCGGCTCTCAAGGCTAAAGGATACAACTATCGTTACATTTTCAGTAAAGACTCGAAACATTGTGATCGCAGGGTGTTTGAACACACACTGGCAGACACTTTGGTTTGGATGTGGCGTGGCTACGATGTGGAATAGTCAGGTCGTTCAAATAATGTGACCAACAAGTCCTTTTTGTGATTTTTGTTTTTTTTGTGTTTCTCTCAAGGATGCGGAGTTTTCAAGGTGCCTTGTATAGTGCTCCCATCCTTTTTTTGTATTCTCGTCAATCATTGATCTTTCAATAGACGAATCTGTAAGCGTGATTCGATGGGTGTTTTTCATTATTGGTTTTGTTGATTGAAGGTCTTGATGAAAACTGTAAACGAAATCTAAAGAAAAAGGGGATAGACGAATGACTGATCATTGATTTCAAGGCAAGCATCGTCCATGAGGATTTAAAATGGCATGGCGTAATTAAAGGGAACTAGGCAAGAGATCTAGCCTTGCAATCGTCTTACTGTATTCCGCAGATTGTTCTACTAGTAAATTTTTGATGAAATAAAATATCACAAAATGCAAAAAATGCAAAATGAGGATACTATTTTCACAATGCATATTCGATTCCTGAGGCTTTTGAGATCAAGTTTTTCTCTTGCCGCCAATACCTTGGAGAGAATTATTTTCAAGATTGTAATTTGTTCATTGAGAAAATGAACATTCACATTTCTTGGCAGAAAGTGATGACTTACTCCATGTCAATCCAGACTCCTGATTCGCCTATCTCCAGAGGAATGGAGAACAAGTTTGCCCCCTTGCATGGGCCGTGGACGCATAGTCCTGTATCTGGCTCGTAAACCGCTCCGTGTGTCTGGCAAAACAGATATTTTCCATCCTGCGTGAAAAACTCTCCATTGTCGGAATCCAAACTGATAGCAATGTGCCGGCACCTATTTTCATAGGCCACCCAAGTGTCCTTCAAACGCACAAGGAATCCTTCACGAGGGACACCGTTTTGCCTATAATTAAATTTAAGCGTTTGTCCGGTGCTTAACTGATCTAATTTGGCGAGTTGTTGGCGAGACATTTTTTACAGTTAAGGTTCAGGTGATTATTGCAACCAGTTTTGAAGGACTTGGATTCTCTTTTTTGCTACCTTGCCGACGATCGCCAGATTCAGATGTTCTGGTTTGAAAAACAAGTTAGCCGTATGATTGACTGCTTCTCCGCTTACGGCCATCAGTCGTTCACGTATCAAGCTTGAGGGTAATGGCTTGCCGAAACCAAGGATTTGTTCTCCCAGCCAAATCATGTGGTTTTCCGTGTTTTCAAGATGCAGATCGAGTTGCCCGATTAAATAATCTCTGGCCTGATTCAGCTCTTTACGCAAAGGCTTTTTACGACAAAATTCCAATAAAGTATCATGAATCAATTCCATTGATTTTTCAAGATGGGCGGCATCAATACCCGCAGCAATAGTTAAAAATCCGGTGTCGTCAAAAAAGCCGAGATTGGAGTAGACAGTGTATGCCAGGCCGTGGTCTTCCCGCAGACGTTGAAAAAGTCTGGAGCTCATGTTTTCTCCGAGCATTGTGTTCAACAGCCTCAGGGAGTATCTATGTTCATCATGTCGAGACGAGGTTTTGATCCCAAAAGCTAAATGGATCTGTTCGGAATGCTTCGGACGGATCTGGAACTGGGGAGAATGCTGGATAAGCTTGATCGGTTTCCAGCTTGGTAATTTACCTTTCGTGATTCTGCGCGCATACTTGCTTAGTTTTTTTACGACCGTTTGATGCTCCAGAGGACCAGCAAGTACAATGATTGTATTGGAGGAAACATAATGTTTCTTCCAGTAACGCCTCAAATCACTTGCTTTCAGACGATCAATGGAGCTGTTCGTGCCGGTGATGCACCGTCCGAGTGGGTGATTTGGCCAAAGAACTTCATTCAATAATTCAAGAACATGCTGACTTGGCTGGTCGAGGTACATGGCCAGTTCCTCTCGAATCACTTCCCTTTCTTTTTCTACTTCATCGCGATCAAAAGACGGATTGAGATACATGTCCATCAGCACATCGGCAAGTATTTCCCATTTATCCGCACGTGCCTTAGCGTAGTAACAGGTATTTTCCTCAGAGGTAAAGGCATTCAAATACCCGCCGATTCCCTCCACAGATTCTGAAATTTCTTTGGCATTACGACGGCTTGTGCCTTTAAACAAGACGTGTTCAATAAAATGGGAAACGCCATTAAGGGATGCTGATTCGTGACGGCTTCCGCTGCCCGACCAGATCCCCAGAGAAACACTTGCCATTTGAGGCATATGAGCCGTGGCAATCCTTGTTCCGTTGCTGAGTTGGGTTACTTCGTACATGTTGAAAACATGGAATGGAATTTAATCATTACCCGGCTTCGCCCAGGATGGAGGCTTGTTGAGCTGATAAAGAACTTCACCTGCTTTGGGGACATAGAGGATTCCTTCATGTTCACGATGGGCATAGGACTCAGGTTCTATGGTCGTGGGGTCCAGGTATCCAAGATTGATTTCATTACAAACTTCTTTTGAAATCCCGGTTGCAAGGATGACATTGACTCTTGGTTTTTCTTGTCCGTTTTCCCATGAACCGACACCTCGAACGTGTGTGGAATGAGCAAGGATGCCCCAAGGGTAATTTTTGAATTTTTCCCATTGATTCAGGAAATAGTCACGACAATGGTATCCTATTTCACGGATGATCTTACCATGGGTTAGACTGATTTCCTTGATGTGCGGGGCGTATATAATCAAATCACCCCCATCGGCCAAGACCGGCTCTAACTTATACATGCACTTTCCACCTACCCATAATTCGTCATACATTTCCGGAGCACAAGAAAGGATGGTCTGAAAAGGTTTTTCTTTGTATTCAATATGCGTTCTAGCAGAAAGATTGGAAGCTTCATCCCAGGCTGATTCTGGTGTGCCAGTAAATATTCCTCGTAACCCTTGATGTGTAACCACCATGCAAAGGGCTAACTTGGGGATCGTCACCGAAGCCCCAGCACGGTCAATCACCTTGCGGACAGCAGTCCATTTATGACCGATGATCTTGGGATTGGTAATAATCGCCGCCAGCCAGTGGAAAAAATTTAGAACCTCTGGGCCGCTGACACCCGGAAACAAATACTTGTTCCCCCCGGAAAACCCAACCACCTCGTGAGGAAAAACGGGGCCGATGATGATGATTTGATCGTAATCGAACAAGCGTTTATTCACGCTGATGGGAACCTCCATTGAGAAGCGTCCTTCTGTCAGGTCGCTTATTTCTTCAGAAGTGATCGTGCCAATTTGTTGAAGTGCTTCCGGGTTGTCCCATTCGTGATTGAAAAACTGGACCTTCTCGTATTGCTCTTTGCGCTCTTCAATGCTTATTTCCAATCGATCGCAAATGGCCTTTTCACTCATTGGTTGATGAGTTCCCAAAGCAATGAGGACGTCCATTGACTTCACCTCGGCATGGTTTCGCTCAAATAAATGTTTGAAAACCATGCCGACCGGAGCTGTGCGAGTGCTGTCTGGAACGATTAACAGAATACGCTTGTTTGCGAACGTTTCATGACTAACCGAGGATTCCAAGAATTTACCGACGCTGGCTGGATCCAGAAATGATTGATCAGGTGCGATGAGTGCGGCCATGAGATTATATGGGATCAGGGGGGGTCAAATGGTTTGACTCAGGAAACCGCCATCCACACGAATGTCCGTGCCAGTTACAAAACTACTGGCAGCATGACTTGCCAGGAAGACTGCTGCACCGATCAATTCCTCCGCATTACCAAATCTACCCATGGGTGTATGACCCATGATGGATCCTGCACGTTCCGTTGGTGTTCCGTCTTCATTAAACAAAATTTTACGGTTCTGTTCAGCTGGGAAAAAACCAGGAGTAATGGTATTGACTCGAACGCCCGATCCAGCCCATTCGCGTGCCAGAAATTGACTGAGGCTAAGGACGGCGGCCTTCGCGGCAGAATAGGCAACGACCCGTGACAAGGGAATATGAGCCGAAACGCTTGCTATATTGATGACGCTGCCTTTGCCTGATTCGATCATGGCTGGGCAAAATTCCTGGCAAGGGAGAAAAACACCGCCCACAAGGTTGAGATCAAAGTTGCCTCTCCATGCTTCCAACGGGATTTGATCAAACGTGAAATCGCCGGTCAGGGTTGTTTTTGGATCATTCCCACCAGCAGCATTCACCAAAATAACGGGAGGTCCGAATTGTTTGCGGATGGTTGCATGTGCTGCCTTTAAACTCTCTGCGCTCATTGCATCGGCTTTGACATAATCAGCTTTGCCTCCGTTTTCTCTAATGCTCAAGGCCTTGGCTTCTCCGTTCTGAGAATTGCGGCCAAGGATGATTACTTGACTTCCAGCTTCAGCCAGTCCTTGTGCAATTGCTCCCCCCAGACTGCCAGTGCCGCCAATAACCACGGCCACATCGCCTTTTAAATCAAATCGGTTTGTCATGGCGTCATGATGGACTGAGTCCATCAATGAGGCAAAGTCAAAAATTCAAACGATGATTGGACAAGCATGATTATTCATGCAAATTTCCAGCATGAACGACCACGAAATTCCATGGGGAAAAAAGTTCAAGGAGATCTTTGATCGGGGGGAGAAGAATTACCAATCAGGTGATCGGGATGCTTCTTCCTTCTTTTCGAATCAGGAAACTACTTTTCTTGCCTCCATAGGTTGCAAACCTCAGGAATTATTCGACTTTATAGAGGATCAATGTAACTACGGTGAACCTGATTTCGAGACCGTATTGCAGGTTGCTTCGATCCGAGATCGATACCTGCGTGAAATGCAAAACGGGATCGCCAGCAATGTCGAGATTCCATCCAGGCAACTTCCCGCAAAAACTGAACCCATGGACGGTATTCCGTGGTTGCCGCGCATTATTGCCAAAGCTCGAGCCAAAATGAGAGGGGAATTAGATCAAAACACCATGTATGGATGTGGTGGGGATCGTTCTTTTTTAGCCTCAAACGGTCTAACTTTACCCGAATTCCTGGAAATTGTATGGAAGGCGGGAGATGACAATCAAATCATCCTCGAAGCGGTTCGCTCAAGGCTCAAGTAGGATCAATCAGATGCCGTGTCAGGGAGACTGGCAGCTGCCATGGCTTGCCCGTGCCGCTTGGACTTTTCATCCGGGGTATGGAATTGAATCTTTTCTGCAAGATCCGAAAAATCTTTTTGGATAACTTCCTTTGCTTTTTGAATCATCAGATCAGCCCCTGTTCCTGTCATGACACGTCCAAGCATTAGTAAATGTTCGAATTCATAAAACTGACTGTATTGCGCCAGAGCATACCCCAGATAAACCCCCATCGTCCTGTAGATTGCTGCGGCTTTGGGGTCATTTTCAGCCATTCTTTTCTGCACGATAAGCAATTGTTCAGGGAAAGGCATCCCCTGAGGGACCTTAATGCCTGAGCTGGGGATGAGGCGAGCTACGGCCTGTTGGGAGAAATATTGCACTCCACACCCTCTGTCACCTGACCATTCATCTTTTGGAGCCTCCGGGTGATAGTCCACAGGGACAAAAGCGAGTTCATTCAACCAAGGTGTGATTTGACCAGTGGGTGTGACAAATCCCCCGGCTTGGTTGGTGCCCATGGCAATGCCTAGAACGGCATTTCGATTCAGATTCATGGAGCCGGCTAATGCAGTCACTTCGCCATCATTTACTACTTCAAAAGGAATATTACCCCAGTCGCGTTTGAGTTCGAGAAATAGATCTTTCACTCGACTGTTGAATTGAGATTCAGAAACGCCTCTGAAGAGTGAGGCCACTTTAACCCTGTTATTCACATAAACCCCGGCTGCACTTCCTCCTATGGCATCGACACGGGGCAATTTAGAAGCGGCGAGCTTGAGCGTATCCATGATATGATCATAATGCCACTGAGGATCTGTTTGAGGAATGGGATCCCAGACAATTTCCTCTGAAAAGACTGTTTTACCATCAATCAGGGCCGCTATTTTTCGATCGCTTCCTCCCAGATCAAAGCCAATCCGGCATCCTTCCATGTGCCTGCCTAAATTGGCAGTATGACTCTTTTCTTGCGGTAAATCAGCTTCACTGCAGTGGATGATTTCAAAATCTTCCTCGAAGATGCGGTGTCCCATCATCTCTGCATCCCATTGGCCGGTTGCATTGCTTGCGTAGTGACGATTCAACGCGTCACACAAGCTCCTCGGAGCTGTACAATAAATTTTTGCCGCGCCGCGAGACCAAAGCAGGCATTTGATAAAGCGTTCCAGGAAAAAGAAATTGAGGGAAGAAGACTTTGCTTTTGGTGCCAGGATGGACGTTTTGAAAGAGTAAGCACTTTCATCAGGCCGAGTCAGAACTATTTTGACATCAGTAATTTCTTCCAGTGAAGAAGCTGACTTCAGAAACGATTGATGAGCCAGCATGGCTGGTCGAAAATTGGAATCCAATTCAGGAATGACGGATGGGCTTGTTATCCCCAAATCGAGTATGTTGTTCATTTTTTCTAATTATAATTGGTCCATTTCAGGAAGCAATGACAGATCTAATTTGAATTGGATTCATTGGCAGTTCCATGCAGAATAGTCAGCAGTAAAGGTTTCAAATTCATGAGTGAAGTGTATTCGGATGATGCTCCCCTTAAATCGGGTCATCAGCAACTTCAGGCGGGACAGCGCTTGTCGCAAGCACGTTTCGTACTGAAGTCTGAATTATTCAGAACGAGTGAATCGAGTGTTTACTGGTTGGCTCAGGATCGGGATGAAGATAATGAGGTGATCCTTTGTTTTCCTCCAGAAGCATTTTGCAGAGATACTTCTTTATTGGAGGTTTTGTTACAACGATTGACAGAATGGCTGGATTCCACTGAGCAATCATGGCATACGATTTTGCATATCGATCCTCATTCAAAACCTTACCCATTCATCGTCATTTTAACCGAATCATGCGATTCATTGAAGGATCTCTTATTGACTAGTGACCATTCAAGAACTTGGGAGGATGTTGAACCCTGTATTGAAAAAGTTCTTCAGCATTTAGTTAAAATACACTTTGCCGGCCATGTGCATGGACGATTAAGCAATGACAATATTCGGTTTACAAAGGAAAATGAGGTTATTTTTCTCGGGCCTCAAATTGATCGTATTGTTTTGCAGATACTTCAAGAAAACAGCGAAAGCCCTCTCCCCCGGTCATGGAATTTGCATAGTTCTCCTGAATCCATCCAGAGTGGCGATTGTCATCAAGCAGACGAAGTTTATTCCATTGCCTCTATCTTGCTTGAGTGCATACGCCATGTAGGAATTCATGTTCAACTTCCAAAGCATTGCGAATTAGAAGGTAAAGTTCGCTTTGGAAATTTATTAGTGCCGAAGAGTTTCAAGCAAGGCTTGATGGATGCATTGGATGATGATGTGGCGAGACGACCCAGCACAGCACTGCGGTTGTCGGCATTACTTGGATTTGGTATCACGGATTCCGTCGAAACTTATGAGGAATCCTTCCAGCAAACATATGTGCCGAATGCATCAGAACGAACGCGCATTTTTATCCGTACATTGCTGCAGCCAAAAGTTATGGGAGCTTTGATTTTAATGATCAGTATCGTTTTGATTGGATGGCTGATTGTTGATTGGAATCAAAATCTGATCTTAAAAGAGCAAAAGCAGGCTAGGCAAGATTTGAGCCAAAGTCTCGCTCTGAACGTGAGAGATTCAATACCGAGTGACCTAAACGGAGTGATACTTCGGGGTAATAGCACTCTCATTGTGAGAACGGCTCCAGTGGAGGCCTTGTTGAGTTTGTCGGGGCCGGGTATCACTGGAATCCATGAGGAAATTTCCCCGAAAATATGGTATCACCTGCAGGAGGGGGCGCATCAGCTTTCAATAGTGGCTGTAGGTCATTCTTCTACAAATGTTTTTCCGTTTCTTGAAAATGGAAAAACAAATGTGATTCAAGTAGAGCTCGTTGAACTAAAAACAGAGGTGCATCTCATTACAGACCCACTTGGCGCCGCATTCAGATTTCAGGATCATGCGGGTAATTGGGTGAATGGTGTTACGCCAGATAAAATAGCATTGCCAAGGGGTGATTACTTGGTCCAATTTACATTGAACGGCCAAAGCCTGACCAAACCAATCCGAGTGACGAGATATCAGTCCAATGGGGTGAAACTAGTTGGTTCTTTTAATGCATGCAGTCTTCAGGTGATTTCCTACCCAGAGAACGCTGAAGTGTATATAGAGGATAAATTAATGGGACTTACGCCTTTGAGACTTGAAGAATTGAGCTCCGGGCGAGTTGAGCTGGAAATTCGCAAATCAGGATACTTGACTCGCCAAGAATCATTGATTCTTGATACAAGTCAATTAAACACGACTCGAATACTCCTTGAAAAACGCAGTAGTATTCCCGGTGGTAAATAAAAAACTATTTTCCCCAGATCCTGCATAATCCCTTTCCTCGATGAAGCCAAAAGTCACCAACGACGAGCAGCAGCATTCAGCTTTATTTTCTGGTCTGAAACGTTGCCTGGATTTCTGGCCGGCTGCAATCGCTCGATTTGTAAATAAATCGGGTTTCGTCCATGCATCCTCGCTATCATTTACTACTTTGATTGGATTGATACCAGTCCTTGCAGTTGGATTAAGTGTGGCCACTAGCCTGATGTTCAAGGATGGAGATGAGGGAAGGGAAGAGGTTGAAGTCTGGATTGATACCATGGTCAAAACGGTTGCCCCCATGCTTGATTTGGAAATCCGTGATTCAGATACCGTTCTGACCCCGACCAATTCATTTCCATCAGCACTGCCTGAAATGAAATCTCTGGAAGGATTTCATTTCGAGAAGGTATGGGATCCATCCACAGGCAATTCGTCATTATCGGATATTTTCTCAGTCAATAAAACGAGGGATAATGGCCGTCGCAGAAAGGTGGCAAGTCAGATAGCCGGATTTGTAAGTAAAATTCACACACGTACTATCGGAATGACGAGCGTCATTTTGTTTCTTGTGGTTGCAATTATGCTACTTCGAGCCATTGAAAAAACCTTTAATCAAGTTTGGGGAATTCCTGAAAATCGTAGTTGGGGTGCAGGTGTAGCTCAATATTGGGCTGGACTGACTCTAGGGCCTTTTTTATTAATTGTCGGAACTGGGTTGTCGTCTAGTTCGATACTCCAGGATTTCACGGTTTTTCTATCTGGAATGGCTTGGTTTGGAAAAATTTTCTTATTCATTATTGCCTGGGGCATTACTGGTTCCGCTTGTGCGCTTATTTACCGAATCATGACTAATACTAAAGTGAACTTAGGAGCTTCGTTTGCTGGAGGATTGTCGGCGGGACTACTGCTTCAATTGAATAGTCAGCTCAGTGTTGTCTACTTTTCCAACGTTGCCACAGCAAACAAAATTTACGGAAGTTTGGGTGCAATCCCTATTCTCCTTCTTGGATTGAATGTTTCCTGGATTATTTTAATCTT
>CESS01009222.1_pt1 | contig 13037 bp, 9 predicted proteins | sample 326931 | NCBI WGS metagenome assembly CESS01 (sample SAMEA2591098, study PRJEB7988) | marine metagenome | biome: marine biome (ENVO:00000447); feature: deep chlorophyll maximum layer (ENVO:xxxxxxxx); material: saline water (ENVO:00002010), including plankton (ENVO:xxxxxxxx) | depth 55 m
CAGGAACTGATCCGGGGTCAGCGCGCGGAATTCATTCCATTCGGTTATGATGACCGCTATGTCAGCCCCTTCAAGACACTGTTGCGCACTGGTCTGCAATGCCGCCGCCGCTGGCAGCAAATGCCGGGCCTCCTCCATCGCCTTGGGGTCATAGGCACGAATGCTGGCACCAGCCGCCATCAAGGCCGGAATAATGTCGAGAGACGGGCTGTCGCGCATGTCATCCGTTTCCGGCTTGAAGGCCAAACCCAGAACCGCAATGGTCTTTCCGTCAACCGAACCGCCAGCAGCCTGTTCAACCCGTTGGGCCATGCACAGCTTGCGCGCTGTATTATACGCAACCACCTCATCCACAATGCCGATATCGGTATCATAGTCCTGGGCGGTGCGAACCAGCGCCAATGTATCCTTGGGGAAACATGAACCACCATAGCCGGGACCGGGATGCAGGAACTTGTTGCCAATACGCTTGTCGAGGCCCATGCCCCGCGCAACATCATGGACATCAGCGCCGACGCGCTCGCATAAATCTGCCATCTGGTTGATATAGGATATCTTGACAGCCAGAAACGCGTTGCTGGCATATTTGATCAGCTCGGATGTTTCAAGACCCGTCATCAATATGGGTGTTTCAAGCAAATAGAGCGGACGATAAAGACGGCGCAACAGATCGCGCGCACGATCAGTTTCAGCGCCAACCACAACGCGGTCGGGTCTCATGAAATCGCTGATGGCGGCGCCTTCTCGCAGAAACTCGGGGTTTGAAACAACGTCGAAATCAGCTGCCGGATTGGCCTTGCGAACGATCCGCTCAACCTCGCGGCCAGTACCGACCGGGACTGTCGACTTTGTAACAACGACACAATAGCCTGTCAGGTGATCGGCCAATTCCTCTGCGGCAGCGTAAACATAACTCAGGTCCGCATGCCCGTCGCCGCGCCGTGTTGGCGTGCCAACAGCAATGAATAACGCGTCTGCGTCTCGCACAGCCTGGCCCGTCTCGGTCGAAAACTTCAATCGCCCAGCCGCCACATTCTTGCTGACAAGGTCCTCAAGGCCCGGTTCATAAATAGGCATGATACCTGATTCAATCTTGGCGATTTTTTCGGCGTCCTTGTCGATGCAGGTGACGTTAAAACCAAACTCCGAGAAACAGGCGCCTGACACAAGCCCCACATAACCGGTTCCGATGACAGCAAGATTCACGATATGCTCCTTGGACGTTATTTGGGCCAGTGTTAAGTGGACCGCGCTAGATAGCCGACACTATGCGGCCAGATCATCTGTAATGGAGAGTAAACAAAGTTGATTTAGGAAATATTAAATTCCAAGGCCAGCAGTTTTACGCCCTCAATATACTTTTCGGCACCCTTGCCTGCTGCCAGACACCACCCATTCGCCAACATGGCTAGTGACCCAGCAATCTTTCGACAGCCAGCGTCATGGCATGACCCAGGGCGATATGGCTTTCCTGAATATGCATCGTAACATTACTCGGAACGGCCAAACATATGGTGCTATGCTGGGCAAGCTTGCCACCGTCGCGGCCCGTCATACCGATGACCGCAATATCTGCTTTTGCTGCTGCCTGCGCCGCAGACAACACGTTTTTCGAATTGCCGCTTGTCGAAATACAGATCAGAACGTCGCCCGGCCGGCCCATGGTTTCCACCTGACGCGCGAAGATGCCCTCAAAGCCGAAATCGTTGGAATAGGCGGTGATAAAAGACGTGTCGGTCGTCAGGGCCAATGCTGGCAACCCGCTGCGCGGGCGCTGATGATCAAGGGTTGCCACAAACTCTGCCGCAAGGTGCTGGGCATCGCCAGCAGAACCGCCATTGCCGCACAGCATCAGTTTGCCGCCATTCTGCAGTGAATGTGCGATCAGTTCTGCAGCTGAAAAGGCGGCCTCGCTGCAGTGCGCGGCCGTATCCTTCTTGACCGCGGCTGACGTCAGAAGAAGCGCCTCAATATCGGATGATGTGGTCTGGTCCATCACTATTCTCATGGATAGGCAGCGGCAACGGGAAGCGGCTGTGTTCTTGACCCTTGGCTGGCGGGCCGGTATCCATGAATACCAAGCCAGCCCCGTTACAGCAAGGACACCTTGATGATCAAGAAAGCTATCTTTCCCGTTGGTGGTCTTGGCACCCGATTTCTGCCGGCAACAAAAGCAATGCCAAAAGAGATGCTGCCAATTGTTGACAAGCCGCTGATCCAGTATGCGGTTGAAGAAGCCGCCGCCGCAGGGGTCGAACAGTTTATTTTCGTGACAGGCCGCAACAAGAGTGCAATCGAAGATCATTTTGACCATTCGGTGGAGCTGGAATCCACCCTTGAGGCGAAGGGGAAATCGGCGGCACTTGATGTTGTTGGCGATATGATGCGCCAGCCCGGATCCGTCATCTATGTACGCCAGCAGCAGCCTGCAGGCCTTGGCCATGCTGTATGGTGCGCGCGCCATTTAATCGGTGATGAGCCTGTGGCAATTCTGCTTGCTGACGATCTTATCCTCGGTAAAAGCTGCCTGAAGGAAATGGTTGATGCCTATGATGGCGGTAACATGGTGGCGGTGATGGATGTACCGCGCGACCAGACGGGTGCCTATGGCATCGTGACACCCGGAAAGAGCGGGGACGGGCGGGTCGAAATCGAAGGGTTGGTAGAAAAGCCAGCCCCGGCCGATGCCCCCTCGACGACAGCTGTAGTAGGCCGCTACATCATCTCACCTTCGGTGTTCGATACGCTTGGTCTGCAGGAACGCGGCGCCGGCGGCGAAATCCAGTTGACTGACGCGCTGGCCAAGCAGATCGGATCAGCGCCATTCACCGGTCTGCATTTTTCGGGTGAACGTTTTGACTGCGGGTCAAAACTCGGGTTTTTGCAGGCAAATCTGGCCTTCGGCCTGTCGAATCCGCAGTTAAAGAGTGAACTTCAGGACTGGTTGCAGGGCCGTATGTCATGACCACGCATCTATTTGATCCGACGATCCTGCGTGCCTATGACATTCGCGGAATTTTTGAAGAGACCCTGACCAGAACCGATGCATTCCATATCGGCCTGTCATTTATTTCATTGCAGCGTCACCGCACGCATGACAGCTCGGTTGCCGTCGGGCGTGACGGACGTCTGTCATCACCTGCCCTGTCTGACGCGCTGATTGATGGTCTTGTTGCTGGCGGCGCACAGGTAACGGATATCGGGTGTGGGCCGACACCAATGCTGTATTTCGCAGCACACGAACTGGAAACTGGTGGCGCCATACAGGTCACCGGCAGCCATAATCCGCCGCGACATAACGGCTTCAAGATGGTGATGGGCGGTGCCTCATTCTTTGGTGAGGATATTGCTGTGCTTGGCGAGGCCAGCGCGGCCGGTGTCGCACGTGTTGATGGCGGAACAAGGCGCGAGATATCTGTCGAGGCCGCCTATATTGACCGGATCAGTGAGGGGTTGACGAGCGATGGCATGAACGTCGTCTGGGATTGCGGAAACGGGGCAGCCGGGGCGGTTACCAACCAGCTGGTCAAGCGGCTCGCAGGGCAGCACCATGTCCTGTTTCCGGAAATCGACGGCACGTTTCCGAACCATCATCCCAATCCGGTCGACCCTGAAACACTGCAGATTCTGCGCGCCGAAGTTGCAGACAAGGGCGCACAGATCGGGATCGGCTTTGACGGGGATGGTGACCGCATCGGTGTTGTGGATGCAAAGGGCCGGCAGGTGCCAGGGGACTTGCTGACAGCATATATGGCACAGGATGTGGGGCTGCGCCACAAAGGCAAGCCAATGCTGCTGGATGTGAAGTCATCGGATGTGGCTATGGACCTGCTTCGAAAGGCTGGATCGGTACCCGAAATCTGGAAAACAGGGCACAGCCACATCAAGAAGCGAATGAAAGAGGTTGGAGCACCGCTGGCTGGTGAGATGTCCGGGCATATTTTCATTGCTGACAATTATTATGGTTTCGATGATGCCATCTATGCCGGTATGCGGGTGATTGACCAAGGCGTGCGCACCGGTTTTGACATCACAGCATTCATGGACAGTCTGCCCGAGCAACATGCAACGCCGGAATTGCGCGTTCCTTGTCCGGATTCCGAGAAATTTGCGGCCATGGACACCATTACCGCGCATGTTCTGGCATGTAACGATCCAGACGCCGTTTCGACAATTGACGGTGTGCGTGTGCGTACCGATGGCGGCTGGTGGCTGTTGCGTGCTTCCAACACCGAGGCTGTGCTGATCGCGCGTGCTGAAGCCGCGACAAAGCAGCGGCTTGATGACCTTGTCGGGGATATCGGCAGCGCGCTTGGCGTGGCCAGCCTCGACTGGTAACGCGGCAGAAAATTGGCCTTGTTTCAGATATGGTCAGGGCTTATCTTCACGGCTCCCCCGAATATTGAATAGCAAATCCCGGAGACGTCGATGACCACTTCCGTGCAGCGTGGCAACCTATCGGTTTCCGCAGACCTCGCAGACTTTGTTGAGACAGAGCTTCTGGCGGTGACCGGTCTCAAGCCCGATGATTTCTGGTCGGGCTTCAATGAAGCGGTGGATCGGCTTGTGCCAAAGAACCGCGCCCTGCTTGAAACACGCGCATCCATGCAGGCGCAAATCGACGCCTGGCTGAAAGATAATGCCAGAGACGGGATAAACGAGGCAGACCATATAGCCTTCCTTGAATCCATCGGTTACCTGATTGCCGAAGGTGACGATTTCAGCATAGATACAGGCAATGTCGATCCGGAAATTGCCAGCATCGCCGGCCCGCAGCTGGTTGTGCCAATCACAAATGCGCGATATGCGCTGAATGCTGCAAACGCCAGGTTTGGCAGTCTTTATGATGCGTTTTACGGTACTGACGCCATCCCGTCAGATGGTGAAAGCGGCACCGGCGGTTATGATCCGGTGCGCGGCGATAAAGTCATCGCACGCGTACGCGCATTCCTTGACGCGGCCGTGCCACTGGACAAGGCCAGCTGGGCAGATGTCACCGGGCTTTCTGTGGAATCGGGCCAGCTTGTCATCGAGACAAAAGCTGGCACAGCCGCGCTTGTGCAAGCATCGGCTTTTGCTGGTCATGACGGCGGAGCCGCAACCCCGTCAATGATCGTTCTGGTCCATAACAATCTGCATATTCTGATCATGATCGATCGCAGCGGCCCGATTGGCAGCACTGATGCGGCGGGCATCAATGATGTGATTATTGAATCAGCCATGTCGAGCATCATGGATTGCGAAGATTCAATTGCCGCCGTCGATGCAGAGGATAAAATCCTGGCCTATCGCAACTGGCTTGGCCTTATGACCGGCAGCTTGCAAGAACAATTTGAAAAGGGGGGCCGCACCATTTCGCGCCAGCTTGCCAGTGATATCGCCTATACATCTGCTGATGGCGGACCGGCGAATCTGAAGGCACGCGCCCTGATGCTTGTGCGCGATGTCGGGCATCTGATGACAAATCCGGCCATTCATCTGTCTGATGGCAGCGAGATACCCGAAGGCATCATGGATGCGTTCATTACGGTTGCCGCGGCTATGGCCGATCTGGACCGCCGCCAGAACTCGGCCGCTGGATCAGTCTACATCGTCAAACCAAAGATGCACGGCCCCGATGAGGTTGCATTCGCTGTTGAAATATTCGAAGCCGTCGAGGCGGTTCTCGGCCTGCCCGAAAACACCATCAAAATCGGTATCATGGATGAAGAGCGGCGAACCACGATCAATCTGAAAGAATGCATTCGGGCCGCCAGATCACGGGTTGTCTTCATCAACACCGGATTCCTTGACCGGACCGGTGACGAGATTCACACCTCGATGGAAGCCGGACCGATGATCCGCAAGACCGACATGAAAGAGGCGACATGGATCGCCGCGTATGAAAACTGGAATGTCGATGTTGGTCTGGCATGCGGCCTTGCCGGCCGCGCACAAATCGGCAAGGGAATGTGGGCCATGCCAGACCGGATGGCCGACATGATTGATCAGAAGATCAGCCACCCCATGTCAGGGGCAAACTGTGCCTGGGTGCCATCACCAACCGCCGCCACCCTTCATGCATTGCATTATCATCAGGTGAATGTTGCGGCACGTCAGGCCGAAATTGCACAGCGCCCGCCTGCCCAGCGCAAGGATATCCTTGCCGTGCCGGTTGCACATCGCCCGAACTGGTCGGAGACAGACATCAATGAAGAGCTGCGTAACAACGCACAGGGCATATTGGGATATGTTGTTCGCTGGGTTGATCAGGGTGTCGGGTGCTCAAAGGTGCCGGACATTCATGATGTGGGATTGATGGAAGATCGCGCCACCTTGCGCATTTCTTCACAGCATATTGCCAACTGGCTGCATCATGGCGTCTGCAGTGACGACGATGTGATGGCGGTGATGCAGGAAATGGCTGCTGTCGTTGACCGGCAGAATGACGGGGACCCGGCTTACACCCCCATGGCACCTGACTTTGATGGCTCGATTGCATTTCAGGCGGCATGTGATCTGGTTTTCAAAGGGCGCGAACAGCCGTCCGGCTATACCGAACCTGTTCTTCATGCCCGCCGTCTGGAAAAGAAGGCGAAAGATGCCGTTTAACGCCGATCCGCATATCTCGAAAACGCCGGGATTTCCAAAAGACGGCATCACGTTCTATGACATCAGTCCGATCCTTGAAGATCGCGTTGTTGCCAAGCAGGCAATGGCTGCACTTGCCGAACTCACACATCCTATGAAGCCCGACATCATCGCCGGTATTGATGCGCGCGGGTTTCTGTTTGCCCTGCCGCTGGCACTTGAGCTTGATTGTGGCATGGTGATGGTCCGCAAGGCAGGAAAGCTGCCTGGCGAGTTGCTGGAACAATCCTATGCGCTGGAATATGGCGAGGCCCGATTGTCCATACAGGCGTCACGCCAGCTGAACGGCAGGCGGGTTGTGCTTTGCGATGACCTTCTGGCAACTGGCGGCACGCTCGAGGCAGCTGCAAAGCTGGTGGAACGCTGCGGTGGCACGCTTGCCGGCGCGGTCTGTATCATCGAATTGACCGGGCTGAAGGGACGATCCCGCATCGATTGCCCGGTAAAGGCCCTGCAGACTTACGAGTTCTAGCAAACCCTCAAAGAACAGCCCGATATAACGAACAGCGGATTGTCTCGATGTCTGGTCTTGTCTGCTGAAATCTGTTGTATCACCGGGGGCCGCCTGAAAGGATGTATCTCTGGCAGGCTAGTTCAGCGGGAAAGGCGGGAGCAGGATCATGCGTTTGAAGACACCTCTTCTGTCATGGTCACTTTATGACTGGGCAAGTTCACCTGTTCCCACGCTTCATGCCACTTTCATATTCTCGGTTTTCTTCACCACTGCTGTCATGCCGGAAGGCGGGTCTGTCGCATGGGCGTGGATGACATCTGCAGCAGCTCTGCTGGTTGCGATCGCCGCGCCAATTCTGGGACGGCTGGCGGATCAGCGTGGCAGCGCAAAAACCTTCCTCGGACTGGCAACCATTCTCGGCAGCGCCGCAACGGCGCTGTTGTGGTTCATTGAGCCTGACCCGCGATTTGCTCTTGCGGCGCTGATCTTGTCCGGTCTTTCGATCTTCGTGATGGAGATCAGTTTTGTATTCTACAATGCTTTGCTTCCCTCGGTTTCGCGTCCTGAGGATTATGGACGCGCTTCCGGTCTTGCCTGGGGGCTTGGATATGCCGGTGCCATTATCGCATTGGCGATGGTCCTGGTATTGTTTGTGATGCCTGATGAACCTGCGCTCGGAATTACCAAGGACAAGGCAGCCCATATCCGTGTGACGATGTGCTTTGCCGCATTGTGGCTGCTGGTCTTTTCAGCGCCCCTGTTCCTGTTCGTGCGGTCCCCCGACCCGCAACCAAGGACAGAGCCGTTTCTGGCGCAGTTGCGAACGAGTGTTGCGGTGGCCATGCGTATCCCCGATATGCCCCGCTTTCTGTTGGCCCGCATGCTGTTTGCTGACGGGCTGGTTACCTTGTTTGCCTTTGGTGGAATTTATGCTGCCAAAATCTTTGGTCTGACGCAGACCATGGTCCTGGTCTTCGGAATTGTCCTGAATATTACTGCCGGGATAGGCGCTGCCTTTGGCGGCTATGCCGATGACCGCTTCGGGTCCACCCGCGTTATCCGGGTATCGCTGCTGGCCCTGACAGTTTTGGGAGCCGTCGCCATTCTGGCACCAAATCAGGCTGTATTCTGGGGTGCCGGGGCCGCACTTGGCATTTTTATCGGGCCGCTGCAATCATCGTCACGCGTCTATGTGGCACGCAAGGCACCAGCAGAACACCGGGCCAGCATGTTTGGGTTATTGATGCTGTCCGGCAAGGCAACAAGCTTTGTCGGACCATTATTATACGGCATTGCCGTTGCGTCGACAGGCACCGAACGCGCGGGCATGGCGATTGTTGTCATCTTGATGATTGCCGGATATGTCGTAATGCCGCGCCGATAGCGTGTGTCAGCTGCTGGCAGGTTCGTCCGCCGCGCGCACCTCGTCACGAAACTGGTCGATCAGAACATCCTTGCCATCGCGCTTGATATGCCAGAACGTCCATCCGTTACAGCTTGGCTGGGACTGGAGTTTCGCGCCAAGGCTGTGGATCGACCCTGATTCCTTTGCCTTGGTAAACAGCGATCCATCCGCACGCACCTGGGCTGAAAACCGTCGTTTGGCATCAAAAAGCACATCGCCAGGCTGGATCAGCCCGCGTTCGATCAGGCTGCCGAACGACACCTTGGCCTTTGCCCGCTTTGGCGGGGTCGCCAGCAAATCGGGAGAGCTGATCGGGGTGACGTCAGCCACTCTTTCACGCGCCAGCGCCACATAACGCGGATCCTGCTCGATCCCTACGAAATGCCGGTTCAGCCGCCGCGCCACCGCGCCGGTCGTGCCCGTCCCGAAAAACGGGTCCAGAACAACATCCCCGCGATTGGTGGATGCCAGAAGAACCCGCGCCAGAAGTGATTCCGGCTTTTGCGTCGGATGCGCCTTGCGGCCTTCCTGTTTCAGCCGTTCATGGCCCGTGCAGATTGGCAACTCCCAGTCAGAACGCATTTGCACATCATCATTCAGCGCCTTCATTGCCTCATAGTTGAAGCTGTAGCGTGATTCCTTTGAACGCGCCGCCCAGATCAGCGTTTCATGCGCATTTGTAAACCGGCGGCCACGGAAATTCGGCATCGGGTTTGTCTTGCGCCAGATCACATCATTCAGGAGCCAGTAATCAAGGTCCTGAAGAATTCGCCCGAGCCTGAAAATATTGTGGTAGCTGCCAATAACCCAAATGGCCCCATCGGGTTTCAGAACCCTGCGCGCCTCGGTCAGCCAGGCAAGGGAGAACGCATCATAAGCCGAAAAAGAGTCGAACTTGTCCCAGTCATCATCAACAGCATCCACTGTTGAGTGATCCGGTCTTGCCAGCATGCCGCCAAGTTGCAGATTATAGGGAGGATCAGCAAAGACGAGATCAACAGACGCGCTCGGCAGCTTCTTCAGCTCACCAATACAGTCACCATGAATCACAATATCCGTCTGCACGCTGCCCAGCCATTTTTGCATTGTTTCAGAGCTTTACAGTGACATAAGGACGTAAAAACTTAAGTTAAGTCAACCGACAAGCCGGAAATTCTGACGGCATCACCACATATGGTGTCACCTTGGGAAATCATCTGATTATCTAGTGTGCGCTGATCACCGCTGATCTGCGTGATTGCTGTTACGACAGGGGCCGGGCGAATGTTTAGCCAGGGTGTGTCGCCGCATCACGGGACCAGAAATCTTCGGATCTTGCGTCAGATCAGGTTGGCGCACCCCCGATAGCGGCCAGATAACGGCGAACCGGTGCAAAGCTGCGCCGGTGATGCAGGGTAATGCCAAGCTGTTCAATCGCCATACTGTGCTGTTTGGTGCCATAGCCCATATTGTTGGCCCAGCCGTACCCCGGATGGCTCTGGTCGAGTTCGCACATCAGCAGGTCCCGGCTATGTTTGGCGATGATTGACGCCGCTGCGATGCTCAGGCTTGCCGAATCGCCGCGCACAATACACCGCGCCGGCATACTGGTCGGCGGCATCTGGTTGCCGTCAATCAGCGTTTGTGCTGGGGCATCATACCCAAGACTGATCATTTTTGACTGAAGGTCTGCGGCCACCTCGGCCATCGCTGCCAGCGTTGCTTTCAGAATGCCCTCACGATCAATTACGGCCACCTCGACATGTCGCAGACTGTACAGATGCGGACCGGCAGTCAGCTGTTCAAACAGTGTCGCGCGACGGGCAGCGGCCAGCTTTTTGGAATCATCAAGACCTGCAGGGACATTGTCCGGCACAGACCGGTCGAGCCAGCAGGCAGCCACACTGACCGGCCCAGCCCAAGGGCCCCGACCAGCTTCATCCACACCGATCGACGGCCCTGACACCTCATCTTCCAGGCTGAAGTCAGGCATTTGCCTTCGCGGTGGTACGCCGCTGTGTGGCAGATTCAGCAAGACGCGGCATGATTTCCACGAAATTGCAGGGTCGGTGGCGGATATCAAGCTGATATCGCAGAATATCATCCCATCCATCACGGCAGCCGGACGGGGACCCGGGAAGCGCGAACAGATATGTGCCGCCGGCAACACCGGCGAGCGCGCGTGACTGAATGGTCGAGGTGCCGATTTTGTCATAGGACAGCTGGCGAAACAGTTCACCAAAGCCCGGAATGTCCTTTTCAGTCACCTTGGCAAACGCCTCTGGTGTGCTGTCTCGGCCTGTCAGGCCCGTCCCGCCCGTGGTGATCACGACATCGATCCCGCCATCATCAATCCAGCTGCGAAGCTGCGCGACAATGCGGTCAACATCATCAGTGACGATCATCCGTGCCGCCAGAACATGACCGTCTTCATCGATGCGGCTGGCAAGAAGATCGCCTGACCGGTCATCATCAGCCGTGCGCGTGTCCGATACCGTCATCACCGCAATGTTGACTGGCTGAAACGCCGCAGACATGTCGAGACGGCTTGTATCACGTGCCATTATTGGCTCTCTTGGTTGTTCGGGTCACGATCCGTCGGCAGAGTCTACCACCGTGTCGGTGGCAGTAAAATCAAATCGCCCAAAGCTGCCCGATGCCAGCGCAAGAAGTTCCGGTGACGGATCGCCAAGCTGCATACGGTAAAGCGCGAAATTGGTGATGACATTCTTGATATAATGCCGTGTTTCACGCGCCGGAATCGATTCGATCAGCAAGAAGGGATCATCCTGGTAATCCACCTTGCGAAGCCATTTGCGCAAATTGCCGGGCCCGCCATTATAGGCAGCCAGAAGATGCACAATGGACCGGTCGATCAACGGTTCATCAAGAAGCGATCGAATATAGGCCTGGCCGATTTCAAGATTGCGCTCGGGGTTCAAAAGCAGATGCCTCTGACTTCCCCGATATCCCCGATCCTTGGTCACAAATGAAGCTGTTGACGGCATGATCTGCATCAACCCGGCAGCACGAGCACGGCTCTTTGCACGGGGGTTGAAGCCTGATTCCTGCCGCGATATCGCCCAGACAAGCGCCTGATCAACTGTGAATTCCACATCATAGAGCGGGATCGGGTAGATCGCGCCGAGGAAGGTTCTGCCACTGTTCTTTGCCAGTAATGAGCCTGCGCGGTAAGCCAGCCCGGCCATGCCGTTATCAAGCGTAAACCGCAGCGCGGCCTCTTTCATGCTGTCAGGCATTTCGCCCCACAGATAGCGCAATTCGCGTTCGGCATCATTATAGCGGCCGATCTGCAGCAGCGCGAACAGCCGCTGGCCACCCGGGCGGGATGACAGCCAGTCCAAAAAGTCAGAATCATAGGCCGGCAGCTCAAACCCCAGATCGAAATCCTGCCCAAGGGCGACACGCGCAATCACGCCATAAAAACTGTCCAGATCTTTGGCCGCAATCTGCAAATAACGCATCGCCTCTTTCGGACGCCCGAAGCGCATTTCAACGCGGTGTGCCCAGAAGGCGCCGGCGCTGCGCAGTGCCGGGAAGGCTGTTTCATTCTCGGCCAGGTCACGAAACAGCGCGCCAGCAAACTCAATATCACCGCTACGCCAGGCAGCTAACCCGCCAGCCCAGCTTCCCATCACAGCCTCGTCACGGCTTACGCCCAGCGCATACCGCGCCTGACGAACAGCCTTGCTATCAACGCCAAAGATGAAATAGGCATGGGCAATCTCGCCGCGAAGCTGGCTTTCTTCCCAACTGGTCAGATAGCGCCGGTTACTGTTGTCATCAATCAGCTTCAGGGCACCACTCGGCCAGCCGCGGCGGATGGCACGGCGTATCTCGCGAGCAATGGAGCGTGTCTTGCGCGGCGAAGCGCGGCCAGCTGAAGATACCGGGATACGCGGGCGATAGCTGTTCCCCGTCGACAGGCCAAACCCGTTCAGATATCCCGATTTGGGAGCGGTTGGGCCGGCTGCGTTCTTTGGCTTGCGCTTTTTGGCAAGCCAGTAAATCCGACTTGCGTCAGGATGGTCATTGTAGCGTTTCAGCCATGAAGACAACTCACTGTAGCTTGACCGCCATGCCGTCGGATGCAGATAGCGCTGCGATAGCAGATGGCCCGTCAGTATCCGGTCCTCAAGGCGGCCCATCTCTCTGATGGCCTGCTTCATGCGGCCCTGTTCCTGCAGATGAAACAGACGCTGATATTGCTGAACATCAAACGAGCTGAGTGGCAAGGGTATCGCAGATGCCGGAACAGCAAATACCGGAACAGCGGGTGCCGGAACCGGTGTTTGTTTTGCGGTTTCTGCCGCTGCAAATTGTGGACCGGCCACCCACAACACAACAGCAATGGCAAGCCAGCGTAAAGCTTTGGCAATAAGGGAAAGCACAGCCAGAACCCAGCCTTTGATAATTTCGGGCTTCAAATGATTTCGGGCACTCTATAGAAGTTTTCCGGCCAGCGCCAACAGATCTGCCCAGGCAAGCCGTTTTTGCGCGGGGGAACGCAGCAGATATTCCGGGTGCAAGCTGGCCATGACCTGCCGT
>CESS01054051.1_pt1 | contig 12994 bp, 6 predicted proteins | sample 326931 | NCBI WGS metagenome assembly CESS01 (sample SAMEA2591098, study PRJEB7988) | marine metagenome | biome: marine biome (ENVO:00000447); feature: deep chlorophyll maximum layer (ENVO:xxxxxxxx); material: saline water (ENVO:00002010), including plankton (ENVO:xxxxxxxx) | depth 55 m
GTTAATGCTGTATCAGCTGTTGTTTTAGCTGTAGTAGCTGTTGTGTTCGCTGTATCAACATTAAAATCAGCTTCCTGTGTGACATAAAGATTCTGAGTAAAATTATTATTGAGATCAGAAGACCTAATAGCAGAACCTGGGTAGAAAGTAGCATTCAGATTATCTGAGTTCGTGTCACGATAAATACGAATAGCTGCACCACTAGTTGGAGCAGCAGTAAAAGTAACTGTTGTAGCGTTAGACAGTGTGTATGCAGTTGTATCTACAGCATCAAGACTTACCTTAATGTCTGTAGTATTTAAATATGGAAATGTAAAGGAATAGGCAGTAGTACTACCATTACCTGTGTATGTATTCTGTGTAGTTGCCATTAGCTAATTGCAAGTTTACTTGTCCTTATTGTTAAAATCTATTTGGAATCCATCAGCAATCTTTCCAGCTTCAATAGACTTGCCTTGTTTTACTAAATGCTTGATTTGGGTATTGGCCTTAATCTTATCCGCAATAGTAGGATTCTTCATATTCATTTGTTGTTCAGCAAGAATCTGCGCTTCTCTTACTATGTTGTTGAGATAATCGTAGACAGGAAGGCCTTCTGTTTTTATAGTTACAAAATCATAGCTTTGGTTTGAAGCACGTAACCTACGCATAGCATCTAACTGATGCTTGATGCGTGGTGACTTCATAAGCTTTTCAACCTCTTTATAAAGGTCCATCCTACCCATATACTTATAAACCTCAGTCCGCTCTTCAGGCGTATAGTCATACTTACCATCAGAAGTTTTACGGAGTAGTTTCATACCATCCCATCCTGTCTCAAGTAACCATTTTCTCCAAGGTTCAATGCCGTCACTAATGGGAACAGGGTTTAAAGCATTAAAGAAACGCAAAACAGGGTTATCAATATCATTAATAGGCTTACCTGTCCAAACATCAATACGTTCTGGAAGCGCCGTATTGAAACCAGGAATATTGTTCTGTACATAACCATAGAAGTCAGCATGAATATCCTTCTGACTGGAAGAAATAGCTTTAGCTAAGACACCAGCAGCTCCTGATAGGGGAATATAAGACCGTCCTTCATTGGCCACAAGGCGTGCAAATGCAGTGCTATCACCACTAAGTAATTTGACAAGTGGTTCTAAACCAGACATGAATGTCTTATTAGTAAAGCCAGCAGCAATTGTCCAAGAAATTTTATGGTGCAAATCTTCGGTCAGTTCAGAACCGAGGTCAGTGGCGTAGTAACCAAGATCACCAATTAAAGTCAGTAAAGTATCAAAAGGTTCTAAGCCTGAATAAGAAACCCACTTACCACCAATATTAATTTCCTTAGGCTTCCAGCCATAGTTATCTCTCATAGCACGACGTTCTGCTGCATTAACAGGACCATTGCCACGGATGTTACCACCTACCGCATAACCCAGTAAGCCAGCAGTAAGCATCGTTCCAAAAGCAATACGGCCTTTATATTCAGCCTTCAAGCTTCGGTAGATGTTCATCGCATTAGGGTCAGTCTGCTTAACACCATGCTCAAGTAGAGCCTCAAAGATCTTATCTTGATCATTACCAGCTGTAAGAATTTTAGAATACCTACTACTAGGACCAAGTCTTGCAAGTGGTGTATACGACAAACCTAGTCTCATCGCATTAATACCAGTACGTGGAAACATAAATAATGCTTTCAAGCCTGGATAACTAGCGGTAAAACTATTAATGTCGTCAGTAAGCTTAGTGTCTAAATTAAGTGCTATTTCAGAACTACTATGCTTAACAGCATCATCTGTGATAAGACCATTCTTATCAAACATTGAATCGTAAAGCTTACGTTCTGCTGCAACTAGCGCACGCTTTGAAGGAACCTTACCAGTAGCTTCAAACACTTCATCGTAAGCTCTCATACGTGCTGCTTGTGTAGCAAGCGTAGAGGTAACGTATTGGTCAGAGGCAATCATGGCATTAGTGCCATAACGCATAAATGCCCATTCAGATATATGCTTGTTTGCCTTAGCCCAGCCATGAAGCATTAGCTTCCCAGCATCACCAATAGTGCCACTCTTTGACCATTCAGTATCAGCAATACTTTGGAGTAACTCCCATTGCTGTTCATCTCTGATAACTACTCTATCTTTACGTGCCATATCCATGAATGCTTGAGGATCAGCATTGGCCTTCTTCCAGCCTTCCCATGCATGTCCTAAAGCACGAGCATTAGTCTCCATATAAGAGCCATAACCATACCAAGCACGTTTAAAGTTTTTGAAATCACCGCCGACAATACCTTCAATACCATGCCCCATCATTGCCGTAATAGGCTTGACCATAAGACTGGTAGTGTTACCAGCAATAGCCCTGAGTGCAGAGATACCAGAAAGAACATTGTTATAACGCACTGCCCATAGACCTTGTGCAAGCATATTCATGCCATTACCGTCTGGGCTAACTAGATAACCTTTAAGTTTGACTTGATTACTAGCCCATTCAAGCATAGCTTTTTGAGAAGTAATGTCTCCTTTACTCATGGAGAATGCAGACATTAAAGGCTCGATAGCATTAGGGTTAACCTCGTATAGCCTATCAATCTCTGTCCTGAGATCCTTAGACTTTTTAACCATCTCAGCACGTTTCTCATCAAAATTTTTCCTGATATATTGAATGACTTCATCAGGATTATCCTTATAGGCTTTGCTAGTAAAGATCTTTTTGTTGTTAAGAGACCAGCCAGCAATATATTTACTGAGGCCATACTCTTGCATGACAAGTTCCATGCGATCAAGAACCATAGTTCTTATACGATTGGGATTAGCAACCTCCTTAAACCGAATAGCAGCATCCGCAATATCACTGATCTCACCTGCAGTTGAGTTAAGAACTCTCGTTGAGGTAAGCCTTACTCCATTACCAAGATAGATTTTGGCAAGGTCACGTAATGCTAAGGCCGCAGCTCTAGTAGAACTCTCATTTAAGTATGAGACTTGTAAGTCACCAATAACACTTGCATTTTCATACAATGCCTTCTTTAGAGCAACATCATCATCAATTTCTAGGATACGTGAATACTGCCTTTCAGTAAGTTGATCCATAACAGGTTTAGGAATTTCAACTCCTTGTTTGGCAAGTGCCCATTGACCAGAAGCTTCAACATCACTTTGAACATCTAAAATAACTTCACGTGCATCAGTACTACCATCAGCCATTTTTGCTAATTGTGGTGAAGTAACTGGACTAGCTGCAGAACCCTTAGACATTCCTAAATCGATAGCTGCACTATCAGCCATATTCTTAGCAGCTGCAGCTGGTGGGACACTGAATGTTGCCCTATCAGCTTCTGTCGAAAGTTTTGGCGTAATGAATGGATCATATCCAACACTTTCAGGATCAGCTTCTAGCTTCCTAATAGCAATTTCATCCTGTTGCCATTCACGAAGTGAGGCCTGAGTTCTGGTATGTACTTCAATACCTTCATCACCTGGCATAGCACTAGGTGCTTCTAGTTCTTTAGCAGCTTTATAGTTAGCAGCTGTCTCATCAGCTGGTTTAAACCAACTCATAAAGTCAGGTACACGTCCTCCTTTGAGGATTTTGGCTAGGTTGATTCCATAACCAAGTACGTCACCGACAACACTTAAACCAACAGCTTCATACGTATTCTTATGTTTACGTACTTCAGGACTGTCAGCATCTAGTGTTTGCCAGTTTTCAGGTATGTTTAACCAAGGTGCTGTGTCGTCTAACATCCTCATAAGGTTGTCACCTTCATCAGTAGTATCACTGACGTAAGTAACAGCACCATCAATAGCACCAGTAGCACCAATAGCAGCCAAACCTTTCATAAGGGTTGGTAGCTTGCTAATGCCTTGAATACCTCTTACAGCAGCACCAGCACCAACCATGGTAGGTAAGACAAGTCCGAAGATATCTCTTACTTTCTGAATGCCAGGGTTCTTATATTTAGTAGCTTCATCCCAAGCATTGTCAATTGACTCACCGCCAGGAATCATACCTACTACATCAAGGCCTAGATCTAATACACCCATTACAGGCGCTGCTACTGACTCGACAATATTGGATTGAATTGTTGATTCATCAGGAGCATTATCTCTTAGTTCTTTAGCCTCTTCAAAGTTTTGATCTTCCTCAGCCTGAGCTACATCTGCATCAAATAATGGACTTGGAACATCAGCCGGAGGAGGCATCTTACTCAGAGCATCGTTTTCATTCTCCTCTTGTAGGATCCGCTCTTGTTCAGGAGTAAGTTCTTTATTGTTAGTTTCTTCCATTAGGATGCCGTCCCATGATGAAATTTAACTCTGCGTCCATTCGGAAATTCAACGATCATCAAGTTGTCACCTTGTGGTGTTGTCTGACTGTAAACAACACGAGCTGGTGGTTTAATTAGAATTTTGGTCCCACTATGGAACCCATAGTCATATCCGTTAGAACCTTTATCACTGTGATATTCCCAACTACCTGTCATAGGAGCGTCACCAATTGGAATCATTCCTAACTCAGGATCATCAGCAAAAATGTATTCCATAATATCTGGATCTTTGTAATGGAAGAATTGTCCATCCTCATTCTCAGGTGTTTGTTCGTTATCAACTTGTTTAACATCTAAATGAGGACCAGTAGAACGCCAGCCAATACTTCCTACGTTATAGACGTGCTGTAATGTACTGGATGAATGATTAGGATCACGTGTTGGTGGTCCTGAATATTGCATAAAGGGTGCGTCAGGTTTGATTCCAAACCTAGACATTACGCCAACAACCTTATCTACATAACCAGGATCTGTAGCATATCCTTGGGAATGGAGTGCGGTAACTAATTCTCTAGGAGTCTGAGCTTCTGAGACACCAGCGTACGATGAAATAAAACTAATAAAGTCATCTACGGATTGACTAGGTGCCTCATATTCGCGCCACCTGGCAGATGTAGTATAAGAACTGCCGTCAGAGTTATACTCTTTAGTAGTTGTTACTGCACCGCTACCATCAGAACTCTTGATGTTAAATAGGTTATTTCGGCCAGACATGGACTTACCGTAACCAGTTTCTAGTGCCCACATTGCTGCCATTACATTGGGAGCTTTAAAACCTGATTGCTGGCTTAAAGAAACAACATCCGAATATCCTTCTATACCTATACGTACACGTCCTACTTTTTGACCAGCTGCATTTGCTACGTTATTAATATTGGACATAAATGGCCTAGTAAGCATCTCAAGAAGTGCTGGGTGCTCACGTACTTCATCTCTATCTTTCATCATATCTAGAACACCGGGTTTAGCACGTACCTCACTGCCAGAACGTTCTAGTTGTTGGTTAATTACTTCATATGGTGAAAAATTAGTAACCCTCGCCATTTCATATACTGCTGGTGGTATCACAATAGGTTGTCCTCGTTTAATTTTTTGTTCTATAAGTTTTAGGAAGCCATCACTGACATACTTATCTGTCTTCAAAAGATCAGGATTTAAAGTTAATTCTTGCCGTTCGTCTGGACCGATAATTACAAGATCAGGTTGTGCATACAGAGGGTCACCTTGCTTATACCTAGCAAAATAAGAGTCACCTTTACTTCCTTTAATTTTGTCGTCACCCAGTTGAGGGCGGACATAAAACCTTTTACTTGTATCTTTTTGATCAGCAATTTGACCAGATACGTACTCAAATGCTTTCTGTTGGAGTGCTGCAGCATCACCACCAGTACTCTGCTGAAAAAGACCTTTCAGATAAGATCTGTACATGTTATGAGCATCAGACAAAGCTCTATTAAAAGTACCTGCGCCTTTAGTTCTTTCGTAACTTTTGCTGCCAAGTACCTCCATTAGCTGATCTTTTAAATCAGCTTTAATAGCTTTATCAGGAGTAGGCAACTCACCAAGCTGAGTTTCCCATGCATCTAGCATGGGTTGAAATTTCTTTCTATTAATACCGAAGACACCTTGCAAATGATTTGACGAAAGCTCCCCAGTATCAAATAGGTTTTGTAAGAAAGCATCCTCTGCTTTCTCCATTTCACCTTCAACAGTCCTGGCAAGTAAGGTTGCATGTCTACTGGTATCGCCACCCATTTCCTGAAGTGTTTTAATGGTATGAGTTACAACCTGCCTTGGAAGGCTTTCTGCATCTCGTAGGTAAGCAAAAGACTCATCAGACATCCTTTTAATATATTGTTGATGTTCAAATTTTTTAAAACGAGCATCCGATACTTCATATTGCTGTACAGCTTGCTTTAATTCACCAAGCTCATTACCATACAAGTATCCAAATGATTGCCCTTTTCCACCTGGGGTTAAGAATACCTGTGCACCCTGTAAGGCTCGGAATACGTCTATACCATTACCAAGAGTCCCAGATTTAGCCATCTGGGTCAAAGTAGCGATGACTCTGCCCCGAGCATCTTTCTTAAGCGGATGGTTGGCCATATAGTCCATTAGACCCAGGACACCACGGTGCTTAAAAGCAGTAATAATATCTTGGGTTTCTTGAAGACTACGCTCAGTTTTTAGTTGTGCTGCACGGTCAACACCACGTTGACGTGCTGTATGTCTATCGTATGCATCAATAGCAGGAAAGAGATAAGCCTTTACAAACTTATCATCAGCACCGCCATAATCGGTGATAAACCTAGACTTGTTCCTAGCATCTTGTGCATCTACTAAATCCTTAAATTGATTACCTAGTCGTGCTTGACCTAGACTAATACCTAAAGATTTGCCAGTCTCATCAAAAAGATCAGCAGCTTCCCATTGAGGAGATAATTCAGCATATTTATCGCCAGCATTTACCAACATGGTCTTCTTCAGACCATAGAAGGTAGAAGAGTTCATGCTACGTAAACGCTCAATAACGTTGTTACCTGCGCCACTGGCTAGAAGCTTATCTTCAATAGCTTTAAACTTAGCATCGTTAGCAATAAATGCACGATCCATATTCTTGACGTACTCAGCTTCAGCCATGCTGATGCCGTACATCGACAACTGAGAAGCAAATAACTCACCAGATTTAACTTGATCATCTTTGATTTGCTTGCTAATTTTTACAGCAGCTTCACCTGCTTTCTGTGAAAAGTTTGCTAATGCTTCATATGTTTCTTTAGATTTATCAGCTTCTATACGTGCGTTTTCATTAATGGTCTCTGCGTTTCTAACCATGGCACTGCGGACAGTTTCCAGGTTTTCACTTTCTAATTGAAATACCGAATCACGATTGGCTTTTTCGATTCTGTACTTATCTTGTAAGGCTTGGATGTAAGTTTCAGCATTCTCCCGTTCGATCTGTTGGACCTCCTTCATACGTCGTAACGTAAGATTTCCTTCCTCTAGAATCTTCTTAGAAGTGTCGGGGAGTTGAATGTTTCTGAATCCAGTTGATTGGGCGTACCCTTTGAATTTAGACATTTAGATTAAGAATCGTTTTATTTACCACCTAAACCTTTCCAGTTAACACCAGAGAGACTACCTAGAGCATTTGCAAACGAAGTCATAGCCGATTGTGTTCTAGCAGCGTTCTTAACTGGCTTTGGAGGCCTCATTGGTTTCAGAGGCTCAAGGAATATTGAAGGTGGTAGTGCTGGTGGTTTTGGTATTTCAGGACCGATAGACGGCTCTAACATACGGTTAGCATTAGCCCTCATATCAGCAACCTGTTTGTCAAGGTTAATCTTCATTTTTGTAGCGCCAAGATTAGCTCTAGCACTATCCATAGAAGCTTTTAACTCTCGTAAGTTTTGGTTATATTCCTGCTGTTTATACATAATTGAATTATCAAGCTGCCCAGTTTGCAACTCAGCAGTATTGATATCATTCATCATGCTGGTATTAATAGATGTAGATGCAATCTTAAACTGTTGCTTAGAATCAGTTATGTTTTCAACAATCTGAGCTTGCTGCATACCTGCCATCATCATGGCACCTTGTATATTTTTGGCAGCACTTCTGCCTGTACCTCTAGATCTGGCAGATCCTTCAGCTTTTAGCTGTTCAATCATGTTCTGCTGTGACTTAAAGCCTAGTTCCTTACGTTGTGATTGGTATTGAAACTCAGCTTCACGTCTTTTATTAGCAGCACCTTGAATTGAGCTTTGCTTGTTGAGCTGTACTTCTGCTTTAGCAAATGCAGTAGTATCTAAAGCAGAGAATAGATCACGTGCTAAACCTTCTTTTTGGAAGTTATTAGATATTTGCTGTTCATTGAAAGCTCTTGTAGCTTCCTCTTGAGCCATCAAAGAGCTAACAACATTAACACCTATCTGTTGTTGAAAGATGTCTTCAGAACGGTTAAAGGCATCTACACGGTTTTTATACTCGTATTCTCTACGTTCATTCTGTGCATTATATTGTTGTGTAAGTTGTGCTTCTTTATAAGCCCTTAAATTTACATCATTCTCTTTTTCAATACCTAACTGAACCTGCGCATAATCATACTTACGAACAGTCTGTTCCCAGTCATACTCATAGATCTTTTTCGCCTGTTTGTATTGCGCACTTGCTGCATCTTTTGCTTGTCGGTTAGAGTCTTGGGCCCCTAAAAACCCTAAAGTACCAGTTACGACGCCGACTCCTAGTCCTATCCATGGCATAATTTAAATCCTCTTATAAAATCTTGGTGAATAATTACCCTCCCACATCATTGATATTAAAGAAACTGGAAAAGGTGTATCACTGTAAAGACGTACAGAAACATTTTCTGCTCGCTGATGTATAGGTACAGTAAATACATTTTGTTCTTCTAGTGGTACATCATCAGCCAAGTAATAATTGGCATCTAGTGTTGGTGTAATATCAGTCCATTCAGCCCTACCTTTAGATTTAATCTTAAAGCCAAGTCCACTAGATAGTCCTACAGAAAACTTAAGTCGAGCTAACGTAACATTAGATGTGAAGTCAGATGACTTGCCATCAGGATCACTATTAAAATAGATAGTTGGTAACTGGACATCATAATTAAACTTAAAACCTACAACTACATCACTAGCATTAGAAGTAAGATCCTTACTAGGTACACTGAAATAGGGCCCAGTACTATCAGATCCACGTTCGGGACTAATGGTAAAGCCAGACTCAGTAACACCATTAAAGTTATTAGTACCTGTACCTTTGATAACTAGCACTGGAGTGAGACTAGAGATGTCATCAAATGGAAGATAACACTTAGATACGTTAGTGGATGAATCGTAGGTAACAGAAGATGCTACTGCATACATATCTATGTACGGGTTAATCTGCTGACCATCACTATTAACAAGGATCTGGTCTTCAGGTGTTTGCGTAAGGCTTGCTGTAAGTAAGATGTACTTACCATCTTGTTTGACTACACAGTACATACGGTCGTTATCTACAACTGCATGCTGTACCGTGCCAGGTAAATACCACCTGTACCAAGCCTGAACAAGTGTTTCCTGTCCGTTGTTATAGGTACGATAGAACCACATATAATTACTAGAAGGTCCAAACAAAGCAATAAAGCTATTGGCGGGACTAGATATAAGGTTCTCTACGGTGTCAGGAACCCACTCAGAGACGATCCTGCTGATGTCTACAACAATAGGGTTCTCTTGTGAACCACGTGTCTGCATACCAAAGATACGTGCATAGCCAGGTGTCTTGCTGACAAAAGCTAAGTTGCTACCTACATCAACTGGATCAATATCGGGGTCCATCTCATAATTAGAGATGCCCCTAATGATTGCTGTAGTAGGTGTTAATACTTGATCATCAGAAAACATGATGAACTGTTGAGACTTACTGAATAAGACAAGACCCTGAGCTGTTGGTATTACAGCATGTAGAACAGCTGGTTTAATGCTTGAGCAATTAATATCTAGTGGATCTGCATCTGTCTGTGCCAACGCAGAGATATGGTAGAAGTTAAAGAACTCACCAGTCTGACTCATAGATACGTTATCAGAAGTTAGGAAACCTAGTCTGTTGTTATGAAAGAATGCCTGTTGGATGTTATTGTCAACAAATGTAGGATGACTGTTAGTTGTGTCATCGCCAACTAGCCTAGCTGTATAACTGACAGGTTGAAATACAAAAGTATTTAAAGCAGTGTTTACTAACTCATGTGGCATGGTCGTAGTATTAAGACCATTAGACATTCCAAAACCTAAGGTTTCTTCCCAGAAGCCAGTACCTGATGTGCCACTGTTAGGTATAAATTTTGCATAGTATGTGTCACTAGCAGATTCAGTATTGATTACTTTGACAATTCGATTCTGTATAGACTGCTCAGGCAATCTAGTTACATTTTCAACTTGATTAGAAAATGCTTGTAGTTTAGTTGAGTCCTTACCACCACGAGCTGTGACAGTAATTGCAGAAGTAGATACTAATTCAATACTGGTATCCAATCTAGTGACTGTCAAGCCACTAATACTTAAAGCATTAATACCAGTCTCAAGATCAGTCAGGATGTCATCAGCAGACAAGGCCTTGTTAGAACTTGAAGGTGTAAATTCATCAGCATTACGGGTAGTCTCGGTATATGTCTGACTACCAATAGTTACAGAATACTCTGCACTATATTCAACACCAGTCAGTTTCAAGGTGTGATTAAGACCAGCCGTATAAGTGGGGTCTGCATTCTTAGTTACAGTAACCGTTGAGTTAGTAATGATTGAAGTATCTTGTACTGTGAGAACACTATAATTTTTTTTAGTAGTATTTAAATAGCTGGTCGCTGTATATCCAGACACACCATTATTGGAATAAGTAACAGTAGCTTTAACATAGTTACCACTACTATCTACAACGGCATTCCATACATGTACTTCAGAACCAGCAATACATCCAATATAACGCTCATCATTATCACGATTAATATAGAACCAATGAGCATTATCTAGAGCTGTAGAACTAAATGCAGATCCTCCTGTGTCTTTTAAGACATCTAAATATTTGAATCCTGGTCGTTTAACAAGTCCATAAGTTGGATCTGGATATGCATTCAAGCATTCACGAACTTGACCAGGCAGTTTTTTTGAATCAGGTTGACGACTTACGCCACCTAAGAAATTACTGATGCGTTGAGTAACTGCTGCCATTAACGGTACAAAGCATGGAACGGTTGATAACTGTTGTAGGATTTAATTCCTCTTGGATGGCCAAAGTATGTGTAGTCTCCTTGATTACAGTCATACTCCAAAGCCATTGCACGGTTATAAGCTTCTTTCTGTCCGAGCATTTGGAACTGAGTAGGGTCACCTACAATTCTTGAAGAGACGATAGTTGCTGCCCTAGCAAGAATATAGTCTTGAATAGGTATAGGTAGATCCACCCAATCAAACAACCATTTAACATCACACCTCAACACTTCTGTAAAAGTATAAGAGTGCTTAACTTTGTCATAAAGTTTCCCACTACGACGTACAACATCTAGTTCAAAGTACTCAGGTGCAGGGTCGATTTGTAAAACATTATTTGGTATCAGGATTTCATTATTTGTATCTGGTGTGAACTCATAGTCAAGCTCTAGATTAAATGACCATCCTTCGGCCTGGACTTCTTGAGACACCTGAGTCAGGGTGCTATATGCAATCGCAACGTCCGGGTTGGTTTGATCAAGAGTGGTCACAGGAGCCTGACCACATGATTGCAGTATTTGATTTACAGCGGGTAGCTCTTGTGTAGAGTTAGTGGTCGGAAAAGCCATAATATTTTAAGGTTAAAAAAAAGGATCTCCGAAGAGACCCTTAATGGATATTTAAATCAGAATGCAGAAGGAGCTGAAGCACCTACATACAGCTCAACAGCTGCAGCAGGGTTCAGATAATCTGCACCCATAGCCAAGCGGCCCAGGATTACGTCTCCCTGATAAATCACGGATACGTCATTACTAGTTACTTGAACTTGTGGGCCAATTGCTTCAACACAACCAGCCGCTTCTTTCTGAAAGATAAGGCCAGCAGATACAGCACCGAACTCAGAGCCGGTACCGTAGTCATTGTTGATGCCGGTTTGTGCAGTGGAAGCATCTTCCAATGCAGGGTTCACGAAATCACCAGTGTTACCAGGATCAGTCTGACCAGTCGTACCGCCGTACTTGGTACCGTAACGGCCAAGGAAGGGGATATTCATGGACTTGTAGATCTTGATACCAGCAATCTCAATGATGCCGTTACCACCTTGAAGAGTAGTACCTTGAGCATCACGATTGACCAGTCCGTTGGAACCAACAGCTTGGATCAATTCATAATATTGTCTAGGGTTCAAGACCCCGACCCTGCCATCCTGACTAATTCCTTTCTCGTCTAATGCTGCAGCAGCATCATAGAAAGCAGCAATCAAGCCAGCAGAAGCAAATGCATCAGATTCATTGGTGGTTGTACCAACACGGATCTGAGTACCACCGGGTTCAACAAAGTTGGACTTAGTGATAGGTGATGCCTGACGTGCTCCACGTGCAATAGCACGGAAGATCAAACGGTCATACTTTTCTGCAAGTGCATATCCGATCTTACGTGATACCTCCGAGCGCAAATCGTAATGCGCAAGTGTTTCATCGAGATCATACAAAAATGCACTGGAGATAAGAAGATCATCAATAGTGATTGTCTTCTCGGCTACTGGAGGTGCACCATCGGTGTTACCTAGGATTGCATTTCCAGGAGTATGATACTCAGCCGTTGTACGACCGGTATAGATGAACTGCAATGACTTGCCGTTCTTAAGTGTACGCTTCATCACCAAATCACGAGCGATCGCGTTTTGCTGGAAGCCTTTGAACATTTCTCCACTGAACAATTTCAAGTAGAGAGCACGAGAATCACCCGTGCTATTTGACTGGCCAGGCCTTGTTAGGTTAGTGACCAGTGTAGAATTTTGTTGTGCCATTTAAGGAGTAAGTAAGTATTTTCAAACTCCAAGATCTTGGATTAATTATTTATGTGGTCTTTCCCACCGTCTAGACGGCAAAGGGTATCCTCGTAAGGGCCGATGCCAATAGTGATGAGGGGAATTGCACCCCTCTGTAAGATCTATCTCACT
>CESS01070817.1_pt1 | contig 12982 bp, 11 predicted proteins | sample 326931 | NCBI WGS metagenome assembly CESS01 (sample SAMEA2591098, study PRJEB7988) | marine metagenome | biome: marine biome (ENVO:00000447); feature: deep chlorophyll maximum layer (ENVO:xxxxxxxx); material: saline water (ENVO:00002010), including plankton (ENVO:xxxxxxxx) | depth 55 m
CCGTGTAGTAGCATCATCAATCCTGAAACTGATATCAACCACCACATGTCTTCCTCACCATCTACAAACAAGAACGATAATGCCAAACCAATCTGTAGAATATTAGACCAAAGCATCAAACTTTTACGATTCATTCTATCTGCCAGCAAACCATTTATTGGTTGTGATATGCCAAACAAAAACATTCTAACGGCGAACAAAATTCCTAATAAAAATTGAGACCCTGAATACTCAAGGATTAGAATGAACAGAGCGATTGTATTGAACCATTCACCTAATAGTGAAATGACACTAGCTGCCCACAATCTGCGGTACTTGGGATTGCTAGAAAAAAACTCAATGTAACCCTTAGACAAAATCACTCCTCCTCAGAACTTGACATTCCAGGTTCGAGGAGGCTACACTCTATCCATTTAGAGGTGGGAGTATTGGATTTATCAGCAGTAGATTCTAATGGAACCAGCACGTTAGCTTCTGGGAAATAAGTTGCAATGTTGCCTCTTGGAATATCATATGCTACTAATTGCCATCCATCACTATGTCTTTCTTTACCTTCGAAATGAGATACGATATCCACTATGTGTCGTGATTTCCACCCTCTGTCTGCCATGTCCTTAGCATTCATCAAAACCACACGCCTGTTACCATGAATACCTCGGTATCTATCGTGTAAATCGTAAATGGTCGTATTGTATTGGTCGTGTGACCTAATGGTCATCATGACAAAACGGTCTTTTGGTATTCTGACATCTGGTAATTCGTGACTTACAAAATGCGCTTTACCATCTGGTGTATTGAATGAACGAGAATCTCTTGGAGGATTTGGTAGCGCGAATCCGTTTGGATTTCTTACTCGCTCATTATAATCATCAAAACCAGCCAAGGCTTTACTCATAAGTGTGCGAATATTATCATAATCGCCACTCAACTCCATCCAGTCTCGATCATCTTTCAGTACAGCAGTAGCCATAGATGATACGATCCATGGTTCACTGCGTAGATTCTTACTCGCAGGACTCAATCCTCCGATTGAGGTATGGACAATACCCATCGAGTTTTCAACAGTTACAAATTGCTTACCAGATGATTGCAAATCCAACTCAGTTCTTCCTAAGCATGGCAAAATCAATGCAGTATCTCCAGTAACAAGATGTGAACGGTTCAACTTGGTTGAAACCTGTACTGTTAGCTTAACATTTCTTAGCCCTTTTGCGGTAGCCAATGTATCTGGCGTTGCAGATATGAAATTCCCGCCCATGCAGAAGAATAGGTTAACATCTCCCTTCTGCATCTTTGCTATGGCTTCGACTACATCGACGCCATGTTCTCTTGGACTAGTAATACCACATGCAGCATCCAGTCTGGCTAGGAACTGTTCAGTAGGTCGCTCCCATATACCTACTGTTCTGTCACCTTGGACATTTGAATGGCCACGAACAGGACACAGTCCGGCACCTTTCTTACCGATATGCCCGCCCATTAGCATCAGATTACTTACTTCTTGGATAACAGCTACTCCATTTTTGTGTTGAGTTAAGCCCATGGCCCAGCAGGCAATGGAAGCCTTAGATTTCGAAAGCATTCGTCCAGCCTTTTCTATTTGGAATCTGGTTAATCCCGAATCCTCTTCAATCTGTTTCCAACTAGTGTTTAGAATATTATCAGATAATTTATCAAATCCAATAGTTGTTTCATTGATAAAATCATGATCTAAAGCATCCAATTCCAGTTGAACTTTCATCAGACCATGCATCAGTGCAGCATCCCCACCAATCTTGACTTGCAAATGCATATCTGCTAAAGCCTCGCTACCAAATGATAATTTCATGTAATCTTGAGGATGTTTGAACCTAACCAAACCAGTTTCTGGCAACGGGTTAACATGGATGATTTTTGCACCATTACGTTTGGCATCTCTCAATGCAGTAAGCATTCGTGGGTGGTTAGTGCCTGGGTTTTGGCCCACAACCAATACCAAGTCTGCATGGTCGAAGTCCTCTAAACTTACAGTGCCCTTGCCAATGCCAATTGTTTCACCAAGACCTCTACCACTAGATTCGTGGCACATGTTGGAGCAATCTGGCATATTGTTAGTGCCTAGGGTTCTAGCAAATAATTGATACAAAAATGCGGCTTCATTAGATGTGCGCCCCGATGTATAGAATACAGAACGGTCAGGGTCATCACTTTCAACGATATTATCTGCAATCATTTTGAAAGCATCATTCCAAGATATTTTTTCATAGTGGTTACTACCCGATTTGAGAACCATTGGATGAGTTATTCTTCCTTGTTTGTTTAACCAGAAATCGCTCTTGTCTGATAATTCTTGTACACTATTCTTTTCGAAGAATTGCGGAGTGACACGTGATTTTGTTGCTTCATCAGCAACTGCTTTGGCACCATTTTCGCAAAATTCGAACGCAGACGCATTTTTAGGATCAGGCCAAGCGCAACCCGGACAATCAAAACCATCAGGTTGATTTACAGTAATCAAGGTCTTGATTGTCTTAGTAACTCCCATTTTCTTAATGCCATGAATTAGTGATGAATTTGCTGCAGGAATACCTGCTGCTATCGATTTTGGCTTCTTTATTTTCAACGGAGTATTGTCGGGGGGAGTGATTGCTCTCGCTTCTTCTCTGCTCGACATTATGTTAGCGGCTCGCTCAAGGCTTGTCAATGATGCGGCTCAAAGGACCTACTACAGACGGAGTTTCACTAGTCGCGAACCCAACCAAAGTAATGCCTGTACTCCTGGCTAAATGCTCTGCAGCCGAACTTATCGCACCTACTGCAATTACCAATTCAACTTCTGCTCTTACAGCTTTAGCAACCAGTTCCCAACCAATCCGTCCAGAAAGGCCCATGATACGGCTGGAGATATTGTTACGAATACCTGCCCCTATTACTTTGTCAACAGCATTGTGCCTACCAACATCTTCTCTTACGATTAACAAATCCCCATTCTCATCAAACAATGCCGCAGCATGCATACCACCTGTAGCTTTGAACCAAGGCTGATTTTGTTTCATGCTTGCCATCATACTTGTCAGGTCTGAATCTAATTTAATCGAGTTACTAACTAGATTACTTGGTACTGCAATATCCCCTGTTGTACAAGCTCCACATGCGGCTGTAAGCAGGTCTTCACTAGGCCTTGGTTGCACATTTCCAGTTATTATTACATCATTATTTTCAACAATGATTTTTTCAATTACGCCTCGGCCTTCGCATGTGATGTGCCCTTGTGCTAGGTCGCCAAGGTCAAAGGGTGAAGCAAGTAATCGGACTACCGTCTCTGATTCAGTACGTATTGTGATGATCGATTCTTCAGCAAGTTCATCATATTCTGGAACAGGACCTTCTTTGGATAAGCGGTGAATCGGTCGCTTTACCATGAAGTAATGTTGGAGCCACCACTCCATATTCATTGGCATTAATAATTAGAAATCAATCCGGCCTTTCTATATCGAAGAATTCAAACTGAAGTTCAACCAATTCTTTTGAGGATTTAGCAGCACTATATGCTTCCAATGGCTCTTTATTCAATACAAAGAATTGTTCACCCCACCTAAATGCCGATAACAATTTTCTGGCTTGCTTTTCTTTTCCAATCAAATACAATGATGCAGAAAGAGCCTCAGCGGTGGTCATTTTTCCAGGCTTACCCCAATTCACTGGGTTAGCCGCTAGTAGTAAGGGCAGCATCCTACCCTGAAGCTTGGTATTCTTCATCACTTGTGATACAGAATCTTCTATGTGCGCCCATGAGCAGTCCAATCCTACTAATGAACCACCTTGCTCTAATAGTAAACTATGGTCTTCTGGACCTAGCACTTTTCCGCAAAGAGGCTCGAGTATTATACCACGGCGTGGTAATTTGTTGAATTTCTCATGCAGTTTTAGGTCACCTCTACGAGATAGCCTAACTGCTGTATTTTTCTTAGGATCGTCTTGAGCCAGCCATATTGCATGAACTGGTACCTCTTCGCGCATAATATCAATCCTTACCGTCGAGTAGGAAATCACCTAGGGTTAGACCCCTACCTTCACCAGCGTTGACATGTCGGTTTTCATCAGGGCTAGCATCAACCATCAAGGTGATGTCCAATGCTCGTTCTAATTTTCTTATGACCGCATCAGTAGGTCTTTTGCCAGATTCAACATTGTTGATTATGTTGATTTTTTCAGCCATTCTACGTGCTAGTTCTCGTTTGTCCCAACCTTTCTTATTTCTTGCAGTTGAAACCCTTTTTGAAAAATCAGAGGCCAGTTCCTTTTCACCCCTCAGCATTATGTCCTTTCCTTTTCGGCCAATACCTCCGTACCCGCCAGATGTAGGTGCCGGCCCGGAACGTGCTTGAGATAGGCCCGGCGCTACCTTTTTTGGCTCAAGGCCCATTTTGTCAGAGCAGCGTTTACATGCTTGCACTTGCGCTTTACCCATCATGACATTTATTGTACCAACCTTCATCGCTCCGCACAATTCACAGTCACCCATAATGCCACCTGAACCGTTGTCACGGCGGTGCTTCATCAAGGCTTCGTAAACACATAATCGATGCAATATACACGGATATTTCAAGAAGGACGGCTGTAGCACTTACAATATGGGAACCGAAGTTGATAGCGGTGCATCAGAGCCATTGGGTGCTGACGATTCGGATTTGAAAGCCTTGGAAAAGGATTTCAAAGAATTACAAGATGAGGCGCAGAGGCTATTATCTGAGCGGGTACACTTGGAAAATGATCTTGCTAATATCAAAAAAAGAGCAAGTCGGCTGGATGAGGAAGTTAGAATCCTAAAGAGCCCGCCACTAATCGTTGGTCACCTGCAAGATATTCTTGATGACGAAAGAGCCATTGTACGTTCATCCAATGGCACTGTATTCCAAGTTTCTATAAATCAAAGACTAGATGCTGATAAGTTGAGACCAGGAACTAGAATTGCATTGAATCAAGATACATTGTCCATTATTGAAATTCTACATGATGCTTGGGACCCAATGGTCTCAGGTGCTGAAATGATGGAGAAACCGAATACCACTTACGAAAGTGTAGGCGGACTAGATGAACAGATATTACAGGTCCGTGAAGCTATTGAATTACCGCTAGAGAAGCCTGAACTGTTCAGGAAGGTTGGTATTGAGCCTCCTAAGGGTATTCTCTTGGTAGGGCCGCCAGGCTGTGGTAAGACGATGCTGGCAAAGGCTGTTGCCAGCCATACAAATGCTTCGTTCATACGCATGGTGGGTTCTGAATTAGCACAGAAGTATATCGGTGAGGGCGGAAGAATGGTAAGAGAATTATTTTCACTGGCGAAAGATAAGTCGCCTGCAATTATATTCCTCGATGAGATTGACGCCATAGGTGCTAAGAGACTAGATTCAGCAACTAGCGGTGACAGAGAGGTTCAACGCACTCTTATGCAGTTGTTAGCGGAGTTAGATGGATTTGACTCATTGGAAGATGTGAAGATTATTGCGGCGACAAATCGCCCAGATATTCTTGATGATGCTTTGCTAAGGCCAGGTAGGTTTGACCGCGTTATTGAGATACCTCTTCCTGACGAGACTGGAAGAAAGACAATACTTTCAATACACTTCAAAAAGATGTCAACCTCCCGAATAAATGTTGCAAAGGTCGTTGAATTGACAGAAGGTTTCAGCGGGGCTGAACTAAAAGCCACTACCGTTGAATCAGGAATGATTGCGATTAGAGATAATCGTTCCAAAGTAAGACAAGAAGACATTTTGCAAGCAGTTGATAGAATAAAGAAGAAACGTGAATCCAATGGAATATCATCTAGTCCAGATGCATTGTATGGTTGATTCTAGGTAATGTTCATCAGTCGTCGATTGGCAATTTAATCTATGGCGAAGAGAATCGTTGAGTGCGTTCCAAATTTCTCAGAGGGCAGAGATGAGAAATTAATCAAAATGATTAGTGATGCTGGAAGAGGTATTGAAGGAGCAAGAGTTCTCGGCATCGAACCAGATGGCGATTATAACCGCACAGTTCTCACTATAGCAGGTGAGCCAGATGCCGTTTGCGAAGCAGCATTCAGAGTGATTAAATCAGCGTATGAGAATATCGACATGCGAAATCACAGTGGCGAGCATCCTAGAATCGGAGCAGTAGACGTTTGCCCATTTATCCCCCTCGAAGGCGTAACGATGAGTGAGTGTGCTGAAATGTCTGAGATTCTGGCAAAGAGAGTTTCTTCTGAACTTGAATTGTGTACATTCCTATATGGCGCAGCAGCTTCATCTCCCGAAAGAGAATTGCTATCGGACTTAAGGAAAGGCCAGTATGAAGGATTCGAGGAGAGGCTAAACAATCAAGGTCCAAATTTACCTGATTATGGTCCTACTGTATGGAATGAGAAAACTGCAAAATTTGGTGCAGTTGTAATTGGTGCAAGGCAAATTCTAGTGGCATACAATGTTAATGTCGACGAAAAGGACGCCAATGCCGCCCGCAAAGCAGGTTCGCTAGTAAGATCAACTGGAAGACTACTCAAGAAGGAAGACGGGCGTAGAACACGTATTCCTGGAATGTTACCAATGGTGCAAGGAATGGGACTTCCTTTAGAATCACATGGTATATCGCAAGTATCAATGAATTTGAGAGATGTCACCATTACTCCAATGCATATCGCTTTTGAAGCGGTCAAATCTATTGTAAATGACCATGGAGTCAATACTTGTGGTTCTGAATTAGTTGGATTGATTCCATTATCTGCAATGCTTGATTCAGGCAGATGGTACGCTGATGAAGGTTGTACTGATGAACATGAATTAGTTAATGCGGCGATTAATGGATTAGGACTCGATCATCTTGCGCCTTTCGATGCTGAAGATAGAATAATTGAATGGGCCCTTGCAAAGGAGGTCGAAGTATGAACACGCCATGGATGGATATGACTGTAAGAGATTTCCAAGCTGCTTTAGCATCATCTTCACCTACTCCAGGTGGAGGTACTGCTGCAGCAATAGCATTAGGGCAAGCATCAGCGTTGACAATAATGGTCTGTGACCTTACTATGGGTAAGGAGAAGTGGCAAGACGGTTGGTCAATTGCAGAAACTGCGCTTCAATCATCTGTACGAATAATGACTCGCGCAGGTGAATTAGCAGACGAAGATAGTGATGCTTTTGACGGTGTAATGGCTTCATTTAAACTTCCGAAGGATAGTGATGAAGAAAAACAAGCAAGACGTAATGCGATTCGTAATGCCACACTAGGAGCTACTGAAGTGCCTCACGAGACGGCGAAATTGGCTCTTGAATTACTGAGGCATCTGCCAGAATTAGCTGCAAAGGGTAATGCAAATGCAGTTTCTGATGTAGGGGTTGCCGGATTATTAGCAAGTGCTGCATGTAAAGGTGCTTTATTCAATGTCGACATCAACATCGGAAGTTTACCAGATGACATGGCAGTTGAAATAAGAACATCAGCGCCTGAAATCCTCGAAGAATCTCGAATACTATCTCGTAAAATTATGGATTTAGTAAAAGAAAGAATTTGATTATCTCACTTCAGAACCAGGAGATATATCTCCATCGATTGTGACTAGTTTCACACCACCATTGCCATCATCTGCAGCTAACATCATACCCTCGCTCATCACACCACGTAGTTTACGCGGTTTCAGGTTTGCAACAAATACTACAGATTTACCAACCATTTGTTCAGCAGTGTAATACTCCTTCAGCCCTGCACAAATAGTTCTACCTTCTTCGCTCCCATCATCGATTGATACAACGAACAATTTGTCAGCATTATCGTGGTCAGTAACTTCAGTTATTTTTCCTACTCTTAACTCGACTTCCATGAAAGTCTCAAAGTCTAGATGTGTTGTTCCTTCAGGCATTTTACGTTCCTCCTTCTTTGTCTTTTTACCACCCTTCACTCCATGCGTAGGGTCATTTGAATCGTTACTTTCTGTCGCTAAAGATTCCTCTTGAGCTAAGATCTCTTCCAGATCGAGTCTTTGGAATAATGGTTCAGGACTACTGATGGATGCTTTGAAATCGACATTCCAATCAATCGCTGAATCCCATGATGCAAGTGAAACATCGCCCTCTTCACCAAGCGCATCCCACAATCTTTGAGCACTAAATGGTAAGAATGGTTGAGTCATTATGGCTAAGAAGCGAGAAACTCTCCAACCGAAAGAAAGTCTCGCCATGGATTCTTCTGCGCCTTCACCATCTAAATCTTTCAAAAACTTCCATGGCGTTGCAGCCTGAAGCATTTGGTTACCCAACTGGGAGGCGCTCATTACTCCCCTTAGCGCTTCTTTGAAACGATGCCTCTCTAGGCTGGTAGTGACTTGACTGTGTATCGCTTCTAGTTTGGCCATTTGCTCTGAACAGTAGTCTAAATTTTCAAAGGTTGATAATTTCCTACTCTCTGGTAATCTTTCAGACAGAGTTAGTACCCTGTGTACAAAATTACCGTAAGCAGCTATCAATTCTGAATTTATTTTCTCGACGAAATCTGGCCAATTAAAATCTGTATCATGATTTTCAGGCATATTGATTGACAAATAATATCTGAGAGTATCTGGGTCGAAACGTTCCAAAAACGATGGCAACCATACTGCATGCTTCCTTGACTTAGAGAATTGTCCTCCAGCAAGCATAAGATATTCCATTGCGGGTACATTCTCTGCTAGATTCAAATCTCCAGGCCCTGGTAAGGAAGGTGGAGTTTGTGCATCCAAACCTTTTGCTGCATGATTAATTCCCATTATTAGGGAAGGCCAAATTACTGTGTGAAATGGAATATTATCCTTACCCAAGAAATAGAGGTGGCGGGGCTTTACACCATCATCTGATATTTTCCACCATTTCTCCCAGTCATCAATTCCTGCATGACGCTTCGACCAAAGTTTGGCACATGAATAGTATCCTTGTACGGCTTCAAACCACACATAAATGCATTTTCCATCCCATTCATTGCCCTCTAATGGCAAAGGAATACCCCATTCAAGGTCTCTAGTAACTGCTCTCGGTCTAAGTCCCATATCCAGCCATTGCTTTGTCATTGCACGAACATTGGATTTCCACACACTATCTCTGTCCTTGGCATGGAGTTCAAGTTGTTCTTGGAATAAGTCAAGTCGATAGAAAAAGTGTTCTGTATCGCGTATTTCTATTTGACATTCAGGATTCATTTTGGATCTTGGGTTTTGAAGTTCTGTCGCTTCATATGTAACTCCACATTCATCACACTGGTCGCCGCGTGCGTCAGTTGCGCCGCAATTCGGGCAGTCACCTTCGACATACCTATCGGGTAAAAATCGACCACCATCTTCTCTAATTTCGTAATACTGTTGCATAACCTTTCTTTCAAATAAACCAGCATTTAGTAATGAGACGAAATTTTCTGATACGATTTCATGATGTTCGGGGTCACTGGTCCTATTGAATAATGACCCACCGTAATCTGAACCTCGTGGGTCAATATGTGGCTCCCAACTACAACCAAGGTCGAGTAATGCTTTGGAATTTATAGAATGATATTTGTCAACAATATCCTGTGGATTTACACCTTGAGTTTCAGCAGCTACAGTAATTGGTGTTCCATGCTCATCAGAACCAGATACCATGAGCACCTTGTTTCCCTTTGAACGCTCGAATCTTGCTTGAATATCAGGAGGTAAGTAACAGCCAGCAACGTGACCTAAATGTAGCGGTCCGTTAGCGTATGGCCAGGCAACACAAACAAGGACATGCTCACCGCTCACATGTGTCACCTAACCCGTCGAATAGACGGAACTACATGAGTACTATGTAAGAAATTACTTTGGTAACCCTCAAGAACTTGGAACTCGCCACCTCAAATGGGCCGATTGGCCGAGGATTCGTCGAACCTTATGGCAGACTACACAATGCTCATCATTTATTCCTCAGTCGCTTTGGGGGTTTCTTTCTTATGTTCAATGCTAGAAGCAGTGCTTCTATCCATGTCACTATCCCACGTTAGCGTCATCAATAAGGCGGGTGACAAGAACGGTAGAAGATGGGCTCGATTAAAGGAAGACGACTCTGTTAAACCGCTAACTGCTATACTTACATTGAATACAATTGCTCACACCATGGGAGCAGCAGGTGTTGGTGCAGAGGTTTCTAGAATATGGGGGGACGACCAGTTGACGATAGCCTCGATCATCCTAACACTAGCAGTATTATTCCTGTCAGAGATTATTCCAAAGACGTTGGGTTCTGCATACTGGAGATTCCTTTCTGGACCATCCGGTATTGTATTATCCGGTATGACGAAATTATTAACTCCGTTTTTCGTCCCTCTCCTGTGGTTCAAACGCCTTCTTCCTAAAGCGGAAACAGCCCTCGTAACCCGTGATGAGTTACATGCATTGGCAGATATCGGTGAAGAAGAGGGTGAGCTTGATGAAGATGAAGAAGCAGTAATACACAATCTGCTCGCATTAAGAGAGATTCCTGTGAAGGACGTAATGACACCAAGAACTGTAACGCTAACATTCGACCACGATTGGACGATAAGACAAGTTCTAGATGAAACAAAAATACTCAGGTTTGGTAGAATGCCAGTTTACGCGGAATCGGTAGATTCACTATCTGGCTTCGTACTTCGTTCAGACATACTAATGGCAGCATCAAGAGACGAATGGGATACTATCCTGTTTGATTTGAAAAAGCCATTACTCACAATCAGAATGGATGAAAGTGTAGACTTAGCATTAGACCGCTTCCTTGAATCGAAGGTACAGATATTGGCTGTACTGGATGAATTCGGTGGTACTGCTGGAATTATAACGATGGAAGATGTAATCGAGACACTACTTGGTGAAGAGATTGTTGATGAGTTAGATGAGCATGAAGATATGCGCGAGTTAGCACGGGAACAGGCTATTGTAAACGAAGAAGAATGATCAAAGTATCATTTCATCGATCCACAGTCTGATTAAATCATCTCTTTCTTCATTGATTTTATTTTTTGAGTGAGTTAGGCTTTCTATTAGATGAGGGTGTAAATCTATATCCTGCTCCATTAACAAATCGTAATGATATCGTCCAAGTCTGGAATCGTTTGCAGATTGCAACAATAGTGTAGGGACAATGGGCAGACCCCATTTTGGTATGTCTATATCACTCCAAACGAGCCCGCCTACCTCAGGGTGAATTCTATTGAACCCTTTAACAGCCCATCTTTTTAGCAAGGGCATCATAAATGAAATTCGAGATGCCATCTGTTCCAGTATTGGAGAATATGCAACCATTGGAGATTCAAGCATAATAGTTGAACAATTATCTTTCCACCATCCTGTGTGTCGTTCATTTTGCAAACCTAAGCAGATAAATGCGCCAAGGCTATGTCCGAAAAAGTGTACTTTGTCCACTTTAGCCCTATCTATGGATTCCAAGATTATCTTAACATCTTGGATGACTTTTCCAGCTGTCCATTCATCTGTGTCTGGCGCCATTCCATGGCCCCGCATGTCAATTGCTAGAGTGTGTAGGCCTTTAGAGCGGAATATATTCATCCTATCTACAAATTTCTCTGATGAAGATTGCCATCCGTGAATAAAAACAACAAGATCTGTTTTTACCTCTTGAAGATTAATAAATCCATAAACATCAACACCGCCATTAGATGCAGAGATTATATCCCAGCCTGGGTCTGAAAAGGGTAGACTTCTTTTCGTGGGGCCTGAAAATATTACCCTTAGCAATAATTGATGAATAATTATCAGCGATGTTACAATTGCAATGAATATACCATAGGGTAAGAATACAATTGTAATTCCTGTAAGAATTAGAAGTGACAGTATAGCCTTGCCACCCCATGTCGCCTGACGGCGGGGCATAATCAATCCTCAGAAACTTCAGCATCTTCCGCTTCCGCTTCTTTTGCATCATTTGCTTCAGCTGCAGCCTTTGCTCTATCTTCGGCTTTCTTTACAGCCTTCTCTTGTCGAGACGCTTGCTTCTCTTGCCACTTGTCACCAAAGTCACCCAAAGATTCGAATCTTGCCAGCCATCCAGTTTCAGTTCCTGTTGCTACGTGGTTAACCAAATAAGCACTAAATGCTAGGTCAAATATACCTTGAGAGTAATCTGAGTTCTTCTTCAAGAAGAAATTTACAATCCATAAAACAATCATAACTATTCCAATAACGAAGGGTACCATTCCGCTGCCAGAAATGTCTTGGAAATAAACGAACATTAGGATCATACCAATTAGGCCCATAAATCCTAAGCTGTTGTTCAAAACAGCATGAGCAGGGAAAGGTTTGGACCCAGAGGAATTGATATATTTCGATCGTGAAACGAATTCACCGATATTTCTTCCAGTCCATATAGGTAGGACCAACCAATTAAGAACTATCATCAAAAATGCCCCAGCCCAACCCCATGTCAGGTCAGAATCTGCTCCTGTAGAGAGGATGGAGAGTAGACCGATAGCAACACCAAAGTTCCATGCGAAGTTTATCAGCCATCCAATATACCTTGGCATCTTACCGGTTAGTTCGTATCCTTCAGGTAGTCCACTTGGCCGAATGCGCTTTTCACCCTCTGGCTTTGCAGCCTTAGCAGCCTTTGCAGCTTTTGCAGGCTTTGCAGCCTTCTTTGGCTGTGCTTTCTTTGCCACAGCCTTCTTTGGTTGTGCTTTCTTTGCCACAGCCTTCTTTGGTTGTGCTTTCTTTGCTACAGCTTTTGCTGGTTTTTCATCATCAAGATTGTCAACTTTGTCAAGTAATCCCATATTTCTCACCTTAACTATACAATGCTCCGATTATCCGATATATTTCGAAATCTTCAGACTCAGTGAATTCACTAACTGCTTCGTTTGGCATTCCGCCAAGTAATTTATCGACAATATTGAAGAATTCTGCTCTGTCTTCCTCATCGGCATCTTCTGGTGAAGATGCTACACTGCGATATATCTCAAATCCTTCCGATTGAGTGAACTCTGAAACTTTGTC
>CESS01083553.1_pt1 | contig 12848 bp, 15 predicted proteins | sample 326931 | NCBI WGS metagenome assembly CESS01 (sample SAMEA2591098, study PRJEB7988) | marine metagenome | biome: marine biome (ENVO:00000447); feature: deep chlorophyll maximum layer (ENVO:xxxxxxxx); material: saline water (ENVO:00002010), including plankton (ENVO:xxxxxxxx) | depth 55 m
GCATTAGATAAACCAAACATAAATGGGCTAATATAGGGGGCTAGACACTTCAAATATGATCATCCAGTTTTAGTCATCCCTGATCGGTGCGCAATAATTTTTCCATCTTTTAATTTATGCCAAATAATCACTGTATATGTACCTTCAGCCCGCGATGAATTTTCTGGGAAGGTACACTTCCATTCGACAACACATACATCGTTATTCTCGTACAGGGTTTCTGTGCTATGTGTCACCACTCCTTTGGAAGCCTCCATAAAAGCCTTTAATTTAGCTTTGTTGACTGCTGTTCCCGTAGAGTTACTGAAACCTTCATAAGCTTCATGCCATAGATCATCGAACAATTCGTGATCGTAACCATTTATAAAGCTTTCATGAAAACGTCCTATCTTTTCCCCGACTGTCATAGTTCTAACCCCTAAAATAAAGCATGAAGCACAAGAACATTAGGAAGTAACAAGATTATGACGCGTTATACGGAAACACGACCTAAACATGAAATCGCCTGTCCCAGAAACCTTATTAGAGAATACGAAAACGCCCGGACGAATATAGGGGACTAGACATTACGGGTAGCTGCCTCTGGGCGAGCTAAGTTTGGGGACCTTGACACATACACCCATCGAGGTGCTTAGATTTGCTCAAATAAGCTAGACGTTCGAAATCATCGCTCCTTGACCCTATGCGCGATCCGCGCCAAGACCGTGCTGGCCAAGGCCAAAAGGATCACAATTCGGATCAGGTGATGTGTTGCAACATAGGCCACATCGGCATTAATAGATAGGGCCACGAGGCTCATCTCACTCAGCCCTCCTTGCGCATAGGCCAAAAAGATTTGTTCTGTGCTTTTTCCTATCAGGCCGCTTAAGAAAAAAGCCAAACCTAATGCAATAGCAAGCATCAATACAGTCGAAAAAACGGCCAGTTTTATGGCTTGCCAAAGCCTTGCGGGTGCAATGCCTTCGAACCGGCAGCCTACGATGACGCCAAGCAATATTTGTGCTCCAAGTATTATGAAAATGGGCGGGCCACCATTGGTCAGGCTTGCCATATGGACAGTTGCCGACAGGACTAAGGGCCCTAGAAACGTAGGCGCGGGCAGTTTGAGCCGTATCCCCAAAACAGCACCCAGTACAGCACAGGCGGCTAAAATGGCAAGGTCAATCAAACTGGTTTCGCCCTTGGGCAAGGGAGCTATGCCGTCAACCTCAAGCCCCAGTACTAGCCGAAACCAAAAAGCAATAGCTGCGATCACCAAAACAATTCGGCAGGTATGGTTAAGGATGATCGCGCGATCATCCCCACCCTCGGAACGACCAATTTCAACCATTTCTACCAGTCCGCCTGGCATAGCAGAAAACAATGCGGTTACCGGGTCCATACCGCCACAGCGACGCAAAAATACGTAAGCTACAAAGGCAGAAAGCGCAATACAGGCAAACAACCCAATAAGCGAGATAATCCATAGGTTGATCTCTGAAAACGTATCAACTTGAAATCCTGACCCAAGCATCACGCCGATCACTGCAACCACAAAAGGGCGTACCTGCGAAGGACTATTGAGCGGCAGCTTTGTCAATGCGGCGAGAGCCGTGGCGAAGATTGACCCAAGCATCCAAGGCAGGGGCATATTCAATACAAAAAAAGCCCCGCCGCCCATTGAGCCAATGGCAATGGTGATCAACATTTTTTTTAGGGCTGAGTTTATGGTCACTAAAGACCCCCTTTTCCTATCGGTCTCAAGGCTGGGACGTTTAGCGGTATTTTTCAATAAAGCTATCAATGTCTAATGCGCGGATGTCAGGCAGGGCGGCCTTGTAGGCGGTATAGTTCCAATCCCAAACAGCGATTTCCATCAAAGCCTCGGCCTGTTCTTTGCTAAAGCGGCGTTTCAACTCACTCGCAGCGACACCACCAACGATTGTATACGGCTCTACATCTTTGGTCACCACGGCACCAGCCCCCACAACAGCCCCCGTCCCAATGTTTACACCCGCAGTCACGGTTACCCCATGTCCAATCCACACGTCATGGCCAATGGTAACCCAATCTGACTTGCGCCATTCAAAAAACGCATGGTCATCTTCGCCCAGCCCATACGCCTGCGCTCGGTAGACGCTGTGATGCTGCGTTGCACGCCATGTTGGATGGTTGCCAGGGTTAATGCGGGTTGAATTGGCGATGGAACACATCTTACCAATTGTTGTCCACACCACATGGCAATCCCTGGTGATATACGACCAATCGCCCATCGAGCCGTGTTTTAATACCGTCCCTTTGCCGACCTCGGTCCACATACCAAGCGCGAAGTCATCGATAATCGCACCATCATGAATTGTTGGAGATTCAGATAGTGGGTTTTTTGATCCTGATCCGGCCATACTGTGTTAACTTTCTAAGCGATAGGTTGGTGCGATGGTTCGAACCATCACGGCTTATGATGTCTCGGGTGTGTTGGCACGGTTCATTTAAGACCCTCAAGAAAGATTTGATTTTCGTGCAATCCGCGCACGCGAATGCCTGGGACGGATTGTTTCATGATTGCATATTGCGCCGAAGCTATTCACACCGACTTTCACTGAGGAATATCTTGTGGCAGGCCAGGGCCGATTTTTCAGCGCCCAGCCTTTCGATGATTATGATCAGATTTGGGGTCATTTTGCCAAATCTACTTTGCCGATTAATCTGGTTCGGATTAGGCCGGACAGATAGTCAACAATATAGACCATTGCGATTATTAAAAAGATGATAGTCCAAACCTGATCCCAAAAAAGCCCCGAGATCCGGTCCGACAGCATGAAGCCGATGCCGCCTGCGCCAACGATGCCAAGAATCGTGGACGAACGAACATTGGACTCAAAGTTGTATAAGATAATCGACAGATGCACCGGCAATACCTGGGGCATGATCCCAAACAGAATTGCCTGGAACCGTGATCCGCCTGAGGCAACAACACCTTCCACGGGACGTTTGGAAGTGTTTTCCAGTGCCTCTGAAAATAGTTTCCCAAACGTTCCTATCTCAGAGATAGCAATTGCAAGGATGCCCGCCAATGGGCCCAAACCAAAGGCGCGGATAAAAATCAAAGCAAGAATTAGCGTCTCGAAAGCTCGGATGATGTCATACCCGCGACGTGCACTGTGACGTAGCCAGAAAATCCGAGTAATATTCTTTGCTCCAAGGAAGGATACCGGAAAGGCGAATATTAGTCCGAGCACTGTCCCAAGAAATGCCATTGCAACAGTTTCGCCTAGCGCTGTGAACACTTCTGCCCAATCCGTCCAAGTTTCCCATAGATGCGGCGGGAACATAAATGAAATGACCCTGCCAAGACGTTGAAGCCCAACCCAGATCCGTTCAGGTGAAAAATTAAAATCGTAGAGACACCAGGCAAGCAATCCAATAAAAAGCGTCCAAAGGCCAATCTTGCGTACACTAACAGCAAGCGTGTCCCGAAATGCGCGCGGGTGGTGTTGCATGAGCGTTTTAATAGCTTTCTCTGTTGGTTGTATCATGTCGTAGGCCCTTTCTCTAATCCAATAACCTTGTGCCGGAGCTTCTCTGACACGTAGTCAAAAACTATAACAGTCAAAAGGATGATCACGAACAGAGCGGAAAGGTCGGTATACTCTTGTAAGGACAAAGCCTCACGAAATTCCTGTCCGAGGCCTCCGGCGCCCACATAGCCTATTATAGATGAGGCACGCACATTAATCTCGAATCGCAAGAGAGTGTAGCTAATGATGTTGGGCATAACCTGGGGCACCGCCCCGTAGCGAATCTGATCGAACCACGTTCCACCTGCAGCCTTCACACCCTCCAGAGGGCGCATGTCGATGTTTTCATTTACTTCAGAGTAAAGCTTCCCCAAAGCCCCGGCCGTGTGGAGTCCGATGGCCAACACCCCCGCCATTGGACCAACCGAAAAACAGAAAACAAAAATCAGCGCCCAAACCAACTCAGGCACGGTGCGAGCAATCTCAAGATAACGCCGACTTATCCATAGCACCCATGTGTTTGGGGCAAGGTTGCGCGAAGCGGGGAAGGACATGACAAATCCGCCAAAGACCCCAAGCGCTGTCGCCATGAACGCAATCAGCACCGTCTCAACCAATAGATTCAGCCAAGCTTTCCAGCGCCAAAACCATTCAGAAAGATCACTACCGAGGCTGTCCCAACGCAAAACGGGGAGAGTCTTTTCAATGAATTCTCCCAGACGTGGCAGGCCAGCGGGGATAATCCAGCGCCACTCGCGCGATCCATCAACATTCGTGACCTGTGTCACTTTGAAAAAGTCGCCAAACCAGGCCGAGAAACCGAAACACGTAAAAAATAAAATGCTGGCAATCAGCCAACCAAGTTTAGCGCGCGATTTTTGGGTGGCGTAATCCAATTCAAATTGATCTATTGCACGCAACCGCCTTGCGTCTTGAACAACAGTCATTTAAACACTCCTCTAAAGCAAAGCCCCCCACCAATTTGGCGGAGGACCAGCTCCTTTGTTTTATGACCGACGTTGTTTTTTTAGCCACTCGCGCATGTCAACAATCCATTGATAACGTTCGTGATTTACTTCGATCCAGCCGACCTGTGGGTTTGGGTCGTCAGCCTTCCAACCAGTCATCGACTTAAACGCTGCCTCGTCTCTGTCGCCCACTGCCATGACGGTCTCTTTCATAACGTCTTTGAGGGACTGAGGCAGGTTCTTGCGGGCTGTAAATGGGCCCGAAGTAATCTCTGGGCTTTCCCAGATTGGGCAAATGACCCCGTCGTCAAGCATGCCCTTGTCGATCATTCGTTGCCAGCGGCCTTGAGTTTCGTTATTTTGCCACGTTGCTGCCGCATCAAATGTGCCCTGAGCAACACCTGCCACGCCTGCTTCATGGCTGCCAGAAAAAGGAATAGCAGAGAAGAAAGTTTTTGGATCAACTTCTTTGGCAATATTATAATAAGGAACAGCGTAACCTGAAGTTGAGTCCGGATCCGCAAAGGCCAGTACTTTGCCTTCCAAGTCGGAAATATTAGTGTATCCATCTTCGCAACGGGTCACGACGACAGAGTAGTATCCAGTCGTTCCATCTTTGCGCAGGCGAGAGATCAGAGGTTCGACTGCTCCATCTGTGCCAGTGTAAGCGGCAGCATAGGCTGAGGAACCGAGGAAAGCGAATTCGATCTGACCCGCACCGAGCGCCTGGATCACGCCATCGTAGCTACCTGCAGTAAAAATCTCAACTTCCACACCCAACTCTTTTTCAAGATATTGCTCAAAGGGAGTATAACGAGCAATCCGGTCTTTTTCATTTTCGCCGGAAAGAATGCCGAATTTAATAATCTGGTAATCTTCTTTCCAATCATTTGCAACAGCCGATGTGGCCATCAGTGCAGCCAGTGTAGTTGAAATAAAATACTTCATGGTCAAATCCTCTTGGTTTGGGTTGGTTTGGTTTGGTGATTACATTTCATTGTCAGGCTGGAATGGCGACGGATTGGGTCGACGTTACAGCCTCGTTGAATTCTCTTAGCCCCTCGAGACCATAAATATCGCGCACCACGTCATCGGTGAGCTGTTCGGCAACCCCATCAAAAAAGACACCACCATTACGCATCGCGATGATCCGATCACAATAAGCGCGTGCCGTATCAAGTGTATGTAGGTTCACTAGAACAGTCAGACCGTCCTCTTTGTTGATCTGTCGGAGGCTATCCATGACGAGCGTCGCATTTGCTGGATCAAGCGAGGCGATGGGTTCATCGGCCAACATAATCTTGGGCTTTTGCACGAGCGCCTTTGCAATCGCGACACGCTGTTGCTGGCCGCCCGACAATGTACCAGCGCGTTGAAGCGCTTGTTGGACTAAATCCAACCGGTCCAGCGCTTGTAACGCCATTGCACGCTCCATATCGGTGAATCGCATGGCCATCGAACTTAGAAAGTCATGCTCTGCCAACCGCCCGATCAGCACATTTGTAAGCACATCTAGTCGCTCAACTAGATTAAATTGCTGAAAGATCATCGCGCAATCGCGTCTCCAATTGCGCAGCTGTTTACCTTTTAGGGCGGTTATTTCCGTGCCTTGAAAGGTGACCGAGCCCGCGGTAGGGTCAATCAATCGGTTGATCAACCGCAACATCGTCGATTTACCAGCGCCCGAACGCCCAATGACACCAATGAATTGGCCTTTTTCTATTTTAAGCGATACATTGTCTACAGCGCGTGTTTCGTCGAAGATTTTAGAGATATTGGTTAAAGTCAAAGCTGCTGTCATTGTTAATCATCCGAATGTTTCTTGGATCATAAAGGATGAATGTTGTGATCTTTTAATGAAGCTTAAGTAAAAGTTTCTCTATAATTAGGTAAAAACTCTGTAAAACTGGGCCGCTTTGATCAGGCCTTCGGCTCCATCGGAATGGGCGTTCCATTTGTGAAAATGATTTCGCCCTTGCTTAGCGTTGTCACGATCCTGTTATTGGCGTCTATAATACAAATATCCGCCCGCATCTCGGGGGCGACTTCGCCGCGGTCTGTTAGGCCTAAGGCCCGCGCAGGGTTCAAACTGGCCAGACGAACAGCCTCCGCCAAACCGTCAGGTCGATGACCTTGCAATGCTTTGATGGCTGGAAGGATTGCTGCTGGATGATAATCGGCTGCTAATATATGCAGGAGCCCCGCCGCATGGACATCCCGGGCAGATAGGTTACCAGAATAACTTTGACCGCGCATCGCGTTGGGGGCACCCATGGCAATCATCAAACCACGATCCGCAGCAACTTTAGCGGCTTCAATCGTGACTGGAAACTCAGCGATGGCTACTCCGATGTTGGCCATCTGATTGGCCTTTTCGACAGTGTCATCATCATGGCTGGCCATAGCGACTTTATGCGCTTTGCAGGCCCGAGAAATTTCTTCAAGGTTTTTGGCAATTGCTTCGGGTGCCAGAGCAGCGGCAATTTTTGCCTCGATCCCCGCGCGCACCTCTTTCTCTGAAGCACTGCTGCCGTGCATCCGATAGGCAATTAGTTTTTCAATATCCCGGTATTGACCTTTACCAGGCGTGTGTTCCATTACTGAAACCAAATCAATAGTATTGGTTTCCAGCAATCCCTCAAGGGCGGCAATGGCATTTGTATAGGTCATATCGAAACGTGCGTGGATGCGGTGGTCGACGCGCAGGCCGTTGATGCTACTTTTTAATGCACGGATGATTTTGCTGGTATGTTCAAAGGATCGGCGTTCGCCGTCTATTGCGCTCCGCGAAAAAGACACGCCTGCATAAGCGGTGGTCACACCAGCTGCGGCAAGACGCGCATCAAGGTGACCGATGGCAACCTCCATCGGGAAATCGACATTTGGACGCGGTTCCAGCTCATGCTCGATCATGTCTCCATGCATATCGACAAAACCGGGAAATACACTTAGGCCTGACGGCGTGCCAAAAGTTTCTAGTACATCTGTGATCACCCCGTTTTCGATTATCAGGTCACCATTTTCAATAATCTGGTTGGCTTGGACAATTTTGACGTTAAATAGGCGCATCTTTGCGGTTCTCATCTTCGTAGTGGCCAGGGCTCAAGTTGATAACGCGATCGATCAATTGTTCGACATCGCCAGGGTGGTGGAACACGCCTAGCATGGCGGTTCCCTGATTCTTAAGATCGCTAAGCCGGGCCACAAGGGCCGCGCGCGCAGGCGCATCCAAAGATGCTGTGGGTTCATCAAGTAACAACAGTTTTTGTGGCAAAATCAGCGCACGGGCCAAGTTTACTTTTTGCTGCTCACCCCCCGAAAAGGTGGTGGGATAGGCTGGCCACAGGTCTCTTTTTACGCCGAAGGTATCTAATGCTTTTCGCGCGCGCAAGATAGCCTGGTCTGCGGCGACGCCGGCAAACAACAAGGGTTCGGCCACAATTGCCTCGGCCGATACACGGGGCCGGGCGACAAGAAACTGTGTGACAAAACCAAACTCGGTTTTGCGCAGATATGAAATATCCACATCTGCCGCACGGGCTAAGTCAATTGGACCATGGCTAGAATGAAAACGGATTATCCCGTCTTGGGGCAAATAAGACCGATATAGCGTGCGTAACAATGTTGATTTTCCAGACCCGTTGGCACCTTTGATTAACACAAATTCACCTGCGTTGACGTTAAACGAAATCTCGTCAAAGGCTGCGATGTCCTTTTTGAGGTGATGCAGGGTGAAGCCTTTTTTAAGGCGCTCAATTTCAAGAACTTGTTTCATAGTTTTGCATGCACCATTTGTTGTGTATAGGAGTGTTGCGGGTCTTGAAAGATTTGGTCGGCAAGGCCTGTTTCAACAACTTCTCCGTGCCGCATTACCATCACGCGATCTGCCAAAGTTCTGATCACTCCCAGATCGTGGCTGACGATCACCATGGTAATCTTGCGTTCTTGTTGTAAACGTTTCAGAGTATCCAGAACCAAGGCCTGCACACTGACATCCAGCCCTGTGGTGGGTTCATCCAATAGCAAAAGCGCAGGCTCCAGCGCGATGGCTTTGGCTAGTTGAACCCGCTGTTGCATGCCGCCCGAAAGCTCAATTGGCGGCGCATCCATTCGCCCGAGTGGGAATTCTGATGCATCTAGGGCGGTTTGTGCCTTTTTGCGTAAAACGGCAAAGCTGCGTTCGCCTGCGACTAAAAGCCGTTCGGCCACATTGCCTGATGAAGAATGTCTCATCAATAGCCCAAGATGTGGGTTTTGATAGACAATGCCTATACGCTTGGCGCAGAGCATCCGGCGAGCAAATCGGTCTAAATCAAAGAGGTTTCCTTCAACCTCCGGAAGGTCTAGAGAATAGCTACCTTGATCTGGAGTTTCTTCCAAATTCAACATCCGCAGTAGGGTAGACTTTCCGGACCCGCTTTCACCGACAATGCCCAAAACCTCGCCTGGATAGGCGCGGGCGGAGACATCGTGCAGTGCGTGCACATCGCCATATGATTTAGAGACATTGTTGATCTCAAGCACAGGTCGGCTCATGACAAGGCGGGGGGCATCTAGGACTATGCTCATTTGGGCATCTCCCCATTTTTGTACCATGTTTCACCAAGAGTTACAGCTTCACCCTCATTGCTTTGAATGGTTTTGACACCCCATTCGCTGTCTGATACTTCAAAGCTTGAACTGCCATCCTCAAGCGGGATTTCATTCATGAAAAATCCTCTGGTGCCAGAACGTGAACAGATCAAATCGGCGTGATCTTCAACCTTATATGGAACGTCACTGAATACAAGCGGTTCAACTCGCGTAAAGGGTGGCACTGCAAAAATCCGTTTTTCACGGCCTGCAGAAAGGATAGTGAGATGTTTCGCCATATGCAGTTTCGGCACATCCCAGCGTGGAATAGGCGAGGGTGTCATGACATGCCGGCCATGCACAAGGCTGGGATAGCTGGCCCCTTGCATCACACGGCCTGACCGCACGAGCTGTTCGTACAATTGAAGCCACATGCGCCCATAATCCGCGTCCGCATGCATTTGGCGGGCAATCGACATGTTCGGCTGAACCGGGCGCAAAGGCTCGGGGTTGGGCACCTGAAGCACTAAAACTTGATCCTCGCGCAGCACCTCTTCGGGGATGCGGTGGCGTGATTGGATTAGATCGGCCTGGAGAGTATCCATGGTCGTCTGCGTACCTGCAACACGGGCAATAAAGCGGCGGATCGAAGCCGCGTTTACACTGTCATCGGCCCCTTGGTCGATCACCTTAACCGTCTTTTTTTGGGCGGCCAAAGTCAGGGTCACCTGCAACCCACCTGTGCCCCAGCCCCGTGCCATAGGTACTTCGCGGCTGGCATAGGGCATTTGACAACCTGGAACTGCGACAGATTTCAAGATCTTGCGCCGCAGTTCGCGTTTTGCTGATCCGTCCAGAAAACCATAGCTCATGGCCTCCCATGGTTTGGTTAAAGCGCTGAGACTCATTCTGCGGGTTCCGTGCGTTTGGCGGCTTTGTTTGCCTTTGCGTCGCGCATGGCATCAAGCGAGGATTGGAAGGTCACGTAGTGGGGCAATTTGAAGTGAATGCAAAAGCCAGAGCTTTCGACTCCCTCGGTATGATACAAGAAGAACTCTTCTTCGGTAGGCGATCCTTTTTCAGCTTCAGGGCTGTTTAGATCAAGCGTTGCAGCGGCAATGCATTTTACCTCGTTCCAGCCAAAGGTTGCTGCGTAGCCAATGTTGAGTTTTTCGCCTTTTTTGTCAACAACTTCGGCCTGGCTAACCTTCACCCGACCTGCGGAAAAGGCACGCCCATCAGGATGGCGCACTTCTATTTTGGCCTCGGCAAGGCGAAGTTCATTCACGGTCGGATGGGCTTGGCCATAGCCGCGCTGGGCCGCATATCCTAAAGCCAAAACGCCGCCGGTCTCAGCGCGTGCGAGGCTTTGCAAAGTATGCGCCCGCTTGGATGGGAACAGCAGTGGCTCGCGGGTTAGGTCAGGAATATCGTTGCCTGTCACCTGATCCGGATCAGGCAGTTCTAGTAAGTCATTTTCGGCTTGCCACGCGCTGACGCTGGGTTGATAGGGGGCGCTGGGCTTATCAGCGGGATCAACCGGCTCCGGCGTAAATGTTTCGCCACTCAAAACATCTGTGGCCAAGATCCGATGCGCATAATCCAAAGTGGGCCCCAGCACTTGACCGCCTGGAATATCCTTGAATGCGGCCGAAATGCGGCGATGTGTAAACAAAGCGTCTTGTTCGATGGGTTCGGCGACCGACAGTCTTGGCTGGGTTGTTCGCCACGCGCGCAGCAACAGCACCGCCTCGTACAATTCGCCGCCCGTTTGGGCCAACGCGAGTGCCGCAAGGTCGACGTCGTACAGCGAGGCTTCGCCCATTACCCGATCAATCAGATAGGGCATAGCCTTCTTAATCTCTTCGACACGGGTGGAGTCAATTTCGCCCATTTCTGCGCGGAACAGACGTTCTGATTGGGTTATTGCACGTTCGCCGCCGCGAGTTGCTACATAAGCCATTATTAAACCTCTATTTCAGTGGATCGGGGAATGCCGATCAAACTCGCTTCATCAAGAATGAATAATTCGAAACCCATCGGGTAACGGATCAAATCGCGGCGCACGTCCCAAAACCCTTTTGGCAGACCGTTGATTTGAACGCGTTCTTTGCCAGCCACACCGGGACCTGTAAGCGCAACCATGTCGCCTTGGCCAATTTTACCACGCACAATCACCGTAGACCCGTCATCTGGATAAAGATCACTGCCACAGGCTATTTGGCGCAGCTTTTTCAGTTCGATATTTTTGCCACAAAATACGTGATCTGCATCGTTGATTTCGCTGATTTGTGCACCAGTGCGCATGATCGTGGGTATCAAAGTTGGGTCGTCTGTAAAGACTTGGCATTCGCGATCCAGCAATGCGTCTACAATCACGGCCTCGCCCGCGCTTGGAAGCTGGGTAATTTTTCCTGGTCGGCTAAGCGCCCAAAGCAGCGCATCAAATGTTTGATTGGCCAGTGTTTCATCAAGCGTTGGTGTAGGGGTTGAGAGCATTAGAAAGTTTCCATATCGACGCGTGTAGCCTCAATCCGGCGCAGTGTTTCAATGTCTTTATCATGCAAAGCTTTGGCTTCGCGGGTGCAAAACGCCTCGCATTCGGGAGTTTGCACGCTGGTAAGTAGGGCTAAATCAACCAAAGCCATCGCCATCGACGCCTCAAGATCACGCCCACGTCGCATGCCATAGGCTTCGACCTTGGCGCTGCGGATATGGGCTTCGCTGACCAAAACTTCACCCAAATGAAAGGCGGTGGCTTGGGCTGTATCACGCATGGGCAACATAACAAGTCCTGTTCGCGATTTAAGCACTTCAATCTCGCCTAGCTCCGGCAAAAGAGTTTCAGCAAAAGCTTTCAGTCGCGCATCATCTGCACGGGCCAGTATATCTAAAGTTGTGTCTGTCTCAGGCATTTTAATTGCTCACTTTAAAGGTTACGCGGGTCGAGGACCAAACTACCTCGCTGTAGGAAATTGGGGTGCCATCCAGCTCTGAATCAAGGGCGTGTACCACGATTACTGGCATATCCGGATGTTGCTTTAGGGTTCCGGCTTCCTCAGCAGTAGGTCTGCGCGAGTAGAACTCTGTGTCTGCACGGATATAGTCGTTTATGCCGATTTTTTTGTAGGCTAAGGTTGTTGATCCCAATGTGTCGCGCAAAGCAACAAAATCTGCAAAACGAGTTGCGCAGTGAAATATTGATCCAACAGAAACAGGTTTGTTATTTGCCAAGGTGATACGCCGACTTTGGATCACTTGCGCATCTTGGGACAGCAAAAGATTGCGCCTTACTTGACCATGCGCGACAACCCGGTCGGCAGATAGCAACTGGCTTGTAACTTCAACTCCTAGCGGAACCAAATTTTTATGTAGCCGTGTTCGCTTTCCAATCGAATAGGTCAGGCGCGGTGCTACTTCTACAAAAGTGCCGCGCCCTTGACAGACCTCTAGCTTTCCTTGCGTTGCAAGTGCTTCGATAGCGCGGCGCACAGAGTGGCGTCCCACCCCAAATTGAGCAGCAAGTAGGGGTTCGGTTGGAAGCTGCTCACCCATCTTCAATACACCTTCGTCGATGTCTTGTTCCAGCTTTGCGCTAATCCGTTTCCATTTATGGCTAGTCATAATAAATTCATTCGAATGTTTAGGTTATGCCTGACATGGATGGTGTGAAAGTTTGATGACGAACTGATGAACTGAATGTAAAATTAACATTTTTTTCGCATACTTAGTAGGTACTGATTATATTTGTTGCTATCAATGTCTGGCTTAGACAATACAACCGTATCAGACCTCATCACGCATTGGGCAT
>CESS01017350.1_pt1 | contig 12729 bp, 16 predicted proteins | sample 326931 | NCBI WGS metagenome assembly CESS01 (sample SAMEA2591098, study PRJEB7988) | marine metagenome | biome: marine biome (ENVO:00000447); feature: deep chlorophyll maximum layer (ENVO:xxxxxxxx); material: saline water (ENVO:00002010), including plankton (ENVO:xxxxxxxx) | depth 55 m
TGCCATACAAAGAACTTACATTCTTCTCCTACATCTGCAATGTCGAACCAATGATTGTCTCCTGTACTGTCTGGTATTGTCCATGATATTCTGTTTTCTTTTTCATATATCATATCCATAATCTTTCCAAGCATTCTATCTGCATTAGAATCTGGATGATAATCTTTACGTGCTCTACCACCAAGGCTACCATGATTACCTATAACCCAATGAACATCTACTTCATTAAAGTTAGCAAGTAATATATCAAAGAACTTTGTTAATATTCTAGGTCCATCTATTGTCACTTGGTTATATAAACTAGCATCAATAAGATGTGTTTGACCTGGGAATATAAGTTCACCCTCTACAATATCTCCTGCTGCTAAGACAACACACTTATTAACTGGGTGTGCTGAACGTTGAACATTTGCTAGTTCAACTATCTTATTTGCATATTCAATAACTCTTTCTTCAGCTACTAATGTATTATAATCTGGTGTTACCTTCGCCAATTGTACATCGCTAAGTACTGCGACAGCTACTTCTTCGTTTTTATTTTTCTTATGTAGCTTAGGTTTAGGTATCTTAGGTTTGTCCCATGTACGTAAATTAGTAGACACAGCTTGATAAACTGCATCAATCATGTCAGCTTTTTTATTCTTAGCTTTCTCTAATTGACGTAGTAATCTTACATTATCAGCTTTAAGTTCTTGAATCTTATGAGACTCAGCTTCAGCTAATAACTCTTCTACCTTTTTTTTATTCGTCATGTTCTAACATATTTCTAAAATGAGTACGCACTGCAGTCTCACTTATCTTTATATTATATTCGTCACGTAGTAATCTAGCTACCACATAGGGTTTAGGTTTTCTACCATCTCTAACCATTTCTTCTATACCATTCCAGAATGGTGTAGCTTCATCAGTTATTCGTTCTAGTATGCTACTAACTTTTCCTAATTCTGCTTCTTTCAGCAGTTTGTCTATATCTTTCATAGTATTCATTATACATTATATATATTATATGCAAGTAAAAAAATGTAATGGTGTTCACTATTGGAATTGACATTGTACAGATAGTACGAATTAAACCACGTTCGGAGTTCTCTTCCGACTCTATTCCATTACTTTAGAAAGCTTTAATAGCGGAAAGGAAACACTACACTTTTACAAGTTTACTTTCTAATACTTTTAATCTTATCACATATTTAATTTTAATGCGTATTCTTTAACCTCTTCTATATCTTTTAGATTAATAATTTTATTCTGCGTGCATATATCGTAACAATCTTTAAGTAGATTAAACGCTGAACTATTTTTTCCTGCACCAAATACTTTCATATCTGATACCCATATCCTACGTTGTGGCATTTCTGCTAACCAACGTAATGCTGGTCCATCTACTACGTTACCACCACCTTTATGGTCCCAAAGATAATCATCATGAACTCTTCTACCACCTTTAGCTATAATACGTAAGCTACCTGTAATACCGTATCCATTGTACATTGCAATGTTTACAGCTGGTAGTTGTTCCATAATTTCTAAGATATCAGCACCATCAAACCTCATAGAACCAGAAGCATCTATTAATATAGTACCTCCTTTTACTCTATGTCTTTGTTGAAAGATTTGTTTATCAATACAATATCTATTTATTTTTCTAGGATTGTGACCCATGTTAGAAGCTCTATATCCTCTACCATTTTTTAATCTACTATTTAAATTAACAGTAAGTGTAGGTTCATGTATATCCATCTTTCCCCATCTACCTATACCACCAGTAGAATGATAAGAAATTTCTTTCATAAGTTCTTTACGCATTCTATCCTGAAGACGTTGTTCTTCACTCGAACCACCGACTTGCGATGAATCCTCATCAGCTTCTTCGGAGTTCTCTCCTTCATCTTCTGATTCGTTACGTTCTCCTGTACCACCAGTTTGTAAAGACTTATCCCATATATCTTCTTCTTTAGGTCTATCAAAGAACTCATTAAGTAACATACTTAAATATTCAGCAGCTACTTTAACACGATTAAATGGTATAATATCTTTGTTACTTTTATCTATTAACAAATTTAATACAGCATATAATTGTGCCTGTACAAAATCATATTCACTTCGTCTTAATAAAGTAAATCTCATATCTTGACTGTAATATTTTAATAGATTGTTAAGGTGTTGTATAGAATCTCCTAAAGCATCATATGCTCTATAGGTATATCTTACCTGATGGTCAAAAGTTACATACTTTAACAGAAACATTAGAATTTCTGCCACACTACCTACTTGTAATAGATAATCAAATTCTTTAAGTATTAAAGCTGGACACTTAGTACCACTAACATATTCCATATGTTGTTTACTTAGTATCCATGCAATCCTTACATCAGATAGTACTGATACAGCTTCACGTCTAACATTAGGTTTTAATTTACCTATTGTTTTGGGTGACCATTTAGCATGGCCTAACTGTAATCTTCTTACATATCTATAATGATTAACACCACAAAATTCACAGTTCTTAGCTAATGGAACTGTCATTTGATTATTTAAATTATCAGTTAAGATATTTGATTCATCATAAGTTTCATTAATAACCCATGGTGTGTTAGTTATAATAGCTGGATAAGGTTTTGCTTTATCCATTAGATGCTTTAGCAATCATAACAGCGTCAATAATATCCTCAGCTTTAGAACCAAAGATTAATTTAGCAGCTTTGTCTTCACTAAAATCTTTATCTAATAACATAAAGAACTCTTTCCATGAACGAACAGACACTCTATCTTCTGGGTCATCAACTAATGTTGTATCATTAATTACTTCATGCCAGTTAGTAGGAAATATCTCCATCGCTTTAGGATGTATAGTATCAACGTTAATCTTTACTGGAAATCTATCCTTTAATGCTAAAGGTAAACTCTCAGGTGGACTGTTAGTTGTAGCTATTACTTGAAAACCTGGTAAAGGGTTAACAGTTTCTTTGGTATCATTATTTAAAGTAATACCAGCAATTTCTGGGTCATCTAATATAGCATGCAGAAATGTCATAGCATCTGGTGAAGCGTGGTCTATCTCATTGATAACCAATCTACCTCCAGTTCTCCATGACTGTATAGCTAAACCGTCATTCCATACAAAGTTTCCATCACTACTAGGTTTATAAAACCCTTCTAGGTTTGCACTAGCTGTGTCTTCTGTCATTGTTATCTGAAATACATTTGTACTTCCATCTGTATTAATAGGTGCATTCTCTTTGACTGCACTGTATGTCTTACCTGTACCTGGGGGACCGTATAATAGTATCCTTTGTGATACTGGTATAACATCATTTATAAGTTGCCAACAATCATTCATCGTTGTCATCTCCCTTCTTATTGTCATTATTATTATCTTGTTCTTTAAGAAAATCTTCAGCTTGATTTCCTATATGTGAAGCGTGTTCTATTACTTCGTCAATAGCTATGTCATTAACTCTTTCTACAGAATTAGACTCTACTACTTGTATAGCAGTAGGTTTATTACCTATTAACCAGTCTTGAAACAAACCACTATCAATAGCTTGCTGTCTGATATCCTCTATTTCTTCCCTTGTAAATGTATTCTCACCTAACTTAGGTGGATAAGGATTAATAAAGTCAGTCATCATCTCAGCTTTGTTTGCAATATCCATATTCATTGCTCTTACCATTGCTTGTACCGGGTCTGATGCTTCCAATATAATACGAACATGTCTTGCATCATTGTTACCTGGTATATCTAAGTAAGTTAACGTACATAGATACTCTAATTGTTCTTGTTTGTTTACTTCTAAGTATTCCAAACTTGAACCTCCTCTCTTTGTTTGTATAGTGTGTGTGTCTTTAAGTCATAAAGACGAAAGACACACATACTAATTGTTAAGCACGCCATCTATTTGTTGTAGATATTTATTATTTTTTTTCTAATAATTATATAGATAGCTTGTAACCTACGTTCAGTTACTAGATTCAACAGGGCATGTATTACTAGCTCTTACTCATAGGCTACAAGCTACCTACATCTTGGTCTAACCGGCTGGTACAAAGGGAAACCAGCAATGTAAGTAACTTTGGTTGCGTTTAATTAAGTGCGATTAAATTTATTTTTAATTTGTTTTAATCCTTCTACATGTTCTTTGTATATTACATTAGTATTTTTTAATGGGTAATGACTAATACCATTTCCTTCATCCATTTCAATACTCCACTTATTAATAATTTGTAAATTATATTTAATAGCAATATCATTGAGTAACATAAATGGTTCTCCCCATGCACTATCAAATCTTAAATCTACTGTACCTCTAGCTTCAGTATAAACTTCACTTATAAGTTCAGTATCTACATCTCCCCATTTGGTACCCCAGTTAGCATATTGCCAGTCAATAGCGTTAGAATATCCATGTTCTTTTTCTATATCTTCTTTAGTTATATCCATCATAGGTCTTTTAGTTCCATCTTCATCTACAAACCATTCAGTATATTTAACGTCATCAATAGTAATTGAACCACTATGTATGTTCTTAAATATATCTGGTGTTGGATTACAGTTGTTTAAGTTATACATAACATCTGGTGCATCATCAGGATTAGCACTGAGTTCTGTTATAACTTGCATAAACTCTCTAACATCCTTTGGTTCTCCCTGTATATTTGTATTATTCCATGTCCAATTAGGCATTATTCCTCCTCCATTATTGAAAGTATTTCTTCATTAATTTCTGTCATACTTAGTTTGACACCATCTGGTGCGTCACTTGACATAAGATAATCAGTAAATTCATTTCTTATTTTGTCATTAGCAAGAGTAGCGACCATAAATTCTCTTCTAAATTCATCATCTCTTGTACCTAAATAATCAGTTACTACTAATAACATATCAGCCATTAAATTTATTTTGTCTTGTAATTCTAATAGTCCTTGTTTTGTTTTCTTATCCATATTATTCCTCCTCATACCAAGTATCATTAACTTTGTATGCTTTGTTTATCTGATGTTCAACAGCTTCCTTAAGCATTGCACACCATCCTTTTACTTTGTCATCTAGTTTGTTATAGTTACTAGAGTTAGCAGCGTTATCTAAATCAGTAAGTGTCCATCTAATTACAGTTCTTAACTGTTCAGTATCTAAGCTATCTAACTTATCATATGTATCCATATTATCCCTTCTATTAAAGGGTTCGTTCTGAACCCATAAAGAGAAGAACGAACACGCCATAAATGTTTATTAGATATCGCAAGTATGATATTCCTCTATTAATATATGACAGTATTCACAGTAGTAATCCATACCTGGTACTGGATGTGACATTATTCTTCTTCTCCAAACATTTCTTCCCAACAATTAGGATGTGTACCTGATATTAGTTGTTCTCTTTCATCTTCATCAAGAGATTTTACAGCTAGTTGTACTAACCATCCTTGGTTAAGATAGAACAACTCTTGTGATTCTATAGTAACTTCGCCAAGTTGTCCGCAATGAAAACACTTTTGTGTTTCTATAAGATACTTGTCTCCACTAGTTGCGTCAAATATTTTTTCGATTACTTTCATTGTAGTCCCTTCATATTTTAATCTTGGATAGGCAACTAATTTGTTTTACTTTATTCCTTATGGAACCTATCCTATTTGGTATTAAATACCCAGCAGTCTATACTGAATATAGACTGCAAGCTATTACTCCGTATTATTCTACAGAACTAGTACTTATTGCCGGAGTAGCAGTAGTACTTCCTTTCTCAGTGTCTGTATTTGTCTCACTAACTTGAGTATCTTGTGAGATACCTTTGTTATAGACAGCTTGATTACCTTCTGCTTGTTGTGCTTTACGTTCTAAGTATGTAGCACTTTGCTTATGCAGTTTCAATACCTCATTTACATCAAGGTATAGTGGAATTGATTGCAACTTTCCATCAATATATCTATTGATGAATGTTCTTTGGTTCCATTCGGTTAGTGTGTTGCCTGTTATACCACATACAACAGGGTTCATTGGTTTACTCATAATTTCCTTTCTTACTTTTTAGTTATGATTACCATGAATAAGACAAGAACTCTCTCGCTTACTCAAAAAGGAAGAGAGAGAGTTAGTATCTATATTCACGCTAATTATAAATAGTTCCTGCTAAAGTACCATAATCTAAATTTAGTAATGATTGAGTTGTTAACAACCCAATTATGTTTAGTTGATAATTTATTTAAATACCAATAAAGTTTTTTCATAGTTACCTTTCATTATATATTAGGTATGGCCGTAGCCATACCCAACATACCTATGCTAATCCTAATTCTCCCAAGTCATCTATAACTTGGTTATCTTTTTCTGCAGTTCTTTGATTACGTACTGCTGATTGAACTGCTTCAACAAGTATCTTGTAATCTTCTGGATGTAGGAAAACTTCCATAGTATCCAATGCAGTTTTAATTTGTTCAATATTCATATCGTTCCTTTCTTAGAATAACTTTGCTGTATTATTCTGTTTATTTATATAAGTTGCTGATAGTTTATGAAAATGCCAGACATTTTCGTTTATGTTATTTATCTTGGTACCGCAACTTCTATGTAGATACAATGGTATAGATATCCCTTTAGTTCTTAAGTATTCAGGATGTCTATCATTTATATCTACATCTAATTTACAGTATCCACATTCTACAATATTCATTACGCCACCTATGTATCTTTCAGGACATTTAAATCCCGAAGGACTGTCGCTATGCGACAGCTCCTTCTTTGGATTTTTGTTCTTGATAACCTTTCCATACGCAGTCTCTATGTAACGGCATAACATAAGGGTCAGGTTGACCTTTGTCATTTTTGCGATAAGATTTCTCCTTGGCATTCCAAGTTAAGTCGTGCACTCTCGCACCTTTCTTATCTAACGGTTTCTCGCATAGTAAGCAATTCAATTTGTTCTCCTTCGTCTTATCTCTGTCTTCTTTCGACAGAGAACTCATAAAGAGTTCTGTCGGAAGGGGACTAGAGATACAGAAGGATAGAACAATGGATTGCAACTATGCAACCGTTGATAAGGTGTGCGGTGCCGACTAACTTGAATGCAGAAATCCATCGCTAATGCAAAGGCAACTAACCCGTTGATGCCGACATAGGACTGTATGGTAGGTTATCCGGATTGACATTAAGTTATTTCTTTATTGTTCAGATTAAATAAGAGTATCTCGGTACAAGAAATAACTACAGTATCTCTGATACTGTTCAGACTGTAGTAAATGACATCAGATTTCAGTATACAGAATAAAATTCTGTAGACGGATACTGAAATCTTATGACATATACAGTCTGACTACCTAATGTCAATCTAAGGTTCATTATATATATACGTATGTACAAAAATATATGTTGGTAACTTCTGTAGTCAGTAGGGAGAAACACAGTAAGTAAAAGGCTTTTGAGCGTGAGCGGGCATGTAGTGTGGTAAGCCCGATTAAACCTTTTTTATTGTCCTTGAGTACTGCTTTTGTCTTTCTAGTGTACACTCTCACGTGTCAGCAGCTTTCAGTGTCCCGGTCACTACTTTACTTGTAACAAAATACTTGTGTTTAATGTTTGTATTTAAGTTGACTATAGCATATAATTCTCACTATACAAACATCTACAGAAAGTTAGTTAAATGTCCACAAATCTTATATGCATAGCAGAGGGTTGTAGAAAGAAATTAAGAGGTAGACAACGTAAATTCTGCTCAGGAACATGCCAGAAGCGTCAATTTGCCCGTGACAAGAGACATAACGATAAAGTGGACCAGAAACCCATCAATAAAGAATACAATTCTGATACAGGCGATTACGCCTCTGTACGTAGGGGGACGTATTACCGAGCTTTCGTAAGCGAAGGTATAGCCGAAACAGTTGCGACTGGAGATATGACAGTAGCAGAGGCAGCTTCCCTCCTTGGTTGCACTTCAGCTACTGTCAGTCGCATGCTTGCTGCCTATAAAGTAGACAGTAAGAACGAAGTATTGGCAGAAGATTGGGTATTATCAGAAGATGCTAAGTCCTCATTAGAAAATTTTTCTACCTTCCGACACAAATACTTCAGAACAGAACTAGGAAAACATTATGACACCGCGGATTTTCACACTAACTGGATTAATAACATTATAGATAGCATAGAAAACGGTAAAGAGTTACTAATACTGTCACCCCCCAGACATGGAAAGACAGAACTACTAATACACTTTGCTGTATATCAAATATGTAAAAACCCTAACACAAGAATTATGTGGGTAGGTGGTAACGAAGATATTGCAAAGAACGCATTATCTGCTGTACTTGATGTATTAGATACCAATGAAGAGTTAAGAGAAGACTTTTGTGCTCCTGGTACATCTTTTAAACCTGATAACCGTTCAGGAAAGAACTGGTCACAGAATCAATTTACTGTAGGTACAAGAACAGTAGCAGGTATTAAATCACCTACTATGGTAGCTGTAGGTAAGGGTGGAAAGATTCTATCACGTGACTGTGATATTATTATTGCTGATGACATTGAGGACCATCAAACTACACAACAACCTGGTGCAAGAGAATCTACAAGACAATGGTGGACTACAACACTATCAAGTCGTAAAGAAGAACATACTGCTGTAGTTGTAATTGGTTCAAGACAACACCCTGATGATTTATATAATCACTTACTTGAATCAGATAACTTTACAAGCATAGTTGAAACTGCACATGCTCTTGATTGTAATTTACCAGAACATGTTGTAGAAGAACATATTGATTGTATGCTATGGCCAAGTAAAAGAAGTTTTAAATGGTTACAATCTAGGTTGCACTCTGCTGAATCAACAGGTGGTAGACAAACTTTCGAAATGGTTTATTACAACCAAGCATATGTAGAAGGTACACAAATCTTTACTATGAATATGATTGACCAATGTTTTAGACCAGATTTAGTTTTAGGTCAAGTATATAAAAACTTACATCTTGTAGCTGGGTTAGACCCTGCATCAAGTGGTTACCAAGCAAGCGTATTGTGGGGTATAGATTCATACAGAGGTGAGTTGTATTTAGTTGACCTAGAAAATAAAAGAGGTGGAGGAATAAGAGCAGCATTAGACCAAATGGCTATATGGCTACATGAATATGATTGTAGACATTGGATAGTAGAAGAAAACGGATTTCAATCTGCTATTAGACAAGATGCGGGTATAAAAGAATTTACATTACGTAGTGGTGTACAAGTACAAGGACACTTAACAGGTAAAAATAAACATGACCCTTTGTATGGTGTTGGAGCAATGGCGGATTTGTTTGAAAACAGACGAATACATTTGCCTACTGGTGATGGAGAATCTAATGCTAAAGTGCAGAAATATAGACAACAACTGTTATACTTTGATGGAAAACCTGTTTCTACTAGAAACAAAGAGAAAACTGATATAGTTATGGCTAGTTGGTTTCCAATGAAAGTTTTTAGGCGTATGCAAAAAGAGCATGCAGCTGACATGGGATTGGATTACAATCCTAGTTATGGAGATTACAAAATTACAGATATGAATGAGGCACCATGGGGATAGAAAATTTAGATACTAAAACTTATCAAGAAATAGTTAAAAATGCTTCTGAACTTACATCAGGTAAATTAGTTCAAGAACGACAAGTACAAAAAGCTAGAATCAAAGCTATTCTTAATGGTGGTGCAGATGGTATTAAAGCTTTACTAGGTAATACAATGGAAACTAGTGATGCTGATTTATTACCAGCTCCTAACATGTTGCAGTCTGGTATTGACCGACTTGCACAAAAAGTATCTGGAGTACCTCAAGTTAGAGTAGATGTACCTAACGAAAATGATTCTACTAGAAGTAAAGTACGTGCAGAAAAACTAGAACGTATTGTTACTAGTTACGATGAAAAACAAAACTTATTATCTCAGTTACAACAAGCTGCTAGATGGTTACCTGGTTACGGGTACTGTGCTTGGGTAATAACAAACAAAAGAGATAAAAATGGTTTTATTTATCCTAGTGCTGAACTAAGAGACCCTTATGATACATTCCCAGGTAACTTTGGTCCTGACCAACAACCTAGAGAAATGGCAGTATTAAGACGTGTACCTAGATATAAACTAGCTCAAATTTATCCTGAGTTTGCTAAAGAAATTTTAAAAAAAGATGACGATGAAGGTGATGTACAAACTGATACTGCATCACCATTTATGTCTTATGAAAACAACAGAGAACAAGGTTGGGAAGATAACACATACTCAGGTGTAAGAGTAATTGAATATTATGACCAAGGTGGTACTTATATAGTATTCCCAGAACGAAATATGATTTTAGATTTTATACCAAACGTATTATCGTCTCCGCCTTTTGTTTTTATGAAGCGTGTGTCTTTTGACCAATTAAAAGGTCAATACGACCATGTCATAGGTTTGATGGCAATGATGGCAAAAATAAACATTATGTCATCTATTGCAATGGAAGACTCTGTATTTACAGAAACTAACATATCAGGAGAGATAGAATCCGGACAATATAGAAAAGGCAGATTTGCGGTAAACTATCTTGCTCCTGGTACACAAGTTTCTAAACCAATGAACAATATGCCATATCAATTGTTCCAACAAATAGATAGATTGGAAAGACAATTACGTATGGTAGGTGGTTATCCAGTTACTGATGACTCACAGTCACCTAACTCTTTTGTTACTGGTGCTGGGTTATCAGAATTAAATAGCACAATGTCATTAATGATATCTGAATATAGAGATATTATTAAACAAGGTCTATCACAAATGGATTCTAAAAGATTAGAACTAGATGTAGTTATGTCTTACACAATAAATGAAACTAAAAAACCTATGGTAGGTTACCTTAATGGTGCAGCATTTAGTGAAAATTATAATGTGTTAGCAGATATTGGTGGAGACTTTAGAACTAGACGTATCTATGGTGTTATGGCTGGATTTGATGAACCACAAAAAATTGTAACTGGTTTGCAATTATTACAAGCAGGTGTTATAGACGTAGAGACATTACAAGATAATATTGACGGTTTAGAGAATATAGCAAAAGTACAAGAGCGTATACGTAAAAACAAAGCTGAAGGTGTTTTATTTGATTCTATATTAGCTAGGTCAGCACAAGGTGACCCTGCAGCTACAATGGCTGCTATAGCTATTTATGAGTATCCAGGAGCTGTAACAGATATTATGAAACAATTCTATACTCCACAAGAACCACAGATGTCACCTGAACAACAAATGATGATACAACAACAAATGGCTCAACAGCAAATGGGTGGACAACCTAGTGTAGCCGGTGCATTTGGGGGTTAATATGGAATTTATTGACGATGCTTTTTGGGATTTAGTTTATAACGAGTTTGGTGTAGTAGATGAAATAGATACATTTCATACTCCAATACATAGTGTTATATATCCTGCACCTGGTATTATTATATTATTAACTGAGGATTTCTATGGTTAGAAAAAATAACAAAGGTGGACAAAGAACACCTGCAAAACCCAAAGCAACATCATTACCACAAAGTGGTGATAGAACAGATGGTGGTGCTGGAAGCAAAAAACAACCGTTAAGAGACATGCCTGGCTTACCTTATGGTCAACAACAAGATTTATTAAACCAGCAAAGAGTAGCTCCTTTACCTGCACAACAGGGTATAGGTGTACAAAATCAACAAACTCCTCCTACAAGACCAAATGTATTTGCTCCATCGGAAAGACCTAGCGAAGTACCTACAGCAGGTGCTCCATTAGGAGCTGGTCCTTCTCCACAAATTAATACACAAAGTATTGATATTACTTTAGCTGCTATGTATGAAGTAAGTAAGTCACCCGTAATATTGGATTTATTAAATAGAAGACAAGGTTAAAGTGATTAATCCTTTTTGGCTTGATAACAGAGAATACTTAACAACTAAAAAAAGTGAAACTGTTCAATTTAATGCACAAGTAGATGCGTTTAAAGCAAATCCTGAAGCTATTAAATCATTTGAATCACTTGTAACAACTCATCCCTATTTACCTATAGATGTAACTTATTCTGCATGGGGTGCAAACATTCCAGCAGGAAGTAGAGATTTATTTGATATAGAAGATGAAATACAAAAAGAACGTATAAAACTTGAATTAGATACACATAAAGAAATTTACGATAGATATTTACCTGAAGACATAGAAAGAAATATGAAAATGAATTTAGGAGATTTCTTTTCTTTTGGATTAATGCCAGGAGGTGCAGCACCAGGGGATATACAATATGGTGTTTGGAGCGTATTAGGTCTTGAATGGTTAATGCAATCATTTGGACCATCAGGAAAAATAAATGTTCCTGGAATAGTTGCAAACAAATTATTACCTGGAAAACCTTTTACTAGAGGTAGAGCTGTTGAATATTACTCTGCAGTTAAACAAGCACAAGATTATATGGAACAAGGAATGTCTCTTCAAGAAGCACAAGATAGATTAATGATACATATTAAAGATAGTGATGTTTTAAATAGAGGTGAAGGAAGTGTATTTAAAGAAGCCTATGATGTATCAGGACAAACTAACTTAGGTGCTTTGTGGAATGCAGTATGGAATAATGGAGTGTTACCCACTAAAGGTGATAAACCAATTAACTTTGATAGAAATACTATTATAGGTTTTGAACCTGTTGTACCTCAAGAAACTGAATTATATAAATATTACACAAATGCTGGTTATTCAAATCAAGCAGCATATGACAA
>CESS01011971.1_pt1 | contig 12655 bp, 9 predicted proteins | sample 326931 | NCBI WGS metagenome assembly CESS01 (sample SAMEA2591098, study PRJEB7988) | marine metagenome | biome: marine biome (ENVO:00000447); feature: deep chlorophyll maximum layer (ENVO:xxxxxxxx); material: saline water (ENVO:00002010), including plankton (ENVO:xxxxxxxx) | depth 55 m
TTTCAATGAGGACAAGGAATCGATGCAAACAACATTGAGTATCAAGGTCAATCTCATCACTCATCGTCTGAGCAGTCTCGAGGAGGAGATAACCCCAGGGAAAAACCATATGGAAGAAGCGAATGAGATACTGGCCTATTTTGAAATAATGATGCTTCAATCTATCAGTTCGAATACATCTTCTCCCACATCTGAAGAGTAAAATTGCTTGGCAGCTCTCGATAATATTACTGCTGCCTTCCAACCATTTATCGGTCAAGGAACAGATAAACGCAGATAAATTGACTGATGATGAACACACCTGTGAGGATATAGACACATGCCTCTTGCATCAGGGAATTTCTTTGTAAACACGGAGACAAATCAAACCGAAGCATTATTTCGCCTATTTTTAATATGTCCCCCGATTTCAAGACGTGGGCGCCTTGAATAACACCGTCGTTGAGCAAACAGGACGCTTGTTTACAAATCGAAAGGACGGGCCTTCCGTCTTCATTGAGGGAAATCAAAGCATGGTTCTCCCATATGCCTGCCCCCTCCATGTGGAAGTCAGCCGAATCATGCCGACCTATGGAAAAAGGAAAGGCCTGAATTTCCACTGTGTGGTGATCCAAGCCTTTGAAAGGACTGAGCGAGGTTAACTGAAACATCTATCAATAAAGGCGCCTCGGAACATCAATAATGTCTTTAGGATAAATCGGAGGGTCTAATTGTGAATCACGCCGCGCTTTTTCATAATCAAAGGTGATTTGTGAACCGTTTCCCCTGATGACAGAAATTTTACGTTTCTTGGCAAAATCTGTCAGCCCTCCAGCTTGTGAGATAGCTTCGACAGCAGTCGTTTCGCCGACGTAGGGATAACGCCCGCTTCGAATCACTTCACCGTTGATTGTGAATAGTCTATCTTCAGTGATGACAGTGATCGACAGTGTAGAGAATATACGCGGAACATAAGCTTCCTGCAGTTTTCCTTGCAGCTGAGGCGGTGTCAGCCCCTCGGCCGTTACAGGTTTATTCAGATAAGGGGGATGAATCGTTCCATCATCCCGAACCCGTTCCTCATGGGGCGGGGGCGGAGTGGGAATTCCAGCAAAGCGAATGGTGACCTTTTCACCCACTGACAACCCTAAAGGCGGAGCAACTTCCTCACCAACATTGTAGTCACCCCCTTTTCCTGATCCAGTCAAACAACCGGTCAGAAGAATTATTACTGAAGCAAAAGCTACGCCCCATAATTTACCGTTCAACATATTTAAAAGCCTGTTCATCCTAAAATCATTTACTGCAAATCAAGATATCCGATTAGAATTTATTTTTCAATTCCAAGTCACCTCTTGCGGAGGTCTTACCAGATTTCCCGTCACTTTTCTTCTTGGAACTGGTGTTATCTCCATCTTGCTTTGAGTAATAATCGTAGTAATAACCACTGTAGTAGTAATAGTAAGAATCTTGTGAGATATTAATATTATTAAGAACAACACCTAACAGATTTCCACCCACTTTTTCAACCATCTGCTTGGCGCGAATCGTCATGGCTTGCGGGTATTTACGATACTGGATGACCAAGATAGCCATATCCACTTCACTTGCGAGAATGGAAGCATCACTCACACCCATGATTGGAGGCGAGTCAAAAAAGACATAGTCATAACGCTTGCGCGCTTCCGCAATGAAGCTTTTCATCTTGGAAGAGTTCAAAATCCCCATGGAACTACTTGGTAGTTTGCCACTGGGCAGAAAATCAAGGTTTTCATGTTTAGTGGTTTGAACTACTTCTTCCAATGATTTGGTAGCCAGAAGGTAGTCGGTCAAACCCAGCGCATTGGAAACTCCAACATGCTTGTGTAGACTGGGTCGCCGTAAATCAGAATCTACAATCAGTATGCGAGAACCATTTTGAGCAAAAACAGTTGCCAGATTGAAAATTGTTGTGGATTTCCCCTCACCGGCACCGCCACTAACCACGGTAAGTGTAGTGGCTTTTTCGCTCTTGCGTGAAAAAAGAATATTTGTTCTCAAAACGCGATAGGCCTCGGCGTGCGGACTATCTGGACCTTCCATCAACAGAGAGTGAACATTTTGTGGAATCACTCCAAGAACAGGTGCATCCAGGGCTTGTTCAACATCGTCGATAGTCTTGACACTGGTATCGAGATATTCAATGAAGAAAGCCAGACCAATACCAACGACCAAACCAACCACAACACCCAGAGCAATATTTAGGAAAATTTTTGGTCTGACTGGATCAGGGTTGGGTTCCGCTGGGTCATAAATTTCCACAATAGAATCTGTCGGCAAGGCAGCATCTACCGTCTCCTGAAGGATTCGAATCATGATCATATCACTGATTTTGGACAGATTCTCCAAGTCGCGCTTTGCTGTGAAATAAGGACGATATTCAGCTGTTTTTTCAGCATCACTGGCTTTTGCAGATTCTACTGCGGAAGTCAGTTCTGTCAGTTGGTTACGGGCTGCGTTCACCTGGGTTTGCAACCCTCTCAGGACTCCCGTTATCTCCTTTTTGATCTGGTCGTTCAGAGTCAAAAGCAAACTGTTGGATGCTTGCATCTGTGGATGGTCAGGGCCGTGGATCGCTTTCATCTGTGATAATTGCTGATGACCTCTGTCAAATTCATTGAGCAGTGAGGTAAGACGCAAATTACCAGGCATTGCCGTAAGCAAGGTATTACGTAGCTCTTCCAGAGTAAGCGATGTCAATTCTTTAAAAAGGGTTTCGTAGCGGATGAGATTTGCTTCCGCAACCGTTCGCTCCTGCTCCAGTTTCATCACGATCTGGGGCTCGGTGGTCATTCCAATGGAACTTCCCTCAGCACTGTAAATGTCAGAAATATTTAAATCTTCACGCAGTTTATCAAGATCCTTTTGCTTGGTTTGCACTTTGTTTTGCTGAGTCAGATATTCCTGTTTGAGGACTTCAATACCACTGTTTGCCATGTCCTTCAGGTTTTTTTCACGAACCTTTTTGTATTGCTCAGCAATTTCTTGCGCGATAAGGGCAGCCTCTTCCTTGTCCTTACTATATGCCTTGATCTCGATTAAACTGGTATTCCGATATTGATCAACATCAATGGAATTCTTTAGAACCTGAAATGTTTCATTTGTAGTGAGAGGTGTATCCGTCTTAAAGCGTTCCATCCATTTGTGGTTCAGCCCAAGCGCATTGATAACAGGGTGGATAACTTTTTTGGATTGGATTTTTTCGTATTCAGTAAGCACCCAATAAGGATCATGCTGTTGAGCAGCCTGTAAACCCATGAGCGGCGTGATATCGGAATTATCCTTTTCAATCGCAATCCTTACTGAACTTGCATAAGTAGGCTGTATCAGAAATGTGATGATAGCCGTCGTAAGAACAACTAACAGGAAGACAGCCAAGATCACCGTCTTACGAATTCGGATGATTCGCCAATAATCTAAGAAGTGAAGCTTAGAGTCTGATTGCTGCTGTGGCTGTTGACTAGGTTTCGTTTGCATGGGTCAAAAGAGAAAAAAAGGGAGGCCAGAATGATAAAGTTCCAGCCTCCCCGTAAAACATGTAACTAAATGAATATTAATAGGATGCTTTCAAACCAAGGTAGACGCGATTACGATCAAAACTTCGATTTCCGAGATCGGAGTCCAAGTCATCAAAATTGTAACCGGTTTCAGCAAGCAAATACTGATTGATCTGGTAGCTCATGTTGAAACCCAAGCTCCAAAAATTGTCAGCAGTATCTGCCAGGCTGTCACCAAACGAACTATTGGCATACATGCCTACAAAGTTAGCAGTGAGTTTGGCTGTGAGCTGATGAGAAACAGATGCGTAAGCCGAAGTCGTCTCTTGGTCAAGGATTAAGGAGCCTCCTACCTGAGCGATGTCAGTTTGGTTACGTTCGTGACGTAAACCAACGGCGATATTACTTCCCTTGGCATATGCATAGGATAAGTTAGCATCTATGTAAGGACTTGTGGTTGAATCGTCTACTCCAGCAGCAACATTGTCATAGGAAGTAAATTGAGCACCCGCTCTCAACGAACCAAGCAATTCAGGCGTAAAGCTGTGGTCAAACCCGGCATAAACATAATGAGAGTCACTGTTACGCACCTCAGGGTTGAGGTAAGGACCAAAAGTCAAACTGTCATCACTGGTGTAGTCGACAACGCGGTATTGATAACCAAGGATCCCTGTTGTTCCGGGGCGAAGCTGCGAACGGAGATTAGCGGTAACGCGGTGTTCAACACGATCGAGCAAGGCAGAAAAACTCCCAGCCCCGCTTTGGTCGTAATTGTAAAGATCATTTCGGTAACCAGCCATGAGACTGTAAGTACGACTCAACTGGGTAGTAAAGTTAACGTGGGCACGGTTGTGAATGGCGTCCATATTGGAACGCAAGCGCGACGCACCAGTAGGTTCAAGCACTTCGGGCTCCTGAGCGATGACGAATTCATCACCCAAATCCACGGACATGTTCTCATTGAAATCATGAGTCAGATCGAGGGAGAAACGATGCGAATGATCTGAATTGTCTGGATCACGATCTTCAAACCATCGAAGTTTGTATTCGTAACCAAGGCCCAGATACGTTTGATCCTTGAGCAAATTCAGGCTGATAGCTGGACTGAACTCAATACCAACGCTGTCTTCAGCGATAGCATTGGGAGCAGTTGTGATGTTGTCATCGTAGAAGCCCCTCAGGTTTGCAGATAAACTCCATGGTTTGGAAGTCTGTGATGGGGTTAGACCTACATCGGGAGCTGCCTGCATGCTTACTACCCCTAGGGCGGCCAATCCGGCTGTTGTTACAATCTTTTTCATACCTTCGTTAATCGCTTAATGCTGCTACGTGCCCAGCTTGAGTATTGATTTGCCCCGAATAATGGGGGTGAACTCTTATTTTTGTCAAACACAAATCGACCCATCGCCGGGATTTTTATTGGGTTAGTATTCTTCAGATTACGAATATCCAAAAACCTTTACCTTTTTTGCTTACTCCTGAAAAACCGGCAGCCAACGCTGTCGGTCGGATACGAAGAGTTGATCAGGCATAAAGCCCGGGTGTCCATATTTCAAGGGAAAACCTTTGGGTAAATTCTGCCGCAACTGCACATCCATGTAAAATCGAGCCCAAGCTGCGTCCGGATCTTTGAGCACTTCGGACATAAAACGCAAATTTGTTGTGACAGGTGTCAGATAAACTGACTTGATGGGCGCGTATTGGTCGTGAATTTTGTAAAAATCAGGTTCAAGGTTTCGAGTTGTCCATAGGCAGGACCGATTACCATACCAGGCCACCGCCCATGGAATATCGCTCATCATCAATTCTCCTGGGTCATTCCAATAGCCTATTTCCTGAATCAAAGGCGGGCTGTAGGGCGGATACACGATGGGAGTCGTCTTGGGGGGCAGCAATCGAAGTATCAACGGAGAACTAACAACCATGAAGACCCCAATGATGACAGCATTCCTGGCTCCATCAAAAGAAAACGGAAGCTGATCCAAGAGCGTGAAAAAGAGTGCTGCTCCAAACATGAAAAAGACGGGGGAAAGGAGGATCAAGTGATTCTGCCCGTTTATCAAGGGGCTTATTTCGCTCATATGTGTGCGTCCCAGCGCCTGAACAACGACTAAAAGCCCCATGCAGGCCACTGCAAAAAAACGCAGGTGTCTGAGTCCAGGGTTACTGAAAGGGACCATCAAGCCCACGAAAAAAAACATCGACATCCAGCTACCGCCAAGTGTCGGAAGTTGCTCTGTGATGATTTCAGGAGCGTTGACCAGTAATTTACGCAGGTAACCACTAAAATCCGGGGAGCTTATTTTCGATGACATACTACGCTCAATTCGATCATTTTGAAAATCACTTGTATCCATCACCACGTTGTAGGAGCTAATCCCAAATAGCGTGCCGCTTGCCTGATAATTCCTGACAAGCCAAGGGCCAACCAATACCAGAGTCACAACAAGCGTGGTTAAAATAACGGGAACTTTATGCGATTTCACATAAACACCAACAAAAAGTAACGAAGGAAATAGTAACCAGAGGAAGGAATAACGCGTTAAACCACCTAATCCGATGATCAAACCAGCCAGTGCAGCAATGCCAAAATACCAGGCAACAGAGCGCGGCCTAGGGCGCAACGCAATCCCTTCTTCTTCATCGTCGTCCATTTCTTCGAGAGAAGCTCTGGATGCACGCTCCATGACCACGAGGCAGGTCACTAGAAGAACAAAAAACAAGATCGACAACATTGTCGTGAGCCCTGAAATACTAAATCTCCACAGAACATCGGATCCGAAGAAAACCGCTGTGGACAGCCAGGCAACGGAAGAATCGAAGAGCCCTCGGGAAAGGAAAAACAAAACAATCCCAGTGATAACAAAAAATAACTGATTGAGAAAACTGATCATGACCTCAGGCTGATATCGACGAAAGTTTTCAGCCCTCTGGGACGGGATGTCATATTGAAAAGGCATCACCTTCATCCAAAAGCTCAAGACAAAAGGATAGACAGGAGGGTGCGTCAAATCTGGATGAGGCTGCTTTAACATCATTGGGTCATCCTTGTCTTCGCCCCGTTGACTGCCGACCATGGCAAGGCTGAAAGGACGAATGCTCTGAGTGGTAAAACCCTTGCCCTCGGAAACATTCCGCGCCAACTGGGACAGTTCCATCGCTTCGGGCGAAGAAAAATTGCGATATTCCCGCACGTTGTAAACAATGAGCAAGGCCACAAAGGCAAGAAGGATGGCCAGTTTGGTGATGGATTTTGTTCCCTCACCTTCCTCGAATTTATGAATTAGTTCCTGTAAGGACGGCATTACTGCAATGGTTAATTAAGTTTAAATCTTGCCATTTTCCGGTGAAGGGTTCGCCGACTGATGCCAAGCAACTTGGCAGCCTCTGTGCGGTTCCCGCTGGTTCGCTTCAAGGCTTGAATCATCAACTGTTTTTCATTTTCTTCAACGGATAAATTAGAAAAGGGACCTCCCAGAGCATTGCCACCAGGTAAAGCACCCAGAGCCGATGCTTCCCCAGCCGGCTCAGCATGGACCAACCCCGCTTGCGATCGCATGGATGCAGGCAAATCGAAAAGCTCCACCTTTTTGCCCTTGGCAAAGACAAGCGCGTGTTCTACGGCAGCTCGCAACTCACGAACATTTCCAGGCCAGGAATGGCGCACGATGGCATCCAATGCCTCTTTGGTAAATTCTGTAACTTTTTTCCGGTTTTGTTCCGCGAATTCTCTTAAGAAAGTCATCGCAAGGGCCGGGATATCGGTCGGGCGTTCACGAAGTGACGGAAGTTGAATTTCCACGACTCGCAACCGATAATATAGATCCTCCCTGAATTTGCCCTCTCCCATCAATTTGGGCAGGTTTTTGTTCGTCGCTGCCAAAAGGCGCACATCAACTTTGATGGTTTTTGTAGAACCCACCCTTTCGAAAGACCTTTCACCCAGAATCCTCAGCAGCTTGATTTGGGTAGAGGTGTCAATTTCACCAATTTCATCAAGAAACAAGGTGCCACCATCTGCTTTTTCAAACCGCCCAATTCGTCTCTCGTGTGCCCCCGTAAAAGCTCCCTTCTCATGCCCAAACAACTCGCTTTCCAGTAAGGTGGGAGACAAACCCGCACAATGAACGGTCACCATGGGATGGTGAGATCGATTACTTGTTTGATGTATTGCCTTAGCAATCAATTCCTTACCTGTCCCGCTTTCTCCGAGAATCAAAACCGTAGCCTGAGTCGGAGCCACCTGTTCAACCGTGTCAAAGACATGACGCATGACAGGTGATTCACCCACAATATTTGAAGTCCTGAACTTTGTGCCAAGCTGCTGTTTCAGAACAGTGTTTTCTTCCTCAAGTTTCTGTAATTTGAGAGCTCTTTGAATTTTCTTCTCCAGATCTTCGATAAGCATCCCACCCTTGGGAATGTAATCGTCAGCCCCTTCCTTGATCGCCTGAACGGCTGTTTCCTCGGAGCCAAATGCCGTCATAAGGATACATACGGGGGGGTGGCCCAGGCTTTTGGCGCGCTTGATGAGTTTGAGGCCGTTTTCACCTGGCATTCTGAAGTCGGTCAGCAGCACATCAAAAGGCTCACTTTCCAATAATTCAATTGCTGAGGCGGCGTTGTCGGCAATGTAGACATCATAATGGTCTTCCAACACAGCGCGTAATCCCTCCCGCTGTGTCTTCTCGTCGTCTACAATGAGTAGTAGTGGTTTCATTGAATGAGTCGTGAGAAGCTCCCTTTTTGCTCCCCTGAACTGATAACGCCAAGGATTCAAAGGCTTGTCAAAAGGAAGTTTGATCCTCACCTGGCTGGATCAGGCAATTTCAATGGAAAGCTATCTCAAAAAATTTCATGCATCTCTGGATTCCATGCAGGAATTCACAACTAAAAAGTGCAAAGGCTGAATGATTCTATAGCTTGCTTCGCCATGCCGCTTGAAAAAATGCTCAAGGGCATCCAGCCCCAAGCAGGCGCTTCTGTTTTTCAAACAATGGCAGCCAAACTCTAAAAATCGTTCCAGTAGGATGATTGGGCTCCACCATGATACGGCCTCCATGATCGCGAATGATTCGATGAACGATCATCAACCCCAATCCCGTCCCTTTCTTTTTGGTGGTAAAATAGGGTTCAAAAATACGTCCTATCCTTTCACTGGGTATGCCAGAGCCGTTGTCTTCAACACATACCATGATACCCTCTACTTCTCCCTTGGTACGAATGGTTAAAACCCCATTATTGGAAATGGCCTGCATCGCATTTTTGATTAAGTTTACGAAGACTTGCTTGATCTGGGAACGATCAAAAGGTGTGTCTGGCAAGTCATTATCCAATTCTGTGACCAATTCTATGCCACGGTTGTCCAGCTCGGGGCGCAGCAAATCCAGTGTTTCCAGAACCACTTTATTGGGCTGATCCGTTTTACGGTCTGGCGCACTTGGTCGAATGGCTTGCAGGAATTGAGTGATAATGTATTCGAGCCGGTTAATTTCACCTCGTGACGTCTCTATGAATGATTCCAAACGGTTGAAGCCCTTGTTCAAATCCAGATCGGCATCTTCTGATTCTACGCTTAAACGGGGCCTTCCCCTCCCCCTTTTCTTTTGCTTAGATTGCCTTTCGAAGGCTTCTCGGAGCTTGGTCGTTTCCCGCGCGATAAGTTGAAGGTGTATGTGCAACGCATTTAGTGGATTACCAATTTCATGCGCCACACTGCCCGCTAAAAGTGTCAAGGTGTGCACGCGTTCACTCTCGATAGCCTCATATGTCTGTTTGCGAGTTTCTGTCACATCATGGAGCACCAGCACATAACCAGCATGCTCATCGCCTTGACGCTCGATGGCGGATGCAAACAGGCGCACGAACCTTGATTTGGGATATCGAATATCGAATTCCAATCTCACCATTCGAGAGGATGAGCCCTCACCAATGGACTGAACAAGCTTTTCCCATTCAAGGTCTGGAATGAAACGCGTCACGGGCTTGTTCTCGTAGCCGTCAAAGGGTATCCCGAGAAGTTCAAAAGCAACCCTGTTGCAATACAAAAGCTTGCCCAGAGGATTCAAAACCAGAATACAGTCTTCAATCACATTGAAGACCGTTTCAAAGAATTGCCTTTGCTCTTCAAGTCGAGCCACGACCGACTGTAAATCCTCGGCATTGAGGCGGTCGATACGCCCTAAAACCTTGTCGAGAAAACTGGAATTAAAACCTTCCATCCTTGAGATTTCCTTCGCCAAAAGATATTTCTAAAGCCACTTTTTCCGCTTGAAATAGATATAAGTTCCCAATGTTGACGCAACCATAACCGAAAGTGCGAGGGTGTATCCATGAGATGATTTCAATTCCGGCATAAATGAGAAATTCATTCCATACCAAGTGCCAATCATCATCATCGGAGTGGTGATCAGGGTGATCATGGTCAATAACTTGACAACCTCACCAGTTTGATTGGACGACATATTCAGATACAACTGAAGGACAGCGGTCAGAGAGTCCGTGTAAGTTTGAGCGAGCTGATGAATCCTGAATAAGTCGTCATAAACATCACGATAATAAGGGATTAACTTGGGGCGGATTAATTTAAACTCACCGCGCGCGAAACGGGACAACACCTCGCGCTGAGGACCAATAATACGCCTTAGGTGGTGCACTTCCTTTTTAATCTGTGTGATTTTGTTGAGCACCTCCGGTGTAGCACTCTGCAGCACCTTGTCTTCGATTTCCCCAATCTCAAATGCAAGCTCGTCCATCGCGGGTCTGTAGTTATCAACCATGCTGTCCAAGAGGGTGTGCGCGACACGATCAGGAGCTCTGGCGACTTGTTTTTTCAATCGCAGGCACTGGTCTTCCGTATGCTGTATGCTTCTGAGATACTTGGAGTGACAAGTCACCAGGAAGTTTCGCCCAAGAAAAAAATTCAATTCACTGGTCGCAAAGACACCATCTTCCTTACTGTAATCCACCCCATGAATGACCATGAAAAGATAGGGAAGGAATTGATCTTCCTCCTTTGGAGCATATTCCTCAACTTTTGGTGCACCCAGATCTGAAATACAATCTTCAATGGAAAGAGGATGAAAATGGAATACGCCTTCAAGCAAGGTTTTCAGCTCTTCTTTGGTCGGCGCCTCCAAATCAACCCACAGGAATAAATTCGTATCCTTGAGCAATGTAGGCATCAGGAACGTATCCATGTCTTGACTATGGAGCTTGCCTTGTGTTGTAAATGCGAATGATCGAATCATGGCCTGGTGTTGTTTTTACGCCCGTTGCATTCTGGTCTCACAGAACTCCAGATAGCAAGCAATGAGGTAATGAAAATAAACCAAATGGAAAAAGCCGCTCTTTTCTCAACACAAGCATTGACAATCCTGCCAGGATCATTAGTTTTGCCAGCTCTATTGATGCAAAAGTCTTAGTAAGTATCAGGATATGCCAAATACAAAATCCGCAATCAAAAGAACACGAAGCACGGAACGAAAACAGCAAGTGAATCGAGCCGTGAAATCTAGCATAGGCACCTTGGAACGAAAGTTTAAGGCCTTGGTGAAAGAAGGAAACAAAGATGGGGCTACCAGCGCTCTGAAAGATGTTTCCTCAGCTTATGATAAAGCAGCAAAAAAGGGAGTTATCCACCGGAACAAGGCAGATAACAAGAAATCCCGTTTGTCCAAATTGGCTAAGACACTGAGCTGAAGCCAAGCCACTCAAACCTGTCATGGGAGTTTGAGAAAATTTCAAGAACCCTTCCATATGGAAGGGTTTTTTTATTGGGGAAAGCTAGACAATTTCCCTACCCTTTGTAAACGATCACGACCCCGAAGTCTGAAAGCAGTTGTTTACTACTCAGATCGACGTAGGAGTAGTTGATGGTATTGATGCTCACGATGTTGCTTTCTCCAATTTGATTTAGAATCTCTGTCACACGCTCGTCGAAACCATCGTGCCCCACTTCCTTGCAATCCGTATGACGTATGGTTTTGATACGAAGGATCTTACCCTTGTCTTTTTGAGCCTCCAGTGGTGGAAGGGCTTTGGTAATCAGGCTTTCAGCAGGCTTGTCGTAAGTCGGAACTACGAATGGTTTTTCGACACGATTGGCTGCCGTTTGAGACTCGCCATGTAACTTGACATTGGCAGCGTCAGCTTGCGGCACAGTCAATTGCTTCTCGCAAGATGGGCACTCTATTTCGGAACCGACACCTTGTGCATCAACAACAAGTTCCTGATGGCAGCCGGGGCAACTAAAAACGATATCCATAAGTCAAAATTTAAGGTTCGAAAAAGAGTTGAACCGTATTACGCGATGCTGGGTTTTACCAGAGGATTTTAAAAAACCACAGCTAAATGGTGCTCAGTTTGATCAGTGGTAATTTGCCATAATTTGAGAAGCCATGGGTAAAAACTCTGTCATCCTTGCCTTTTAACTAGTAAAAACAATCCAGGACATAGATATGCCTTCGATGATACCAGCGCCATCCGAACTTTTTCGACACTTGAATAGAAGTAAAAACTTTTTTCTCATTGCAGGGCCTTGCGTGATTGAAGATGCCGGACTCTGCCTTGAAATAGCTCGTCACCTTAAGCGGACATGCCACAAATTGAATATTCCCTTCGTCTTCAAGGCGAGTTTCGACAAAGCCAATCGATCCTCGGGAAAAACTTTTCGAGGCCCGGGATTCGAGCAGGGGCTCGAAATTCTGGCTCAAGTCAGAAAGGACATGCAATTACCAATCCTCAGTGACGTTCATACCGAATTTCAGGCGCATGAAGCTGGAAAGGTACTGGATATCCTCCAGATACCTGCCTTTTTATGCCGCCAAACCGACCTCTTGTGGACAGCTGCACGGACCAAAAAAATCATCAATGTCAAGAAAGGTCAATTTTTAAGCCCCAACGACATGAAAAACGTGGTTCACAAAGTTCAAGAGGCTGGAAATAAGAAACTTTTACTTACCGAACGAGGTTCAAGTTTTGGCTATAACAATTTGGTGGCAGACATGAGATCCATTCCTATCATGAATAAATTAGGCTATCCAGTGGTGTTCGATGCAACGCATTCTGTCCAATTACCTGGTGGCCAAGGAGATCAATCCGGAGGCCAAGGAGAGTTTGCACCTGTATTGGCTCGAGCG
>CESS01040439.1_pt1 | contig 12604 bp, 17 predicted proteins | sample 326931 | NCBI WGS metagenome assembly CESS01 (sample SAMEA2591098, study PRJEB7988) | marine metagenome | biome: marine biome (ENVO:00000447); feature: deep chlorophyll maximum layer (ENVO:xxxxxxxx); material: saline water (ENVO:00002010), including plankton (ENVO:xxxxxxxx) | depth 55 m
GGTTCAACTGATTTGATTTTAAAAGGTTCGATTATTGTTTTAAATTCCATATAAGAAGTGTACATAATAAGATGAGATATCATTGATGATATGGTTGATATTCACAAATCAGTTAGCAATCTGTTTCAAGAACATGAAGATTTACTTGAAATTTTTGAATGTATGGACGAATTCTCAGACACCCAGAGCTTTTGTGATCATTATGGATATAAAATTGAAGACGCGTGTAATGCAATTTTAATAAAATCAAAAAAACCAGAACGCTTTTATGCTTTATTTTGTGTCCTTGGGGTTGATCGCCTAGATGTGAATCATAAGGGAAAGGCCGTATTGAATTCTAAGAAGTTAAGTTTTGCATCAAGAGAAGAAGCAGAGGAAATAACAGGTCAAATTTATGGAGGTATAAGTCCCTTGGGTCTTCCCCAAGATATTAAAATTTATATTGATAAAAATGTTATGAAAAGAGATAAAGTTTTTATTGGTGGAGGTAATAGAGTTAGTAAATTTTTTCTTTCACCAGAAACGCTTGTCAACTTAACTAACGCAAGTATAGAAGATTTAACTTAACCCACCTCTACATAAACTTGCTGCTTGTGGAAGTAATGCTTTCCCGTTAAACCCTGGAATTCTTCCGCCCTGCAAGTAAGTACTAAGTGTTCCCTTAATACCTTCAAACTGATCAGGTTCAATAGCTTGTGGCTCTAAAAGTATTTGTAGGTTATCAGGAAGTCTCTCCTCTAGGAACTCTCTTTGATAACTATCTAATTCTTGAACATATTCAGATAGTAAATTGACAGATACCTCATAACTATCAACTACATCAATACAATTTTCGTATTCAATTTTAGTCAGTGGAGAGGTGTCAACATCATAGTCAGCTCTGTATTGAAAAAATAAAATTAAGACTGTAAAAATAATTAGTGTGTAAAACAAAAATTTAAATGGAAGAAATAGAATTTTTTTTACAGGCCAAAACGCTATTTTAAATAATCTCTTAAACATATTGTTTTTAGTTTAATGCTATGACGAGACACTGGCAGGCTCCACCAGATTTAAGAAATTCAGATACATCTGCAATTTCTACTTGTAAACCAAGATTTTGGACAGTACTAACTGCTTCAATATCTTTATTTGGAAAAATTACTGTGTTATTTATTACCACAGCATTACAAGCTAGTTTGTTCGCATCATGTTCTGATACAGGGATTAAATTAAACAAGCTTTCGAAAGTACTTAATGATTTGTCCACAAAAGCATCTGGATAGAAAATTGCATCTCCAGAAGGAAAATTCTGAAAACAAGTATCCAAATGATAAAACTTCTCCTGAGCAAGTTCAGCAAGGACAGGTTCTAATTCAAACTGATCTGCTATATAAAGTAACGCATCTTTGTCGCTTCTTATACCGTATGAACCAACTAAGTAATCTCCATAAACAAAAGCATCACCTCTTCCTTCAAATTTAAATTCTGAAGGTATGCGACTTACATTGTAACCATTATCTTTAAACCACTTACTGTAAAGCTCTTCCTCCCCTCTTCTTTCTTCGTATTTGAAGTTAGCAATCAAAACATCGTTTTTGTTTATTATTCCTGAATTTGCTGTAAATACTAAATCTGGGTAATTTTCATTTGGTTGAACAACTTTTACTTCAGCACCTGCAGTTTCAATTGTTGTCTTTAAATTTTCCCACTGATGCTTTGCTAAATCTAAATCAACCTCGGTCCCGCTAACCATCCATGGATTAATTGAATATTCTACTTTAAAATACTCAGGTGAGCTCATTAATATTTGTTTATTAGGCATATGATAAGTTTACATTTTTATACATTAAATGTATATTTTTAGTTATGAAAGATATTTTATTTCAATCAATAAATAATGATTTAATTGCACAATGTCATCAATTAAATGAGGAAAATGTTCCAAATGTAGGTTCTAGATCATTAGAAGGGTTAACCAATTCACTTGAAAACTCTGACTATAGCGAATGTGTAATTATTGATAATTTTGTTGTTGGATTCGTGATATGTTTTCAAGATAGTGAAATTACAAAATCATATATGGAAAAAATTGAACATAAAAACTTTAAAGAAATTAGTAATAGGGTGAGCAATTTCTTATATATCGACAGAATTGCTGTTAATGCAAAATATAGAAATAAAAACCTTGGCAGTCAACTTTACTCAAACATTATTAATTTCTCTAAAGATAACTCTATCTCAAACTTGACTGCGGAAATTAACTTACTACCTTCAGTGAACATTCCATCTTTTGAATTCCATAAAAAATTTAACTTTAAAGAAATTGACACTGTTAAATATTCAAAAGATTATGAAGTATCACTACAAAAGAAAGAAATAATTTAGTTAGAATACATTTATGCAATTTGAACTCCCAAGAAGACACAGAAAAAGCTTTGAAGTTACTACAAGAAAAAAGCTAAGTGATAAATTTAACAAATCTGAATCAATAGAACTTTTTGAAGTTATTAAAAAGGAGTATCAAAATAGTTCTCCAACATTTGGCTCATCTTCTGGAAAAAAAGAATCCTTACTAGAACTACTTATTATCACAGGAAATCAAATATCAAATGAATACAAAGACTGTGATGTTGTAATGACACAAGGTGTTCCAGAAATTAAGAGAGTTAGGACATCATGACAAAGTTAATTATTGATGCAGACACCGGGTCTGATGACGCAGTAGCGATTCTAATGGCGTACCAAAATCTGTCTGAAAAAAATATTCTAGGTGTAACGCTTGTGTCAGGAAACGTGCCTCTTGAGCAAGGTATTCTAAATACTATTTTTGTTAATGAACTGTGTGATGTAAGTGTTCCAATTTATAGGGGAGCAAGTAAACCTCTTGAAAGAGAATACGTAGAAGTTTATAAAACTGATGAAGCTAACAAAATAGCTCTTAGCTATGAAAACTATTCTACTTCAGCACAACATGTCCATGGAGTTGATGGCCTTGGTGATATAGGTATTAAGCCAGAAGGAAATAAAATTGAAGAAGAAACGGCACAAGAGTTTTATTCAAGAGTATTAGAAGATGAAAATGAAATTGAAATTGTCACTCTTGGTCCATTGACTAATATTGCAGAACTCGTTAGAAAGAATCAAGATAAGCTGTCAAAAATTAAGCATTGTTACATTATGGGTGGTAGCTCAAATGCACTTGGCAATGTAACGAAATTTGCTGAATATAATTTTTGGGTTGATCCTGAAGCAGCTGATATTGTCTTAAATTCTGGCATACCCATAACAGTCATTGGTTGGGATCCATCATTATATGATGCAATGATTGATTCAGATAAGATTAAAGAAATCGACTCAATTGGAACAAAATATTCATCATTTACAAATGACATACAGGTTGTTTTGAGAGAAATGATGAAAGACATATTCGGTACAGATAGCTATGACTTACCTGACCCTCTGGCTATGGCTGTTTATTTAGACAATAATATTATTAGTCAGTCTGTAGAAGTTAATGTTCGTGTCGATACAAGAGATGGAATGACAAGAGGAGGTTGTATTCTTGATTTTCTTAATCTTGAACCTGAAGCTCCAAAAGTAAAAGTTGTACAACGTTGTCATGGAGATATGTTTTACAGCCTACTAAAACAAAGCCTTAGGTAGTGATTTCAAGTATTTCTACAATTGAATTCTTGATTCTGCAAATAAGCGTAGCTTTTAGCCCTGGTTTAATAATTGCTTTAATAGTAAATGAATCTGTTCAAAAAAGTAGAAAAAATGGACTACAAGTAGCAGCTGGAGCAGCAAGTGGAGCTGTTTTCATTACTCTAATAACTGCAACTGTGGTTGCATTTGTATTCAGTTTAGTTCCTGGAATATTGACAACGATATATATTGTTGGAATAATTTATATCATTTATAAAGGAATTAAAACAATTAAAGCTGAAATTATTACAGATATTCCTGAGGTGGCTTCGGAATCGTTTAAAGCTGGCATGAAATTAAATTTGCTTAATCCAAAAATGTGGGTTTTTTACCTATCAGTATTGCCAATATTTGTAGAAAGTGCTTCAAATATATTTCAATCACTCATCTATTTGGGGATCTTGACTATTGGAGTAAATCTTGTTGCAGATATAACATATGCTTTTTTAAGCAGTTATTTTTTTGGTCATTCATCTTTGAGATCAAAAAAAATAATTAATAATATAAGTGGAGTTTGTCTAATTCTTATTGGTGTTTACTTATTCTTCAGTAGATTCTTTTGACTCTTCTGTATTTTCTGATTTATCGTCTTTAAATAACTCAGAAATTGCACCAATACTACCTAGAGTCGCTGATAGGTCAGCTGGTAGGAATATTTTTGTAGCATTACCATCAGCTACCTTTTCTAGTGACTCTAAATATTTAATTGCAATTAAATCATTTGTAGGATCACCTTTATGAATCGCTGCAAAGACTTTTTCAATTGCTTCAGATTCACCTTCGGCAATTGCAATTTTTTCATATTTTTGTGCATCTGCAACTTGTTTTAAAGCTTCTGCTTCACCGTTTGCATCTAGAACTTGAGACTCTTTTCTTCCTTCAGCAGAAAGAATTGCAGCTCTCTTTTCACCTTCAGCTTCAGTAACAGCTGCTCTTCTGTCTCTTTCAGCTTTCATAACTTTATTCATTGCATCTTGAACATCTTGCGGTGGATCAACTCTTTGTATTTCAACCCTAACAACTCTCGTTCCCCATTTATCAGTTGCTTCATCTAAAATGAGTTTTAACTGTGTATTGATAGTTTCTCTGGATGTTAAAGCGGCATCTAACTCTAGGTCACCAACAACATTTCTTAGGTTAGTTTGAGCTAATTTTGTTGCTGCTTGAATAAAGTCCCCGACGTTATATACAAGTTTTTTTGGATCTGTTGGCTCATAATATATGACAGCATCAACTGTGATTGTTACATTATCTTTAGTAATAACTTCTTGAGGTGGTACGTCAATAACTTGTTCTCTCATGTCAACAATAACTATTCTTTCAAGACCAGGAAGTACAATATTTAATCCAGGTGTTGCCTGTCTGTTGTATTTACCCAATCTTTCTACTAAACCAGTTTCAAATGGTCTAATTATTCTAAAAATTCTAAAAAGCACTACACCAAGCAGTACAATTCCTACAACCCAACTAAGTAATCCAAATATAAAATCCATAGTTATATCCTAACCTTCCTTCGTTTGTACTTCTAATTTTGTACCACTTACATTTTTAACTTCTACAACTGTATTGGTAGGAATGCGTTGATTGATAGAAACAACCTGCCAATCATCACCGAAGACGTGTTGGGATATGGATGTGTATGGATCTAATTCAGAAGTTGAAACAAATGACTTACCAATGTATTTGTTTGTACCTTCATTAAAATTTTTGGAATCGCTTGATTTATTTTTTTTTGGACCAAAAATTTTTATAGAAATATAAACCCCTACAATACTAAAAACTACAAATGTTCCAAGTTGAATATTCTGACTATCAGAAATTAAAGAAACAAGTCCAGCAAAAAATGAGCCGATTGCAAAGGGAAGCATAAAAAAAGTTGTAACTAGTAATTCAGCAAGTAATAAAACAGCGGCTGCAATAAACCAAATCTGTGTCATAGTTACCATTTATTTATCTTGTTCTTCCTTTTCAATCTGTTCTTGTTCAAATCGATTTAAAGCCAACAGAAACATTATAAATAATATTGAAGAACCTATTAAAAAAGTTAATGGGAGGATTCTTATTTCAAAAGCATTCAATCCATCAATACTTGCAGGAGCTGGACCTCTTGGGGCATAGAGTAGAAATAGTATTGAATTTATTACTAGCCAGCCAAATGTTCCTGCACCCGTAATCAAAAAAGCTAATCTTTTTCCAACATTTGTAGCGTTTAATAAAAAGGTAGAACCTAAAAATACTATTAATGAACCAGCGAACATGATAATTCCAGTAACCGTCAAATTAGATGAAAGCAGTGATCTCATTATTTCACGCATCTTGCTTCATTCCTCTCAAGTAATCAATAATCAAGGCAATGTCAGATTCAGGTAATACTGCACCAAATCCCGGCATTTTTCCTCCACCTACACCATTCACTCCGTACGCTTTTCCATTAACAGAGCCCTTAACAATAAAGTCTATCAGGTCTTCTCTTTGCTTAAACTGAATATTTGCCCTTCCAGCTCGTAAAGCGGGTCCTAAACCTCCTGAACCTAATTCTTTTGTATAAGCAACTCCAGCGGAATAACCTGCAGTATGACATCTTGCACAATATGCATTAAACAAACCTACGGCTCTTTTAGCTTTATCTAAATCTCCATCAAATGTAGATTCGGCAATCTCTTCATAAGAAACTTCCCAAAGTTTTTCTTCCAGAGCTTTCTCTAAAAAAGCTAATCCCGTTTCCGCTTCATTTAAAAATTTATCATATCCATCTGAAACGATTCTTATATTAATAAGCTCTGATTCAAGTTGAGACAAGAAACCATTTGCAATAGATTTATCTTTTCTTCCTGGAATAGACTGTTCGTTATCTGGGTCTAGATTCAGAATTGAAGTGCCAAGGATCTCATTAATGTTTGAACTGTAAGTAGATATATCTATCTCAACTGAATCTGTTAGTCCGTCTTCGTCTGTGTCAATACCCCCCTCTTTTTCAAGTAGAGCTGTTACATCTTGGACTGCTTTTTCTACAACTGGTAATTTAGACGGTGCATCTTTAACACTTTGAATTAATTCTTTTTGTCTAGTAATTTCATTTTCAACTAATAGTTCAGAAGTTTCGAGTCTGGATATAGAACTATTTATGTTCATATCAATAGTGGAGAGTTCTTCATTTTGAGAAATTTGAAAATGATGAAGGTACTCAATTAAGTCATCTAACTGTCCGTCATTCATTGGACCGCCACCCTTTAGACCCCAGGCAGGCATAGGAGAGTTTGCTCTACCCCATATAAGCCAGTATCTTACTTCTTCATCATCGTATCTATAAAAAACATTATTAATAGCTGGTGCTTGCCAGGTTACGTTTATTCCACTTCTTTTTTCAACATAGGATGCGGCACCACCAGATCCATCAACTCCGTGGCAATTTCCACAACCAAACTCTTCGTATAGGTGCTCACCACGTTCTATAGAAACTTCATCAAACTCTTCAACAAAACCCTCTTGTCTTGTTTGTTCTCCAAGATAGTAAAGAGGAATCATGATTGTTAGCAGTGATGCAACTAATACAGCAACAGTTAAAGTTCTGTCTAAAGTTTTAGTTTCTAAGTCATCATCTGTTCTATATTTTGTTAAATTTGGTGCATAATCTGAAACTTTTCCAGATCCTCTAAAACCAGCAGAAACGAAAAAAGCAAGGCCGCCAATTATTCCTAACGCAATGAGTGTAATAAGAAGTGAGCTACTCAATTATTATTCCTCTGTAGTTAAAGCTATACAAGATAAACCTTGGGGATACTTAACAGTCATTCCTGGGGCTCTTGGTGATTCAACAATTGTTCCTGTGTCAATAATGAATCTGCCGTTCACATTTGAAACATTAAACCTATCAAGATTCCTAGGTGCTGGTCCTGCAAAATACTCTCCTATCATATTATATTTTGACCCATGACATGGGCACTCAAATCCTTGAGATGAATTACACCATGGAACCCTACATCCAAGATGTACGCACCTTTGATAAACAGCTACTAAGCCATCTGCAACTGTAGAGCCTGAAGAGAATTGAGAATTAGAGGCTGATCCTTCATCTAGTGGAAGTACATATGCTCTTGCTGAAGGTATAAAAGCTGGAATAACAGAACCGTCAGCTTGAAATAATTGGTCTTTAATTTCTTCAATTGATCCAGCATCAATTTTTGAACCAAATCCTCCTGAAACCTTTGGCCATAAAAAACCAAGCCATGAAATTGCTTGGATTCCCGCAAATGCACCAAAGGAAATCCTAAGAGCTTTTGTTAAGAACTGTCTTCTTGTTACACCTGCTTCTTCTTCAGATATTTCCTCGTAGACAACCTTCTCTTCAAGTTTTACCGAACCATCAGACTCTCCTACTGGCTCTTCAATCTCATCAACTATTGTTTCTGTTTCTCCCGTTGGTAAATCTGGTTCTATGAATCTACTTTGTGACTTGTCTTCTTTTAAAGCTTTCTTATCAACATTTTTTTTCCAATTTAGATTTTTTGGACCTCGTCCAGTAACTATAACTACAATACCTAAAATGCTTAAGAGGCCAACTACTGTAAAAGCTGCAAATGATAGCTGAACTATACTCATTCGAAGTGAATCCAGTCGAGCAAGTCATCAAACCAAATTCCATCAATCCATGGATATACCCAGTTCCATCCAGGGCCTCTAAAAAGCACTCCAATAATAGTAAGAGTTCCAGCTCCTGCTAGAAAGAAGGTATAAAACATAATCGCAAATTTTCTCTTTGATGGGTGTGTCTCAGGATTTCTATCTATATAAGGAAAAGCCATCCATAGTATAAGGCCGACAACTGTTGGAATCATGACTCCAGCTATTTGGGGATCCCAATAAGATAACATCTCTTGTAATCCTAAAAAATACCAAGGAGCTTTTGCAGGGTTTGGGGTAACATTTGGATTAGCTTCCTCTAACAATGGCGCTTGTAAAATTGCAGATAAAAATATTAGAAAAGCTGTCATTGCCATAAGCGCAACAAATTCAGGAAGCATTAAGTGAGGCCATGTATTAACTTTATCAATTGGTTCTTTAACAGGTTTTTGAATAGGTTTTGCTTTAACAACAGTTAGTAATCTTTGAGTTACTTTAACTTCTGGTGCAAAATCTACTTCTTCAGGTGCTCCTGGAGCTGGAGTCTCTGCTGCTGGAGCTGGAGTCTCTGCTGCTGGAGCTGGAGTCTCTGCTGCTGAAATTTTTTCTTCAATTTTTACTTCTGCAACTTTTTCTGTTGTTTCAGTAGAATGCTCTTCTTTTAAAGGTGTAATTGTTTTTGCTGGAGGTGGTGGTGCATCAGCTGGTTTAGCTGGAGTCTCAGCTGCTGGTGGTGGAGTCTCGTCAATAATTTTTACTTCCGGTTCTTTTGAAATAACTGTTGGGTCTGATTGACCTTTCATTTCAGCTATAGCTTGTTCGATACTTATACCAAGGGCTTTAGCTCTAGCTTCTGCTGATCTTTGCAATAAATGTTCTGGAATATCTACCATAATACTTTTACAACGGTCCTGATATTCCGCCGTCTTTTCTTACTCTCCAGAAATGAACAGCCATGAATATAACAATTATGAATGGGAAAAAGAGAACATGAAGAACGTAAAATCTTAATAATGTTGCAGTTGTAGCCTCAAGTCCAGCAAACAAACCAAACTTAACTTGTGCACCAACAACCGGGACATATCCAGCCATATTGCCACCAACGGTTACAGCCCAAATAGCAAGCTGGTCCCAAGGTAATAGATAACCAGTAAATGACAGTAGTAAAGTAAGGAGCAGTAAAATAACCCCTATAACCCAGTTAAATTCTCTTGGTGCCTTGTAAGCACCATGATAAAAAACACGAGACATATGTAGAAAAACAACTAAAACCATCAAGTGAGCACCCCATCTGTGCATGTTCCTTACTAATGAGCCAAAAGCAATTGTTGTCTGAAGATTTTGTATATCAACATAAGCTAGCTCAGTAGGTCGGAAATAAAACATTAGCCAAATTCCTGTAATAGTCAGAACAATAAATAAGAAGAAGCTAAGACCCCCAAGGCATAGAGTATAAGAGAGCCTAACACCATGTCTTTTGACTTTTACCGGATGTAGATGATATAAAACATTGTTCATAACAACATAGGATCTGTTTCTTGGACTGTCTACATATCCTTTTCGAAATGGTGAACCAGGACGAAAAATACTTGACATAAGCTTTCCGCCTTTGAAGCCATCACTAGCTTTTGCTCTAGTTTCTTGAAATCTTTCTCTTAATGTCATTTTCTGCATTATGTTATTTTATAGCCTTCCATATATATAACCGTGTCGGTCACTTCTTTGGCCAGAGTCTTCATCCCAAGGAGCTGTATAGAGGCCATTTTCAACAGCTTGGTCTGCTAAAGATCCTGAAAATTTTCCAAGAGATATAACTCCCGTTGGGCACCTATCAACACATAGTGCACATCTTGTACAAGCTTCTTCATCTACTACAAAAAAACCTGCTGATTCACTTTCGTCAGGTGACTCTACATTAATTGAATCCTCAATTGCATCAACTGATAAATAATGGATACACTTCCATGGACATATATCCACACAGCCTTCACACAAAATACACTCAGATTCATCGATATGTAAAAATTGTTTTGGCCTCACTCTTGATGAAACTTTTTCAGCATCAACCATTGCAAGATTGTATTTTTTTTCAAAATCTGGCATCTCAATAAGTACTTCGGATTTAGCCATCTTGCTCAGCCCTCACAACTTCTTTACCATAGTCTGAAATTCTTGATTTTGAAGATTCTATTTTATCGTTGATGTCTTGAATCAAATAAGCAATGACACATCCAGCTATAAGGAAGTTTGTTGAAATTCCTGCTTGTATCAAATCTTTTAAAGCTGCAAAACTTATTCCAATTTCGTTATTTAAAAACAGTATTGGTGGAAAATTAATAAAGTCTCTTTGACCTGTCCACTCTAAAGGTCCCTGAGCAAGGTTTAGCCACTCTGAAGGCACTATACCCAGTAATATAGCCATCTCAACCCAAACTATAAATGAAAAATAAGTAGCCTTTGCCCAAGTTAATTCTTTTTGATTCCAAACAATAAGCACCATCCCAAGAAGTAATAACTGACTAGCACCAAATGCCAACAGTTGACCAATAGTTTGAGGTAGCCATCCCCTAGGCATCCAGTTAAAGTAATCTATAATCTCCCCTTCAGGAAAGCCAGCAAAGTGTGCAATTAATATACCAATGGTCATTCCACCAATACCTGAGACGATTGAGATAAAACCTATTCTGAATCTAAATTTATAAATTGTATATATCAAATTTCCTCAAACCTTACCTATATATAATATCGTATGTTGGGGACAAATTATAAATTGATTAGATATCTTTTTTTAACATTTTTCGACAATACCAATGCACTTTTTTCCAATATAATAGTAAAGTCAAATTGAATATTTACTAAATATATGAAACTTAAGTTATTTCCAAAAAATGAACAAGAGCTTTCAAAACTTTTTGTTTTGATTTTTCCCCTTACCCTCCTGTTGTCTTCATTCCTCACATTCATAAAAGATTCTTATTTTACTTTTGCAAATTTACTACCAAACAATCAAATTTTTAATTACGGATTTTTAGATCGTTTAAGTGTAAAAACAAGCTTTGGTTTAGTTTTTGTAACAATATTTTGTTTAACATTTACCTATTTGTTTTCAAAATCTCTGGGGCGTGTTGCGGTTTTATTTCCACTATTGTTCCTAACATTACTTGGATTGGTAGGTACTGAATTTTTAGATATTGTTCTTAGCTTTTTTTACCAGGACAACTTAAACATGACTGGAAGTAGTTCTGTTGTACTTTTATTAAAAATTCTTGTAGCATTTGGCTTATTTGGACTGGCCTCTCTTAACTTATTAGCAAAGAAAGAGTCTGCTATTTTTTCAAGTGCTCAATTTATCTATGGAGCAGTTGTTTTTTATTTTTTATCACTATTAGTAGCACGCGGTGAATTAATTGTTTTTACTGACTCCCTTTTAATCACATCCCTGTACACATCAACTCACATATATGTGGGTATTTCATTTATATACTTAGCAATTATTCATTTCCTCATGACGAAGCCAATTGATGCAACACTTTTTAGTAAGACTCTTGCTTCAATTACTTTTTGGGGATTCTTATTTTTACTTCCATGGACAAGTTATAAATACTATTTTGGATCTGTTTTGCCAAATTGGCTAGAAAATGTCTCTATTTATCTCTCTTTAAGTTTATTAATTCCTTTGCTTGCATTTGCTGTTAATTATGTAAAAACAGTGCAGACAAGAGAAGTCGAGATTAACGGCTCCGGTAGTCTTATGAACTTTTCAGTTTTATTATTTTTACTGACAAATGTTCTTCATATAGTTTCTAGTTTTGAAAACTTACTTCCATTGGTTGGTTTAACAAACTTTCAAAATGTTATTACTTATGGATATTATGGATCTCTTGTTATGGGTTCTGTCTCTCTTACTTATTATTTAGTTCCTAAACTATTTGGAAGAACTGTAAAGTACTCACTACTCGAAAATCTTGTGTTTAGCGGTTTCAAGATTACATATTTATTTCTTTTAATGAATAATTTCTTAATAGGTGTTAATTCTGGATATTCATGGAATGCTGCGGCAAATGCTGGTACTCCAGCTATTTACGGAGAAGGGTTCAACATAGTTTGGAATTTAGTAGGAGTAAACTACTCTGCAAATACATTTATATCATTGCTGTTACTAGGTGTGTCAATGTTGTTTTTAATCTCAATACTTAGAGCAGTTAGTTCAGGCGATATCACAACTGTTGAAGAAATGGTTTTTTCTAATGAGTGAGTTAGTCAATAAAGTAGCTGAAATATTAAAAGCTCCTATAGA
>CESS01049589.1_pt1 | contig 12480 bp, 20 predicted proteins | sample 326931 | NCBI WGS metagenome assembly CESS01 (sample SAMEA2591098, study PRJEB7988) | marine metagenome | biome: marine biome (ENVO:00000447); feature: deep chlorophyll maximum layer (ENVO:xxxxxxxx); material: saline water (ENVO:00002010), including plankton (ENVO:xxxxxxxx) | depth 55 m
ACCCACGGCAAAGCGAGTGCCATATGCAGTGGTCGACTGACAAGGTTTGGCACGAGCCCGCTGAAGATCAACGATAGATGGAATACGATCGAAGTCGCGCCGAGCAGAACCCAGAGGCTTTTTGAAAGGGGCATGAAAGGGGTTGCGCCGTGAACGATAGGGACTGGGAGCCCGGTCCGGCGATTACCGCCGAACCGAGCTCAACAGAGAAAGCCCCGCTCCTCGCCGGGAGCAGGGTTAACGGCGTTAGCTTCCTTCAGGCAGGCTCATCCCGGCTTCCTGGTAGTACCGCTTGGCTCCCGGATGGACCTTGCCGTAAATGTTTTCCAGGAGTCCGCCGGACACACCGTTCCACCAGGCTGCCGCAGCGCCCATGCCGGATTTTTGCTCCCAGTAGGTCTTGGTCAACTGATAAGCTGTGTCGTCATTCATGCTGGTAGTGGTGTGGGCAACCACGGGCAGAGACGTAGTGATGATTTCGTTGTTGATCCCCGCATAGGTGCCAGCAGGAATGACCAGCCGTGTCCGCTTCGTTTGGGCAATCTGCTCTTCAGATAGCGAGAGCACTGTCACACCTGTGCTTGCGGCAGCTTCGATGACATTGGGCGCGGGATAGGATCCTGCCGTGACAAAACCATCGATCTGCTTGTTCTTAAGCGCCGGGACAGCGTTGTTGAGCTCAACATCGGCGAGAGTCACTTTGCCTTCGAGGCCGAACAATTTCAGGTATTTCGCACCCTCACGTGCGCCGAACGATCCTTTCCCGATAAGTACGGTTTTTCCCTCGAGATCTGCAAAGGTAGATACGCCACTGTCGGCACGCATGACGAAATGCATGGTGAGAGACGGAATGGGGAAAAGGGCGCGAATCTCATCGAACTTCGGGTTGGCTTTGTCCTTAAACATGGCCTTGCCGCCCTGAGCCAGTCTCACGAGCACCGGCGGAGTAGTGAATACGTAATTGCCGGTGCGTACCGCAGCCTCCATGACATTCTGTACGGACCCCTGGCTTTCTTCCACCGTTACGATGATCTGTCCGCTGGAACCTGTCTTCATGGCCTCGGCAATCTGTACCGCCATTTGATAGTAAGACGAGGTGCTCTTGGCAGATTTATAGGTAACCCGGGTTTCCGCCTGGGCGGCCGTCATCCCAACACAAAATATGGCCGCAGCTACAATGACGGACCTGGTAATGGACTTCATACTGACGTTCTCCTTTGGTTTTATGAATTCAAAACGACCTGATCAGTGTTTTCGAGAAGCACAAGAATATACGCGCTTTTTCTTTTGGTCTAGGGGGAATCAAGCCCGGAAAGTATGCTCCTGCAGGCAAACAAAAATCACTCAGCACAGACACGGACATCCGGAGGATTGAATGTGATGCCAATAACCGTGGATTCAGGACATAGTTGGTTGCTTAAGGCAATGTCCAAATTAACCAAAGATCACAATCATTAAGAATGGACTACGAGATTCTTGTAGTTTCCGCAGTATTTGCAGCGCTGCTCATGTTGGCGCACCTCGCCGCACCAAGACTGCGAAACCTTTCCTTGATAGCGCACTCGGGCTTCACCTCATTCAGTGGCGGATTTGCGTCAGCATTTGTGTTCCTGCATATGTTGCCTGGACTGGTTGAGAGCAAGGAGGCGATCGGGGCCGTTTTGGCGGCGCGCTTCTCGGATTCGCATTTCGTTGACACGAGTGTATTCCTTCTTGCCCTGGCAGGATTCATTATTTTCTTCGGGCTGCGGCGCTGGTGTCGACAGAGTCCGGGGCGGATATCTCACAACTGCCGAAGAACATTTGTTGTTTCAATTATCTCTTTTAGCATCTACAACGCTGTCATCGCTTTTACCCTTGCTGATCGAATCGCCATCGATCTGTTCACAGCGGCAGTGTTTACTTTGGCTATTGCCCTACACCTGATGATCGTCGACGCCGAACACGAAGCGCATAATGGAATTCAATTTAATCGCTGGGGCCGCTACGTGCTAAGCAGTGCCCTCGTGGTCGGCTGGGGGCTGAGGTTGATCACAGGGGAACATAGCGCCGTCACAGCCGCACTTCTCTCTTCGATGTTGGCTGGCGCCTTGTTACTTAATGTTTTTCACTATGAGCTATCTGAGGTGAGTGATGCCAGGTTCGGCTCATTTTTATTGGGAATCGGAGTCGGGACACTAATTTTGCTAGTTATTTTTTTTCTTGAAGCTTCAATTCATATTAGTGGCGCGACGTGAGTGAGGCGATAACATTTCGATGCGATTCCCTGATTTCATGAATCCGCTCTGGGAAGCTAGCGATTATGGAGGATATCCAAGATGAGCATTACCGTTATTGTCTCCCTGAAAGTCAGCGATTTCGATCAATGGAAAACGGCATTTGATGGCCACGCAGCAACTCGGGAAGCCGCAGGCATTAACGCCACCGCGTACCGAAACCTTGATGATGAGGGCAATGCCGTTGCGATTGGGACCACATCTTCAAAAGAAGCCTTCATCGCGTTTTTCACCGCGCCTGAGATGCAGGAGGTCCAAAAAGCGGCCGGGGTGATGGCGCCTCCTGAAGTGAAGTTTCTGGAGGAGGCTTGAGAGACTCAACTAAATGACAACTAAACAGACTGGAGCAGATAGATTGAACAATTTAAATGATGGTTGGATCGGGGTAACTCATGGGCGACCGGCTATCGGCCAGACAGCATCCCTAAGCCGAACCACCTGCAGAGAAGATATCGTGAGGTTTACGGAGATCACTGGAGACCAGAATCCAGTTCATTACGACGAAGAATTAGCACGGCAGACGCCATTTGGAAAGTTGATAGTCCAGGGAGGGGTCACGTCAGGTCTGTTAAACGCGGTCGTTGCCGAAGAGTTACCCGGCCCTGGAACGGTATTTCTTGCTGTGGAGTGGAAATTCGTTAAAGCTGTTGGGATCAATGAAGAGATTACAGCGACGGTTAAAGTAACCTCTGTTCGAGAGGACAAACCGATCTGCGTCCTAGATACCCAAGTAGTGGATGGCGACGGGGAGGTCTGTTTGTCCGGTAGTGCTACTACGTATACGATGCCCCTGCAAAATCTTTAGCGACAGTCATTGAGCTCATCACTATTCTTGGCAGGTAGTCTATGAATCCTCAAGGTGAGAAATTAGATAAGTTAGCATCCGACGTTGCAAGAAATGTGAGTCTTGCATGGTCTCGGGAGTTCTCGGAAATAGTTCGAGAAACATGCACTGGCGCGCATAGACATAATTATCAATTTGGGGTCTCATTCGGTTTAGCCTATGCGATCTGCTCAGGAATGGGTCTACCGGGAGCAGATTTTGACTATGTCCATATCCGAGCCCTTGCTAATGTTTTTTGTCTTCAAGATGCCAAGGTTCTAGAACTTTGGCATTGTCTCAAAGATAAACAAGATGAGGATTTTATTCAGGGGCTAGTAGACGCAAAAGGGTTTCCTAGGACTCCGGTAACATCAGCCTATAATTCGTCGAGATATTGATTTACAGGGTCGCAGCTTTGTGTGTTCCAAAATAAAAGAATTATGCGCAGGGTTATTGGATATGTAGCTGCCCTTTATTTAGTGCTTTGGGGGCTTTTGATTTTTTCTGAGAGACAGATATTGGTTTGGGAGACGGTCATCGAGAGAGGCGACCATTCTATTTTGCGATGCACTTACTTCAATGGCGCCAAGATAATTCAGAGTGATCTCGAAGCCTCGTCTCTGGCGACTTGCCAACAGCTGCGCCGCGCTATCCCTAGGTAAGAAATGATTCTGAGTTGAGCCGTTCGATTGCAGCGTTGGAAATCTACCGAACAACTTTTCTGGGTTTTTATTTGCGAGACGTTTTGGGATTAATTCCCGGGCAAAATAATCGCCACTAGATACCGAGTCTTTTTGACAATTTTTTAGCTTTTTAAAAATTCTGAGCGTTTTAAAAAATGTTAGCGCTGCGTTCTTGGATCTAAAGAGATCCAAGGTGGTAATACTCAACAAGTTTAAGCTGTACCTCCCTTAGGTCGCTCGTATATCCGGTAGATGGCCATCCCGCTTACTGCGACAATAATCAGAATGCCGCCAATCAGGGTATTGGTGCCTGGAATTTCGGCCAGCACTAGCCAGGCCAAGAGCACAGCCAAAATGGTCTCCAAAGGTACGACCAGCATCAATTCTCCTGCGCGGATATGTCGCGAGGCGACAACAAAAAGCGAATAATAAATCGGAGAGATCAACCCGCCCCACAAGACGAGAATAGTAATGGCTTCTCCGTTCAGCGAGAGATTGTCATACGAAAAGGGGAGTGCAATCGCCGCCGCGATGAGACTGCCGACTGCAAACATGGGGATCATGTCGAGATCGCGGCCCCAACGCAGAATGACTGCAAATACAGAGACCGTGACGGCACATCCTACGCTAAGGCCGACGCCTTTAATGCTGCCTCCGGCCAGATGGCCCACGACCATCAATGCAACCCCGATAGCAGCACCGATCATGGCGATCCAGGTTACTCTCTCGATGCGCTCCCGCAATGTTACCCAGGCCATCAAGGCGGTGAGAATGGGAATGGCTGCCAGTGTGAACATGACATCAGCGACTGGTGAGGTATGCAGAGCCATGGTCAGAAAGACTAAACTTAGCCCGAAAGCAGTGGCGCCGAAGATGCCTAGGCAACCGATTTTGCTGAACGCACTGACAAGCCCCGCCCTGTAGAACCCTGCAAGCCCGACGCACAACATTAATCCGACCAGCAGATGTCGCCAGAATACAATCTGCCAATCCGTCATGTCCCCCAACGCTCTGATAAAGACCCCATTGAAACTCGCCAAGGTGGCCGCGCCCACAAGAGTCAAAAATGCCAGTGAGTAGCGCATGTGTATTCCGTGGGTCGGGGTTCGCTGCGGAAGGATGAACGCAAACGGAATGTACACCGTTAGGTGTATCTAATGGGAAATAAACTGCAATTTAGAAGCGCCACAGAAGACGACTGTACGCACCTGACTTTAATTCGGGATATGGCCGGCAGGAGAATGCCCGCCTATCTCTGGAGTCAGGAGGTCGTGCAGGGACAATCCTGTTTTGAGTACGGTCGAGAGAAGATTCGAACCGATGCCAGCTTCGACGCTTATTTCAAAAACTGGCGGGTCGCTAACCTGGAGTCGAAGTTTGTGGGTGCCTTCTTCGGATTTCTGGTGGAGGATCCCTATCCGGATAGGGATCTGGGGGCTGTTCCTGAATGTTTTCGACCCTGCGTAGAGCTCGAAAAGGCGGCCAGTGGTGCCTGGATGCTGCAGGCGATTGCGATACTGCCGGAATATCGGGGCAAAGGGTTTGCTAGACAACTTCTCGATGAGGCAGCCAGGGTGGCTTTGGAGGCGGGCACGAGTCGCATTGCTCTGCAGGCGGAAGAGGTAAATTCGGTTGCTTTACGGGCCTACACAAGAAATGGTTTTGTGGAGGTGGACCGACGACCATATGTTCATTTCCCTGGCTCCCAGGATAGTGGAGACGTTATCCTGATGTGCAAAGAAATAAGCTGAGGAGCTTATTCTTGGGAGTCCGAGATCTCAATCCAACGGGCAAACGCTTTTATTAGCCAGTTTCGAGACCAAAGAAATCTGATGGCTCGCCGCTTCTTTATAAGCCTGCTTCTGTTTTTGTTTACTGGCCAGAACTATGCAGGAGGCTATTTCAATTCGAATGCACGAGGCGTTGCTATTGGAGGTTATGACCCGGTCGCTTACTTTGTTCTGAAAATGGCGGCCCAAGGGACTGATGCCCATCAAACGGATTGGCAGGGTGTCACGTGGTACTTCTCAAACGAGAAACACAAAAACATGTTTGTATCCGATCCTGAAGGATTTGCGCCGAAGTTTGGCGGATGGTGCGCGATGGCGATGACTGGCGGTCAGGTGGCGGAGGTCGACTTTGACAACGGCTGGACAGTCGACGCCACGGGGCTTTACTTCAACATCAACAAGGATGTGAGACTGCGGTGGCTACGGGGCTACAACCGCAATGTTAGAAAAGGCAATGAGAGTTGGCCCGATACCCGCAGAGCGATCGAACAAGGTAGCGCCACCATTCACCGCCGGACTCAGATGCCAGATTACTATAACGATTAGCAAATTGTCCGAAAACGCCCCATCGGAGCAAGCCGTTAACGATTTACTTCATCAAAGTGGATTGGTCGAGCGGCTACCGCCTACACGCAGCACTCGTTACACATTTTTTTTCACGGTAGGCGTATCATTTAGTGGTAGGCGCTCAGGCCTAAAGTCGGTTGTTACCACTTTGCCAAGATTGGCGCGCAAGAGCGTTTGTTTCCACCAACACGATAGAGAACAGAGATATGCCCTTACTCAACCAGACTGCCCCGGATTTCACTCTGATCAATACTGACAAAGAGCAAGTGAGGCTTGCTGATCATCTAGGGAAAAAGATTGTTCTGGCGTTTTACCCCGCTGCGTTCAGCGGGATCTGCGATCAGGAGATGTGTATCTTTGAAGAGCGACTCGACCAACTGAACAATGCCCAGGCCCTTGTTTTTGGTATCAGCCCCGATAGCCCATTTGCCAATGCAAAATTTGCAGAAGTGAACAACATCTCTTTTTCTCTGCTATCAGATTTACATCTACAAGCTGCCCGTGACTATGGCGTGGAGTTTGAGAACTTTGCTTTCATTGATGGGTATACCGCTTGTAATCGGGCGGTGTTTATTATTGGAAAAGATGGAAGCGTTATCTATGAATGGATCGCTGAGCATCCGGGTATAGAGCCCGATTACGATGAGGTGATGGCAGCACTCTAATAGCTGATTAGACTGACCTGGTGGAGATCGTCTCTTTAGCTCAGCGTCAACTCGATCAGGCGACAGCACTCTCACAGGCGGAGAATTGGCCGCACCGTCTGCAAGACTGGCAGATGCTGATGACGCTTTCGCAGGGCAGGGCAGCCCTTCGTGACGGAGTTGTGATCGGGACTGCTCTTCGCACCGATTACGGTCCTGATGTCTCGTTGCTAAATATGATCATTGTCCAGCGGTCTGAGCGCGGTCAGAGAATCGGTTATAAATTGATGTCGTCGCTGATGGACGAAGTCAGCGGTCGCGAGTTGCGCCTTGTAGCGACAAAAGCGGGTATCCCGCTCTATGAGAAGTTGGGTTTTGAATCCGAGGGTGAAATCTTTCAATGCCAGGGTGAGATCGCGTCAGTAGGATTGCCCGACGAAGAGATCAACCCCGCAAAGCCGGACGATACCCATGCCATTATTGAATTGGACTCAAGGTTCCTGGCCGCGGACCGCAGTGCGCTCGTGCAATGGTTGGCGAAGCACGCCAGACTCGCGGTTGCTCGGGGCGCACAAGGCGAGATTCTCGGTTATGCGGCGTTGCGCCGGTTTGGGAAAGGGCATGTGATCGGCCCGATCCAGGCAAATAGTCAGCGCCAGGCCCAGAACCTAGTCTGCTACCTTGCTGCTTCTTTAGCGGAGCAGTTCGTCCGTATCGATATGGATGATGGTTTGGGACTGATGCCCTGGCTTGGGGATCTTGGCCTTAAGTGCGTGGATACAGTAACGCGCATGCGAAAAAACCCTCAGACCAATCCGCGACCTGCATTTGGCCTTTGCAGTCAGGCACTTGGATAAGAAACCGTGCAAGCCACTCGAGAGCATAGACTATAAATTATCGAACGTTTCTGGTGAGCCCGAGCCATGGCTCTCGCTCGAATGAGAGCTTTAAAGAAAAAATTATTTCTTGATGAAAAGAGTAAATCAAACCTTTAATTAGCATATGCAGACAGTTATCCGCCTTCGATTTTCGTATTCCTATCAGCCGGCTCTGAGCCCTGAGATCGATCCTTTGCAATTCGATCAGCCGACCGTCGAAGAAATTCAGAAGGGAGAGGAGTGGAGCGCGACTTACTACGTGGTGGTTACGAGCCCCGAAAAAGATTACGAGCAGCACATTGACTGGGTGATCGAGAATCACGGGCGTAAGGATTGGGAGGAACTGTTGACATCATCTGGAAGGATCGTTTCTGACAGGGCAGATCCAAATTACAATTTTGACGTTTACTACGACAAGGTTCATAGCGAAGTCGTCAGCCAGTCCCCCGATAGATCCCCTGACGCCCCCTCTGGGAAGTTGGATTCCTGAATGACGCCGGATCAAAAGCGCTAATGATCAGGTGCGAGCCTTGCCGCCTTTTATGAAAAGATAGGATGAAATACCTCCCGTGACCCACCTCATTACACCTCCTGCCGTCCTGCGGGATCCCTTTGTCGACCAACCGGAAACCCGTGAGTCAGGAGATTCGCTATATCACATTACCCTCGAATTTTCTGCCATCGAAGAGGTTCGACCGCTCATCAAGCAGATTGAAAAACTGATGCCGAAAAACGGATCCAGTCCGCTCAGAGCCGTCAAGACCGAGGCTGGTCAAGTATGGCGAATCAAGCTGCGTCGTCCTGACCAACCAAAGGTGCTGGGGCCGGACCTTGAAACGCTACACCCGCATCCACTCAAGGATGGAGATCTGGTGCGCGCCCAGATGGGGTTGATGGCGTATACCAATCTTGGAGCGGGGGTGGTGGGGTATCTCGGCGATATTCAGTTTTTGTCTGAAGCAGAGAGAGAAGAAGCCTGATGCCAAAGCTTGGTGATATCGTCACTGTCGAGGGAGAAGAACTCGAATTTGTCGTGTTTGAGGTTAGGGAAGATCAAGTCGGTATCTTTCCGCGTTATTTGGTTGAAGATGTTGATGACAAGATATGGGATGAAAGCGAGCTTGATTGGAGGGTGACTGGCAAAAGGCCTTTAGAGTTATCCGAGTGGTATAACCCTGCGGCCCGCTTCGATAATGAGGAGGCGGTCGTAAAGTATGGAGTCACATTTCGTCAGTTTATTGATACCGACAGAGTGCTGGAGATTGTCCAGCCGTCCCAGGACCTCATGCCCGAAATAGGGCAGTGGGTATTGGTTGACGATGAGGATCGGGGTTTGGTTTGTGGAGTCGTTGAAAAATTGGAAGGAACGCGCATTCACGCTCATTTCGTGCACCACAAATGCGCAAAGAAAACCGGTCATTGGAAGCAAGTCATTGAATCCGCCGAGGTGCTGCTAATCGACGCGACCTACCAGCAGATGTATGAAAACGGTAGTGTCCTCGATGAGTAATAGATCAAACAGCCTGTCATTTGCTGCCAGGACAGGCCGCATACTTACTTTGATGGGGATAGGGAGGCTGCCTGTAGCGCCGGCTTATTCTCTGACCCGCGCAGACCTTTGGAGAGGCTGGGTTTACGCCAGTTCAGGTGTCTTAGGAAGTGTCTCTGGATCACAGGAGGCTGATTTAGCTGGCTATCAAGAAAACATCGCAGAAACGTTTGAGCAACTGAAAAGATCTCTCGAGTCCGAGAGCAATCTCTCCAGCGACAATGTTAATTACAATGACAATGACAATGACAATATAGTTAAGAGAATGGCCTACGATGCCGGCTTTTCCACGGGTACATCCATGTATTTGGCCTCAGTGCTCAACACATCGATCTGCCGGTGGAATCCCGTCATGAAGAGTGGGTGCAAGTGGTAGGTGAATACCTTGATACTGACCGTGAGCGCCTGAAAGAAATTGCGCCGCTCTGTGTTGAGGATGCGCTAGTGGATTCGTATGGGCTTAGATAGATGTCGAAATCCTTTAAATTGCGATTGGCCTTAAGCCTGATAGAAAAGACCCATAGATGAGCAAGAAGTTCTCGTTTTTCTCAAGCCCCGCCTTTGTGGTAAGCGCAGTCGTGAGCGCAATTACCTTATTCGTCGCGCTGCGCCTGTTGATAGGGTAAGCGCTCAAGTCATGGATATGAGCCTTCTGATCTGGATACTTGTCGCTTTCTTGGTCGGACTGGCAATGGGATGTGTGCTTGGTAACCATTGGGCCAAGGTGGCGTTCTACTGGACGCAAAACAAGATCCGCCACCTGCGCGATCATCATTAAGTTCTTCAATCATCGCGAGGTGGCACAAGTCATGAGAAGCCAGGCATGAGCCAGCAACACTCCTATATGCAGGTCAGAAGCCCATGTGTAAGCGTGTGTGAATACAACGAGCACTACTATTGCATAGGGTGCAAGCGCCACATGGACGAGATCATTGACTGGCTCGACTATTCCGACGAAGAGCGCGTTTCAGTGATGCAGCAACTGCGGACCCGTGATATCAGTCAGCCCTCTGGCTTAAGTTTTAAGAACTACTAGCGTGAAATATGAGCCTGGAAGAGGATTTTGATCAGATTAAGACTGGCGTCATCAAGCATATGAATGATGATCATTCGGATGCCAACCTGGTCTATGCGAAAGCCCTTGCGGGGCTCCCCGACGCTCTGTCTGCCGAGATGACAGATTTGGATCGGCACGGTATTGCTTTAGCAGTGGAGATGCCAGGTGGAGTATCTGAAGTCCGGGTAGATTTTCTGAAACCTTTAACAAAGGCTGAGGACATCCGACCTGCCTTGATCAAACTGCTCAAATACGCGCGGGAACGGCTCTAGAACGTGCTGGTTCCACGCCAGTACTTAAAACACTGATCAAAAAAGATGTTTGCTTGAGGCCGCGCTGTTCCGTCAAGCAAGATGTAGCAGACCCACTATCGCTAAGAGATGTTTACCCGAAAATCTTTATATTTCCATCCACCGGCGGTGAAAAAGTCTTCAATTTCTTTCGTGACGAGGCCGGGCATTTCTATGGAGACAATCTCTTGCATGGTTAACAACTTTGGAATGTATTCCTCGGTGACAAACCGCGTCATGTGAGCCATAAAGGCTTCATCGTCTTGATACTTTTCAATAATCAGTACGTCTTTTGTGTCGCGATTAATGAAAAAATCATAAATGAGTGTTCCTGACTCCTCTTTTGCAGCGGCTTTCATCTTCTGCGCCTGAGTTTCAAATGCTTGAAGATCATCAGTTGTAATCTTTGCGCGCACGATGTTGTAAATCTCTCGGTTCATAATTCCTCCAGTCGTCGCTGTTGGCAGGATACTTCACAGGGCATTCACGCAGATTTCTTCATCTTTAGAACTCTTTCATATCTAGAGAAAATTAATGAAATACATAAAGTCTTTGTTGGTCGCCGTCTTGTTGAGCTACTCCGCTATCAGCTTTTCAGATGGTCACGGCCACCCCATCTTTACCCCGATGGAGCCGCAGTCTATGGGTGGTGAGTTTACTAAGTTTGTAAAAGCTCAAAGTGCTTTTTGGCAAAACGGCCCTTTCGAGCCAAAAACGATGTACCTGATGTCGTTATCTGCGGCGGCTGGCATGAAATGTGAGTACTGCATTGTGGCGACAACTGGGATGGCGATGAAAGCCGGGGCAACAGAAGAAGAGGTCAAGGCTGCAGTGATGGCCGCAGGCATCATGGCACTAAACAGCACGATGCTCTATGGCAATCAATTTGATCTCGACAAGCTGAAAAAGATGTTTGGTCAGTAATGGGGTAGCTGTTTTACCCAATTATGCTGGCGAAGGCTAAGGGAGCGAAGTAGCGCGCTCCCTTAGCGCATCCGGGCAGGGATGAAGCGGGTCATCAGGCTGGTGGCCAGCATTCCAGCGCCCGTGAGGATAAAGACGGCGGGCAGGGGAAAGATCGCGAGTACCCCCGAATAAACGCCGGGGAACGCCAGGGCCGAAATCGGCCGATAACTCATGAACACGGTAGCCATGGCCGAGCGCTCCCAGGATCTTACTGCGCGGTAAAACAGAGTGTTTCCAACTGAATCTGTTAACATGGCAAACAGTGCAGCGGCCAATATGAGCACCACTGCTAGATCCGGCATCCCGATAAAAGCACCTATGAATATGGTTACTGATCCAGCACCAGCATAACCGACCCACAGTACGCGGCGAATCCCATAGCGTTGCAGCGTGCCACGCATTAAGGGCGTCATCATCACAAAGCTGACGGCTATTGATACCAGCGCTCCACCCATAGCCTCTCCCAATCCGGCTGTGACGCAGAAAATCGGTACATAAATGAAGTACATATTCCACCAACCGGCACGCATCCCTGATAAAAGGTAGACGAGGGTCAACCGCGGCTGGGAAAAAAAACGCGGTAGGTAGTGAAACGGGTTGGTTATTGGGGCACGCTTTCTGGTTATCGCTGGACTTTCAGATAAGCTGCGGTATAGAAAAAAGCCTCCGAGCAATATGATGACTAGAGTCCCAACAAGAAAGGGTGCTGTGGGATCAATCGTATTGCGCAGATAGACGCCCAAAAATGGTCCAAGGCTCCAGGAGAATGCGAGGAAGAACATGCGCACGGGCTCGACGCGGCCAAAATCCTGGCGCCGAACGTGCTCCATCCAGTAAAGATTAAGCGTGACATCAATGCAGGAGGCGGCAAAAAGATGCAGCGCCATGCCGGCGCAAAAGGACCATAGCTCGTTGTGAACAAAGAGCAGCATACTGGCCACGCCGGCGCCAACACCA
>CESS01086986.1_pt1 | contig 12478 bp, 10 predicted proteins | sample 326931 | NCBI WGS metagenome assembly CESS01 (sample SAMEA2591098, study PRJEB7988) | marine metagenome | biome: marine biome (ENVO:00000447); feature: deep chlorophyll maximum layer (ENVO:xxxxxxxx); material: saline water (ENVO:00002010), including plankton (ENVO:xxxxxxxx) | depth 55 m
CCCAGCCTTCCTGAGGTGATGTATACTGTCTCGATGCAGAAAGGATGCCACCGAATCGAGCAGGCGCAGCAAGGGCAACCCAAGCTTCCAGGGTCATTTCTTTGGAAGGCCACTCTCTGGGGACATCAGGAGATTCGACCTCAACGGGAGGACATTTACCATCCAGCCAGAGACCCTCCAGACCACCCGTTTCATGAAGCGCTGCTGGACCTCCTAGATTCCCCGGATAAAGCCCCTCATCCATATCTTCAACAAAGCCATGATGAACACGATCCGAGCTAAACATCCAGTGCCCCCCCACCTCGAGACGGTCACTCTCATCGACAGCAATCACCTCCAGATTATCGATGGCCCACCAACCATCCTGCCCTGCATGCAGCATCCCCAAGGTGAGAACGAAAGAATCAACACCTGGACGCTTTTCAAAAACGGCGCAAACTTTTTCATTCCATGTATCCAATTGAAAACTCGGACTGTTTGGGTCCGAGTCATACCGAAAAATCTGAATCGACGGCATACCATCAAAAGACACGCTGAGATTGCCGGCCATAGGGGCCACCGAATGCCAGCTTGAATCAAAGCGAACCTCAAATCTGCTGGCCTTCAGATGACTGATGTCAATCGGAGGAGTTGACAGATAACTGCTCATGGTGCCACTTGCGTCTGGCGCCGTCTTCCTGGCATTGGCATCAGCGACCAGCAGAACGCCGCTGGCACGGTGAAAAAGAGATCGAAGTGGATCTGTCCCTTGAAGGTTCCACCAGGACGCATCCACGAACCGCCAGCCTTCCCAGCGGGTAAAATCATCAGCAGGCAATTGAGCATCATTCAATAACCAGCCTGTTGGAGTCGTATTAGACCAAACCCCTTTTCCCCCTGCCCCTTCGACTCCTTGAGGAAGCAGAGGCACTCCGTCAAATGACTCGATCAATAACTGATTCTCGGCAAAACTGTAAAGTTGGGTGCAAAGAAAACAACACAGGATTGTGGTGCGCATCATGATTTGTTGCATGCATTCATAGCGTTATCTTGAGGTCTGTTGTCTGCCACTGATCAATAGAACAATCATCCTGTTTTATGAAGTAAAAAGGTATTGGTGTCGTTTAACACAAGCGGACAATATGTTGTAGGAATTATCGAACATATCACAAACCCGGATCATTTGAGTGTTGTTGGGGCTGAATACTCGCAGCCTGTGCCGAAACGGAAACACTCTATTTCCAACAAAACAGACAGACATCACGGATGCAATATTTGAAGACTTAAGCTCCACTTTGGCTTGCCTTTGGAAAAAAAATGCATGCACTATCTCCATGTGATGTAATCGTGATAGAGCCATGACAAACAGCTACTTCAACTACCTGATCGCCATCATGCTGATCAGCTCTCAAGTTCGTGTTGCCAGTGCTGAATGGCAGACTTTCAAGGTCTTACAAACCCTACCTCACGATACTGAAGCCTTCACTCAGGGGCTTGTCTTCCATAACAACACGTTCATTGAAGGGACCGGGCAGTTCGGACGTTCATCGTTGCGCGTCGTGGAGCCACGCACCGGAAAAGTCAAAAAACAAATCCAACTTTCCCCCGAGTTTTTTGGTGAAGGTATCGCTGTGACCGAAGACAGCATATTTCAGCTGACCTGGAAATCAGGCAAAGCCGTGGTCTACGACCTTGATACCCTTCAGCCAAAAGGAGGGTTCACCTACCAGGGCCAGGGCTGGGGATTAACCTTCGATGGCGAGCGTCTGGTCATGAGTGACGGAAGTGACTCACTTTATTTCCGTGATCCAGATAGCTTCGCCCTGACCGAGACACTGAAGGTCACTGACGACAAAGGACCAGTGCGCAAGCTGAACGAACTGGAATGGATCAAAGGCGAAATTTGGGCAAATCAATGGCAGACGGACAGAATTGCAAGGATCTCTCCAGACACAGGAGTGGTCATTGCCTGGATTGATTTTTCAGGTCTTTTTGACTGGCCGTCGCTGAGGGATGCGGATGCTGTACTCAATGGGATTGCCTATGACCGAGAACGCGACAGAGTATTTGTGACAGGAAAGACATGGCCTTTTCTGTTTGAGGTCCGTGTCGAGACACAAGGGATTTCCGATCAAGTGCACATCGATTTTTCACGCCTTCCTGCTGGTGACCTGAGCCTTTCGTTTCACAGCTTCAGGGGGACACGTTACAGCCTGGAGCACTGGAGAAGCATAGACACAACAACTGAGCTATACTCCCGTGAGTCGATTATCGGAACTGGACACCGAGTCGATCGGACCCTCGAATTACCGCAGGCCGGTGATGGTTTTTTTCGAGTGGTAGGTGAGTAAATAGGGTGGAAATACCATATGCCCAATATCGGAGTAAGCTACCAATCCTCACCCTCGTGTGCTGGGAGTGGGAGCTGCAGCGCTTCATCAAATAAAGATTACGGACGCGTTAAAAAAGAATGAAGAATTTCTGACATCACACTGAGTTTGACTGACCTGGTGATTCCAATGATCTAGCGTGAATAATATAGACCAGGAATCCCAACGCGGCTCCCACCGGGGCCAACGGCCATTCAATACCAAAGATCCATTCGAGCAGCCACGCACCAACCCCAATGATCATGGCCAGCAATGCTGAAGTCTGGTTACCGTTTTTCCAGAATAATCCCATGACCAAAGGAACAAGTAACCCTGCCAATCCAATGGAATAGCAACTTTCCAATAATTCAAAGGCTCGCGATCCCATGAGTGCTACTGCCACACATACGGCGGAAACCAGCACGACAGAGAGTCGACAGAGGGTGAGGGAACTCACGGAATCCGGTACCCTTTTTCGAAACAAGTTGCGTCCAAGAATCGTGGCCGGTGCCAGGATACCGCTATCCATGGATGAAAGCACCATCGACAGAACAGCCAGCAGAAACAGAACCATCATTCCATCTGAGAGGTAATGCTGCGCCATTTGGATAACAACCGACTGCGGCTCCTTGTCGGGAAACAAGATTGGAAAAGAGAAACCAATGAATACCGGAATCGCTCCGAGCAGTATATAAAGCCCACCCGCTAAAAAGCAGGAAATCCGCGCTACCTGAGCGGATTTTGCGGCAAAAACCCTTTGCATTAAATCCTGACTGGGTAAATTGCCCAGCATGGCGATGGACAGCCACCCGCACCATTCGGCAAATTCCTGAGTGCGGTCCGTTGGAATCCATTGTCTCCTCGAGACTGTTGATTGTTTCCAGATCCCTTCCAGCCCCCCAAAATTTGTCAGATCGCCAAGAATATTCCATCCCAAGAGCAGTAACCCAAAAATCATCAAAACCGCTTGCAAGGCATCCGTCAAACTGACGGACCACATGCCACCAACAATGGTATAAACCATTGCGAAGAGTCCCAAAGCAACAATCGTTTGAGGAATAGGCCAATCAAATAAAATGTTGAAAAGGCCAGACAAAGCCACCAGTTGAACCGCGATCCATCCCACGAATGTCGGTACTGAAGTCAATACCTGCAACACCTCTGCTTTGGGGCCGAACCGAGTCTTGAAAAAATCTGCCAGCGTACAGATGTTCATGTTCCAGAGAGGACGCGCGAAAAACAATCCAGTAACCACCAGGCAAAGGCCTGCTCCAAGCGGTTCCAGTGCAATGATACGGACTCCCTCCAGCGCGATTTCATCGGAAGTCGTCAAAAGGGTTCCAGCGCCAAACCAGGTAGCAAGCAGAGTCCCGGTGTTAAGCCAGATTGGCATTCGTCTACCGGCAACGATGAAGTCTTCTTCGTCATGGATCTTCCTTTGAGCCAGAAACGAGATACCCAGGACTGTAAAAGCATATATGATGAGAGCGGTCAGTAGCATGATATCGGCACCCAGTGAATCTTAGGTCGCTTGGTAGAGATTGTTCAGGTCAATGAAGTGAATATTCAGACAATTCCTTCATTATCAACCATGAGGGTCACCAACAAAAATGACGCAGCCAGTCATTCACTTGTTGGGGTCGGTGTTGTTGAGATACTCTTCAAGGTCAGTGTAGCCATCGCCGTCCGAATCTGCAATTCCATCCCACGACAAGTCACCGTTCGGGTGAAACAGACGTTCCCATTCATCAGGCATACCATCCCTGTCAACGTCGTCTTTTGGTCGAGCCGATAAGAGTTTCGGCCAACCGCCCACTTCAGTTTGACTTGATATAATACCGTCACCAAAAGTTGTTTGCCCTGACTGCACTTCCCTGACAATACGATCATCATGGGAGTCTCTTTTCGGTCGAATCGCGCCAGCATGCACGCATACTTTCTCATAGGCCAGGTCAGGAGTATCCGTCGATACCGGGCCAAAGGGAACCGACTGCTCGATCAAGACAGATTCAGGCAATCGATCGGAAGCGTCGATGATCACCAGCGCCCTCCCTTTACTGAAACCGGAGGAGGTCTCAAGCACATTACCCTTAACATGCCATCGGCCAAAAGTTCCATCATCGAGACATTGCATTTTGACAACACTGCGAAGCTGCCGTGAAGCAGGGCCTGCCTTGTAATAATTATTGACGACATTGATGCTCTCAGGGCGCCCGTCGAGCCTGCGGTTCTCCCAGTTGAAAATGACATTATTGCGGAAATCAAGATTGATCGTTGGATGACTCGTCTCACCCGCAATACTGGGATTACGACCAGCATGATTGGCAAATAGATTATGGTGATAGGAAGTGTCCACCCCTCCCAACGAGGCTGCAAAACCGTGTCCATTCCGCAAAAGCGAGTCATTGAGCGATTCCGAAATAAGGCACCACTGAATGGTGATGTTCCGAGTGCCATGGTACGTGTTGACACCTTCGTCCAAGGTCCAGCTCACCGAGCAGTGATCCACGATGACATTCTCAGCATACGAAATATCAATACCATCCATCAACTTACCCGCTTCATCACCAAGGCGCACGCGCAGGAACCGCACCACGACATCATCAGCCGAAATGAGCAGGGGAAAATTTTTCAAACAAATTCCTCCACCGGGTGCGGACTGCCCCGCAATCGTGATGCGCGGATGGCGAATGCGCAATGCAGACTGTAATTCGATCGTGCCGGCCACATTGAAAACGACCATTCTGGGATGCTCAGCATCAACAGCGGCACGAAGGCTGCCAGGCCCCTGATCATTCAAATTAGTGACAAATAAAACCTGACCACCACGACCGCCGAGCGCATACCTGCCAAAACCTTCTGCACCCGGAAACGCCAGCGGTTGAGCTCGCAAAGGAGTCAAAGACACAAAGACAAGCAATGGAATCCATATGGCGAACAAGCAGTATTTTGCATAACTTCTTTTCATAATCGATATCAGAAAACGATAGGATCTGTCTTGATACAATTGAGTCAGCACTAAAGTTTCCACCCTGTTCGATATGCTCGCTGAACCCATTGATTTGCTACTTCGTTGTTGGTAACCCGCATGTTGGGTCCATCCCACAACAGATGCCCCTCAGTGCGAATCGCTAAATTCCCAAGGAGAACAACCTCTGTCAATGGGCCAGAATAATCAAAATGGGAACAGGCTGCTCCCATTCCCTTGCACGCATCAATCCAGTTTTGTTCGTGCGAGCCTTTGACACGAGGGAGGGTTTCGTCTGGACGCTGAAAACCATCCATGCGTGAAAGAGGCAGCAAAGTCGGCTTGCCTCCATGTGATTTGTGCATGATCTTTCCTCGCTCACCGACGTAAAGCACACCGTCCACCGGCCAATCATCCTCAGGCTTGAGTTCCTCCGGACGCGGCGGTTTGATACCGCCGTCATACCATATCAGACGGACGGGTGGAAGTCCCTCTCGGGCCGGGAATTGATAGGTCACCAACGATGCCAGAGGAGCTGTTTCAGCATGAACGTGGGTACTGCTGGCCTCGACGCTGTCCGGGTAGCCCAACTTGAGTGCCCAGTAGGGATGATCAATAATGTGACACCCCATATCTCCCAGAGCTCCAGTGCCAAAGTCCCACCATCCCCTCCAGTTAAATGGAACGTAGTCAGGTTGATACTCCCGAAAGGGAGCGGGACCAAGCCACAGATCCCAATCCAGGGTGTCCGGAACTGTCTGATGACTCATGGAACGCTTCGCAATACCCTGAGGCCAATATAATTTCTTTTCGAATCGAGTTCCACGGAGTGGGCGATCACTCCAACAATGAACCTCCCTTACTTCGCCGATCACACCGGCCTGAATCCACTCTACCGTTTGACGTGCGCCACTTGATGAGTGCCCTTGATTTCCCATCTGTGTCTCAACGCCATACCTGCGGGCCGCCTCAGTGAGTTGACGTGCTTCCCCGATACTGTGGGTCAATGGTTTCTGAGTGTAGACGTGTTTCCCTCGCCGCATGGCTTCCATGGTGGCAACGGCGTGTGTGTGATCAGGAGTCGCAATGATGACCGCATCAATTTCCTTTTCCATTTTATCGAACATCACTCGGAAATCCTTGAACCTTCTGGCCTTAGGATGACGGTTAAATGTCTCTGCACCTCTCTTGAAATCTACGTCGCATAGAGCCACGATGTTCTCATTGGAACTCTTTTCGATGTTGCCGGCTCCCATTCCCCCCACTCCGATTGCAGCAATGTTCAGCTTATGATTAGCCGAGACACCAGCAAGTCTGGTGGCACCGAAGCTCACCAAGCCAGCCGTCGTCGCGGCTTGGTTCATGAATTGACGTCGATTGATAATACTCATAGTGATATCCGTTTGTTGGAGGGAAAGTATTTTTTATGATCAACCCCATTCAGGCAAGGATCAACATGCTTGAAATGCATTTCAGCGTAAGCCATGCAAGCGAGCGATTACGAACGTGGCTGGCTCATTTTTTCTCACTGTCCGGATTGCAGGGACGCAACAAAATGGTTCCAGCTCCAAACCATTTGAACCTTGTTATATGAAACACTACTAAGGAAGATGATCGGGGTTCATGAATACATCCAACCCTAAATATCCATTTCCGGGTTTTACGCTCATCGAATTATTGGTGGTGATTGCCATCATCGCCATTCTGGCCGGTATGCTGCTACCCGCGCTATCCCACGCCAAATCCAAGGCTAAGAACATCAAATGCATCAGCAATCAAAGGCAAATCGGTCTGGCCTACATGATGTATGCGGACGATCACGCAGATTATTATCCCGCATTGATCAGTTGGGCGACTGCCGGAGGTAAACTGGGGCATTGGCCTGCGAGACCGGGAATTCATGGAGCAGACACTCCCCCAGAGGATCGACCTCTCAATGTTTATGCTCCTGGAGCCAATGTGTTCTCATGCCCGTCCGACAAGGGTGACAGTTTGCATGACGTCAAAAACAGTTTCAACGCGTATGGCAACAGCTATTTCCCTCAATTCTCAATTTCACAATTCAGAGTGAAGATGGTGTGCGGTATCAAGGGGAGTCAAAAGGTGAGATCCATTAAAACCAGCGAGATTGCCCGCAGCCCAGTGAACAAGATCATTCAAGGTGATTGGAATTGGCATCCCAACCGAACGAGCGAAGACCTCAAACACCTGTGGCACAATGTTCGCGGTCAATACCGGAGCAATCTTTTATTCGGAGACGGGCATGTGGACTTTGTTCGATTTCCCAATGAAGCGGCTGGCTGGATTCTAAATCCCGAGCCGGACCCGGAATGGCAATGGTGGTAAGATCGAGGGCTGACGCTTGCTGAGCGTGAATTGACCATTCAATCATTTGATGGAGATAATGTGCACAGGGCAGCTTTCGGCACTTTGCACAAGCTCCTCACGATCGCAGTCATACCCCTCCCCGAACTCGATCTGCTTGTGATTGTTTTTGACTTTGACCAATGAAGCCAAACCATCCTCATCCATTTTCCAGTAACTCGGAGCCTGTTCCACACAGGCAGCGCAACCAATGCATTCACCGCGTTTGTGTGAAATACGAATCATGGCTGCATCACTTTCATCAGATAAAGGCGATCGCCACGGCGCACTTTATCCTGAACTTTAATTGAAAAGACGCAATGTCCCTTGACGCCCTCAACAGCCTGTTCGTCAACCCTGATTTCTTCAACCACACCACTCACCACACCAGTGTTCTCTCCGATGATGGTATATTCATCTCCTATTTTGAGTTCACCGGTCGTCGCAGTGATCTCAGCCACGTGAACACGGTTGAAAAAATTACTCACCTTACCAACTTCGATTTTCTGTCGGGTTGCTTTGCTTCCGTAAGTCTGGCTCCAGCCCTGTTTTCGGCCCAAGTAATAACCATCGGAGTGACCTCGATTATATACCTTTTCAAGACCACCCTGAAGACCTTCCACCAGCTCCTGCGTATAGCGGTCATCATTAAGTGCATCAATCGCCTTGCGATAACTGCGAATCACTGAATCCACATATTCAGGCGAACGACCACGGCCTTCTATTTTAAGAGTGTGAATACCAGCATCCAGAACCTGATCCAGGAAGTCGATTGTCGAGATATCATTGGGAGACATCACAAAATTGTTATCGATTTCAAGCTGCTGGCCGGTTTCCTTGTCCGTTACTATGTATTCCTTGCGACAGTTTTGTTCGCAGGCCCCACGACTGGCGGAAGCATTACTTGTGTGCAGGGACATACCACATCGACCAGAAACTGCGATACACAATGCCCCATGAGCAAAGGCTTCCAGCTCCATGGGACGTCCACTTTTCCCTCGGAGATCCGCCTCAAGCATTTGCTCATGGATATGCTTGATCATTTTTAGATTCAGTTCGCGAGCCAGCACAATGCGCTCACACAGGGGAGCATAAAACTTCACCGTTTCGTAATTGGAAATCGAAAGTTGAGTGGAAAGGTGAACTTCCAAGCCAAGTTCATTAGCCATTTGTACAGCCGCCATGTCGGCAAGAATCACCGCATCAACATTATTTTCCTTACCTGCTTCAAGAATCTTTCTGGCGGCGTTGGCATCGTAATCGTAAAGAAGCGTGTTGAGAGTAAGATAGCCTTTGACCCGATTTTCATGGCAAATATTAAGAATCTCACCTATGTCGGACAATTGAAAGCTCCTGCGCGCACGTGCGCGCATGTTCAATTGTGCCACTCCAAAATAAACAGCATCCGCACCAGCTTTGATACCAGCTTGTAGTGATGGAAAGCAGCCCGCAGGTGCAAGTAATTCGGTTTTGTATTTCATGGATGATGAATGTGACGCAGGTATCGTTCGATTTATGATTCAAAACATTCCCTGAAGGTCAAATACTGTAAAGCAACCCAATTGGTAATGCCTTCAAATCATGAAATCAATCATCTCAACAGCCTTACCACGCCAGGGAAAAGACCGTATCATTGACCAGAGGGAAAGGCAAGCCATAGGCTGACGTCCTTGAGCACCTCTCATAGCGCCCTTGACGATCAGGAAAGCCATTTCATGATACATTGCTTATCAAGCCCCCTGATTTGACGGGGCTTTTATCCACTCGTATTCGATACGTGGAACGGCTACCAGAAGAACTGTACCAGAGACCACTCTACCTGCCAATTAATTACGAACTCGCTCGTACTCTCGATTGACAGCTTTTTCACCCCAGCGGTCAACCACGGCTCGCAAGGCATTGTTGGTTTCAGGGAATCGGCCCTTGTCGTCGGTTTCCAAAATCCAACGGTAAAGAATATCTCGGTGTCGCGCAATTTCCAGAGAGATGTTGCGATCCGCTGAGTGAATCAGGTTTTCCGTTTCATGAGGATCATTCACCAAATCATAAAACTCCTCAGCAGGCCGCACTTCACTGGCAAAACGATCCTGCACTTCATTGAGCGTTCCTTCCTTGTGCATTCTTGCAAGCAACTTCATGGCCGCCGATTCGCTTCGGTAGTTCGGTTGAAGATAAGGCTTATCCGTCATGAAATTGCGCATATATTTGAAGCGTTGTGTCGTCACTGCTCGAATACGATCAATCGTAAAGTCACATCGATCACGTGCCGAGATGACATAGTCACGATGATAATCCGCACTCAACATATTCTGGCCCTGCATGCTATCAGGCGTGCGGATACCAGCTAGCGCAAGTGATGTGGGAGCAAGATCGATCCCACTGACAAGATCACTGCGGACTTTACCGCTCTCAATTCCGGGACCCGATGCGATGAAGGGAACTCTGATTCCCTCGTCGTAAATGAATTGTTTATGACGAGGGAGAGCGCAACCATGATCGGAAAAGAAAAAGATCACTGTATTTTCATAATGACCGTCTCGCTTCAAAGCTCGCACAATCTCACCAGTGATTCGATCCAGTTCAAGGATGGTGTTGTAATGGTCAGCGATCATTTGGCGAAACACTTGATGATCCGGATAATAAGGGTGAACTTTTACCTCTTCGGGTTTGATGATTGCAGGAGAATTCCGAAGATTCTTCCCTCCCCGCAGTTGGATTTGACCGAAGAACGGCTGGCCTTCCGGGCACTCTGACCAAGCGGTCCCCTTTCTGGCACCATGAAAACCCATTGGAGGATGCACATGGTCGTAAAGATCGTCTTCATCATACACAAAGTTGTAATGAAACTTACCATCATTGAAGGTATAGTAACCTGCGGCCTGAAAGATCTCAGGAACGGTTTTTACTCCGAGGTGATTGGGTTCCCAAGACTCCATTTTATTCCCCCGCCACATCGAAAAAGAACTATAATGCTCGTGGGCTCCAATCGACGTTTGATACATGCCCGTAATGTTTGCTGAGCGAGTGGGTGAACAAACCCCAGCGGTCATGTAAGCGCGATCAAACCGAATACCATTCGAAGCCAATTGATCTATGTTAGGCGTCTCAATCACCTTATCTCCATAACAACTCATCCAACCGTTCGTATCTTCGACATAAATCCACAGGATATTCGGCTGAGCTGGCCCTACTTCTGGCGAGGGTTGGTGGGAGTTTTGCCCTGTTACTAGGGAAAACGACAAATACAAGAGTATCAATGAGATGATTTTCATGGTGATTTTATTACTATCGTTGAATTTCAATTTTTAATTCTGGGTCGCTGAGCTCATCTTCAAAAACCAGTCCGCAAGAACGACTACTTCCTCTCGGATTGTTGGCCATGGATGAGCGCCTCCTTCTTTGACGATGAGTTCTGCCGATACATCAGCCTCTTTGAGAGCGGTAACCAAGGATTGTGATTGTTGCAAAGGCACAACAGGATCCGCGTCACCATGAAAGACTAGGAATGGCGGTGCTTGATTCGTAACGAGCTTGACTGGAGAAATGGCGATTAATCGCTCTCGGATTTGTTGATCCGTGAGATTTTTTGTATCGCTGCCAAAAGCGAGTTTTTCAATGACTTGATGTATATGCCCCCCTTTTCGGGGATCAATTGCAATACCTCCATAATCAAGAAAATCTGCAGGAGGGAAGAAGACCCCAACGGCAGCCACTGAAGCTTCGGATGGATCAACGGCATTATCAAGCGCTACCAGACTGGCCAGGTGACCTCCAGCTGATGCCCCGAATAAAGCAAGAGTGTTTATATTAATCGCATAATCACTCGCATGTTTTTTCACCCATATGATCCCCTGCTCCAGGTGGGCCTTCATATCATGAGCTGAGAACCGACTGATAGACCCTGGGCGCATAGCAAACACATGAAACCCCCGCTCACACAATTCCTCGAATAATCCTGCGCGATTGAGGTCCCTGACCTTACCTCGATCAGAGGACCAGCCACCACTGGCAACCACGATAACGGCATGGCCGTTCACACTTTTTTTTGGTATGAAAATATCAGCAACCAACGCTACTCCATGAGCTTGATGATAGACCACATCTTGCTGATGTTCGTACGAGGGATTGGCCCCTCCCACAAGGCTGGTCGCCATGAGAATGGATGTCTTGATAAAAACTGATATCAATCTGAACATAGGGTATCCAATGAGCATGATCCGAATTAGGCAATTCGGCAAGAAAGATAGCGCGTCGCAAAGTCCTTGCCCCTTTTATAAATAACGCCCGAACAAGTCCCATGTTCTTGGGTATTCGTTCAGCCAGCTCCTGGTTTCCCTGAACCCAAAAGTTGGACCGGATAGGAAGCAATCCGCCAGTCTTCTTTCTCAAGCTCGATCAATCGCTGAATGAGCCGAACGCTGTCTTCAAAGAACACATTATCATCCAGGATAGGGGTGGTCATCAGGCTTATCTTCGGCGGTATGGAGGCAAATGACAGCCACCGGGCCTGATCGGAAAGCATAAAACGGTCTTCCATTCGGAGTAGCAGCGACTCCAGGCATTCTGAAAGCATGCACCCCAAGCGAATCATGATTTCCCCAGGCAACGAGCAATGGACGACTGCTCGTTATATCGCAACCACCAGGATTTAGCAGATTAGGAGTCAGTTGATAGTCGACGAATCTGCGTCTGACATGGCCCTCCCCATGCCACCCATCGCAGGCGATCCAATGAAGTGTTTGCGTTTCACAGGCCTAAAAGCTAGACAAAGTGAGATAAGTAAACAAAAACGTAAATC
>CESS01052246.1_pt1 | contig 12472 bp, 4 predicted proteins | sample 326931 | NCBI WGS metagenome assembly CESS01 (sample SAMEA2591098, study PRJEB7988) | marine metagenome | biome: marine biome (ENVO:00000447); feature: deep chlorophyll maximum layer (ENVO:xxxxxxxx); material: saline water (ENVO:00002010), including plankton (ENVO:xxxxxxxx) | depth 55 m
CGATCTGAGAGATATTCGCAGCCTTGCTCAAACTGGAAAAGAAACTACAGGGGATGTAGATCAAAGAAGGCTCGAACAAGTACTCGAAGATCGCATCAAGAGCTATTTCAGTCGCTGGGATGATACGCGACAGCGACCAATTCGACAGAATGGCCAGGAAAAGGTCATTGGCAATGAATGGAAACAGGGTGTTGGGAAAATCCTGACTGCCTGGTACACCTGGCAGCGTCTTGTGGAAGAACGAAAAACAATTCACTCACTTGAAAAAGAAATTGATCTACTTACTTCTCAACTTCTTGCGATCGAAGCCCAAATAAAGACCGATCGAGACTTTCTCGGCCGGTTTGGTTTTATGCGGGATCAATTAGCTGAGCGACGCATTATGGAGGAGCGGGTAACACGGCTCACAGGAGAAGCTGGCATACTCAAAAAAGCGTTTGCTGCCTGGCCAACCGCCAAAGCGGCAGTGGACGCCTGGGAAACACAGCGGAAGACTCTCATTACTCAGGCCAATAAACTGCAGGATGAACTTGGTACAGCAAGAGCACGTGAACAAGCCACGGGTTTTACGGCAAGCTACACTGCTATTCAGGCAGCGAAAAATAGTATGGCAGAGGCTCTAGGCGCTGTCGACGATCAACCTCTCCTTGCTCCCGATACGCTCTCTCGTATTGAGAACCTAGATTCTGAAATTGTTAGTCTTTCACACAAGCTTGCTGCCCACTCTTTGACATACTCTATCGAGTCTCAATCAAATAAATCTGCTCTGGTTACAGATGCAAACCAACCACCCAAACCGATTGAGTTGGGTGACGATCCGATAATCGGAACGGCGTCCGGCCGGGTTCGTATTGAAACCTCCGACCTGATTATTACGGTTGATAGTGGTGAGGAAAATATTCAGACGGTATTAGAGAACCTCAACACAAAGCGTGAATCACTTCAGCAGTTGTTGGAAAAATGCAAGGTTGCCTCTGTTGCCAAGGCCAAAGAACAAGCCTCGCGGCACGCCGACCTCACCCATCGCCTGAAAACAAAACAAGAGACGTATCGTGCACTCCTTCAGGACAAGACACAGTCAGAATGGGATCAAGAGTTCAAAGCTCTCGAAAGCCTCCCGCAAACACGGGAGAGCAAATCAATTGAGCAAGAACTAGAGACGTTGCGTCATTCGGTTGCTACGAATGAAAATGCTATAGAAATGCATCATCAGAACCTTCTGGTGTGGGAGCAAGCCCATACAGACCTCGAAACACTAGGAGAAAAACTTCTTATTGCTCAGCAAAATCTCCGTACTACTGAATCCAAACTCACATCACTCCCAGAGGTTCCCTCGGAATTTTCATCCATTGATAAATTTTTGCACTCACTCGATTCTGCACAAGAACGAATGAATGCGGGTAGTGAACCGCGATCTCAACTCGGTTCCAAAAGAGGGACATTGGAAGGCCAATTGGGAGAGCGACGCAGTGAAGATCTCACCGAGGAAGCGGAGCATGCACGATTTCAATTTGAACGCATTCTTGAGGAGGGTAACTGTTACAAACGAATTGAAAAAACACTTGCACAAGTTTCTCCCAATGCAAGTGATTCTCTTGACCACTTGAGCAAACGTATCACCGAAATATTCTCCAGCATTTCATGTAGTGATTCTCAGCTTGAATTTAATGACACACTTCCGTCACATATCACTCGCGGCCTTGTCACACTATCACCAGACAGACTTTCTCAGGGTGCACGCGGTGCTCTTGCGATTGCTATTCGTATTGCACTCGCAGAGTCATACCTTCAATCCTCGAATGGATTTGTCATGCTGGATGATCCATTCGTTCACATGGACACAGATCGCCTCGGGCAAGCTATTTCTGTTGTAAAATCTTTTTCTGAAAAACATCCTGTAATTTTTTTCACATGCCATGAAAACCAGGCCTCACTGCTCCTTCGTTGAACACTCATAAGCAGGGTGCGGAACAGAATCTCAACTCATCCGTTCTATAAGACCCGTCGCGCGACGAATAGGTTTTTTTATTGCTGCTTCAAGGACATCTTGTGGACTCACAATTGTCACTTTTTTGATCGCCCTTGTCACAGCCGTATAAAAAAGTTCACGAGTGACGATACGACTGCGATGTTCTGGTAGTACAACGATCGCATGCTGATACTCTGAGCCCTGACTTTTATGAATGGTAATCGCATGGACGGTTGCAATATCTTCAAGTCTTGAGACCGGCACTCGAACATGTTGTCCGGGTTGGCCAAAAACGGCTTCGAACCGATTCTCACTATCATCAGAACGCACAATGACTCCAACATCGCCATTAAAGAGTGCCAGTGAACGGCAATTCCGAGTAACCATGACTGGCTGGCCTACATACCACGATGTCGCTGGGGGAATACCGAGCTTTGTCTCAATACTCGCATTCCACTGACTCACGCCTGTAAAGCCCCCACGATGTGCGCAAAGGATCTGGAGTTCCTGTTGTATGCGGAGAACAGTATCGAGGTCAGTTTGTTCTGCCGCCCCTTGCAATCGCTTTGCGTGGCTACCAATTTCAGCTACGAGTTCCTCTATTGCTCGTGCATTTGTTGGTTCAATCCACTGAATATCAGTATGGCCTGATTGAAGAACAGTGAGTGTTTGAGCAACATCACCCGCGCGAATTGACTCTGCTAGGGCCAAAACACCCGGTGCATCTTTTGCACGGTGAATTATCTTCAGTTCTTCAATTCTTTTATGGAGAGGATGTCGACTGAAGTGACTGGAGCGAAAACTAGCAATATCTCCTAATACTGTCCCTGCATCGACACTGGCAAGCTGATCAGGATCACCCACAAGAATGATTTCAGCATCATCTGCTAGAGCAATAAGAAGATGGTACATCAACGAACTTGAAAGCATTGACGCTTCATCAACGATCACAATGTCATATGGCAATCGATTACTCGAATGGTATCGGAAAGGTTGCGGTCGCGATGGATTATAATCTAGTAACTTGTGTACTGTACGAGCCGGTTCTGATGTCACGGCAGTAACAACGCTTGGTGAGGCACCTACTTCTATGCATCTTTGTCGAAGAACATCGGTCATACGAGATGCTGCCTTACCAGTTGGTGCAGCAAGGCCCAGTCTCGGCCAAGTTCCCTCCGCAGGAAGAACAGAAAATCGCTCCACTAGATCATGAGCAATTTTTGTTGTTTTCCCCGTGCCTGGCCCACCAAGAAGAACACGTACATGCCGACATGAATCTCGCATGAATACATCTGCAATATCTTGCTCTTCCGAGAGCGATCTGGCGAGATAAAAAAGGTGACCATCAATAATGAAAGGACATCGACTACCCGAATCACCGACAAGTGACCCAACAGCTCGTAATGAAGCGAGCCATGTAGTGGGCTGTAATGGCCAGTCCGGTGCACCGGTCGCACCAATTTCAATTCCGGCTGCCCACTCCTGAATGTTGTCAAAATCAACACAGGTGTGACCATCACGTACACTTCGAAGTGCCAGACAAAAACCAATCCAGGCAAGAAGATCTGGTTGTTCTTCACACTGTCGATGAGCCATTGATACAAGAACCGTAGCGGCTGCGATGTCTTCGCGACCGATAACTCCCAACTTTCTATAGTCCTGTAACGCAGGAGGCGGCATCATGTATCTGCCTCATTTTTTCCAGCGAGCAAATTGCTCAGTTCCTGCCAGAGTCCCTCTGGTGCACGCCACGTAAAGACACCGTATCTTCTTCCTTGGTCATCAATAGGTGTCTGTACTCCTTTCATGCCACGAGTAAATGCATAAACAATGCCGACAATACATTGATCTGGATCTGCCTGAGGCAATCGCCATCTCAGCATGCGAAAAAGGGCTGTCCCATACAGAAGTGCCTGTAATGGATAATGATGACCTACCATCGCATCAATGAGTCGTTCCGGTTCATAGGCTTGTAACGGGTCGGACACCCCATGCGAATGGAGTCGATTACTTTTGTAGTCACAGATTGCGAGTCTGGGGTTGTCAGATTGACTACCCGGCAAACCGAAGACTGCATCAACTGAACCTGTAAGAAGGCCGCCGACCGGTATATCAAAAGCCGGGCCACAGAGTGTCTCCGCGTACCTTGCGAGAGCATCCTCAGAACGTACGTATTGCCGAAGAATTTTCCCGATAGAAGTTACTTTTATGTTTTTCAACTGCCCACCCAGTCCCATTTCAAAATCCATCTCAGGCAGGGATTGAGAAGGTGGAGTATCTGTTAAGCAGTAGTCACCAAATAGACCACCAAGTGGTGTTGTGAGAGTTTCATGCACCATCGTAGTGAGGTTTTCACGGTAGTGCCCGAGTATTCCATTGGATGTTTTCTCTTTTATGACTCGCTGTATTTCGGCCTCAAGAGGTACGGCGGTTGCATCTACTTCCTCAAAAATTTCATGAACTGTTCTGCCAACTGCCAGACCTGCTGGCAAATCAATTACTTGCTGGTCTGCTGTAGAACAAGGTGTAGACAAAGATGATTGTCTCAGACCGGCAGATAACTGCTCGTCATATCCGCCACGTTCCGGTCTGTAAAAGTCTTCCCGACCACGTGTAGCGACAATGCTACTGAAGGACATTCGCCGTGAGGAATGTATCGCTGGGGGCAACGTGGCATTCTTCATGACATCTGAAGACGTTTCTATTCGTAACTTCCGTTTGAGTCGCTCCTGAAGTTCACCCGAGTACACAGCGGAGTCTGGAAATGAAAATGATTCTTGAATGATGCTGGGTACTTTTCCATCAGCTACGAGTACTCCCAGATAGTGCTCCGCTCGTGTTGCAGCAACATAAAGGAGCCGTTTTGACTCCTGATCCTCTGCCTCCTCATGTCGACGACGTGCTGTTGCTGAAGCCTTTTCTACTGCAAAACCAATATCTACTTTGCGACTTCCATCTTCAGCATAGAAAACAGTAGGCCGAGATTTGGCACGCGTATTTTTTGACGCTGGCTTCCAAAGGTCAGCCACAATAACACATGGAAACTGCAGTCCCTTTGCTGCATGCATTGTGAGAACTCGAACTGCATCAGCATCGCTCTCAATACGTCGACTCACAAGATCATGTCTTGGATCCTTTTTCAATAGGTGGATAAATGTTTCGATAGCCTGGTGAGGAGTACAACCACCAGAAGGACCAATGGCATCCAACGCTTCAAAGATATGGAGGAAATCCGTGAGATTTCGTTCACCATCAGGACCCGCAGCAATACGCTGCATCATGTCCACTTCTTGTTCGATTGCCACACCAAAAGCAGCAAGACCTTGACGCGTCAGCACAGCCGAGAGCTTCATAAGCTCTTCCTGCACCCGATACATGACAGCATCAGCCAAAAGGCCACTCTCTGACAGTGCATAACCAAAAAAACATGTCGCAGCTGCTCGTCGAACATGCCCGTTGCTGGCTGGCTTCTCAATAGCTTCAAAAATGAGACGAAGGTCAAATGCCATGCGACCTGCCATGACACTATTTGTACCACCACTTACCGCTGGAATACCGACCTGCGCCAGTCGTCGTTCAATCATTCGACTCACACTTCCTGTGCGCGTCAAAATGCAAATATCATTCGGCTCTAACTGGCGTGCTCCCGTCTCGCCACGCGGAATGAATTGCACCTGCTCTAAAAGATGAATGACTTTTCCAATGGTTGGACCAACAAGTGACTGCTGACTGTCCGTCTGCCCTAGGTGAATCATCTCAAGGGGCTGCACATTACCGACAAGGCAAGACTCCCTGTGATCATCTGATGCAGTGACATCACTGTAGGTAATTCCATCTCCAAAGCTTACGTGTGAGAATGCCTTGTTCAGGCTTTCCAGAAGAGGCTGATCTGAACGCCAGTTTGTGGAAAGTGTCCGATGATTCTTCGCCTTTTTCGTAAAATTTACATATGCCTGTACATCCGCGCCACGAAAACTATAGATCGCCTGCTTTGGATCACCGACGCTCACTAATGACCGATCATCACTCCCAGGAAAAAGCCGCGTAAAAAACTCCCATTGAAGACGATCTGTGTCCTGAGCCTCATCAACAATTGCCAAGAGAAACCGCTTTTTCAAACGTTTTACCATCGCAGAACGCGGATCTGCTACGAGTTCATACGCACGTCGCAAGAGATCATTTGAATCTGGTGTCGACGCCATCGCATTGTGCACTCGACGAACACACTGAGCCAGCATTTCTTTTAGATTACAAAGACGGTCAATGATTACCTGGTCTTCTATTTCCTGTTCATCAAACCAGGTTTCGATGAAAGGATCTCCTAATAGAGTTGTCAGAAGTAAACGCAAGGTTGACTCATCCCAACGTTGACCAGATGCGGCTGCGACAACGATCGCATCATTTACAACTTCATTCACAATGCGGTCCGTCTCTTCAGCATCGACTACCGTTTCGATATCTACACCAGCTGTTCGAAGCACACGACTACAGACACCATGAATTGTTGAAATTGTTGCGGTGTCGAACTCAACAAGAGCTCTTTCGAGACGGAGAGCTCGTTTCGATCGCTCACTTCCATCAGTATCAAATAAGAAACGTGTAACAGCATCGGCTCCGTCAACAGATGAGCCTCGTAGATCCGAAGCCGTTGAAATAAGTCGCTTTCTGATTCGATGCCGTAATTCCATGGCTGCATTTCGCGTGAATGTCGTTATCAGGATATGTCCAATCCGCAGATCATCACGGACGGCTAACTCCCGAGCCACAAGTGCAGCAACGGCATACGTCTTTCCAGTACCAGCACTCGCCTCAACGATCATGCTTGTGTGAATATGATCACTAGTCAGGTCAAGTTTCATTCTGGGCTGTAGATATTTGTTCTAGGTTTAAAACGTGTAACCGCAACATATTGATTGAAAAATGCTTTCTGTCTTTGAGCGTCTGCAAAAACCTCATCGAAGACAGGGGTTCGGCCATGAACGACTACTTCAAGACTATTTTCATATGAAGCGTATGTGACAAACGAAGAAAATGACTTTCTTGACTTGTCTTGATTGGCAAGAAAGTCCTCAGCTGCCTTACCAAAACTACTGTACGCGCTCACTGCTGCCTGCTGATACAACGTGCACAACTTTTCAAGGAGATGCTGGGAATCCTGTCTGTTTATACTGTTGTCCAGAGTGACTTCACGGACCATAACGGCTTTCCGTGGCTTTCCCTTGTCATCTTCCGCACCGGGTGACCACTTTTCATGCTGGCTATAAACATAGGCACGTTTTGCTGGTACACCCGCAACCATTGCGACAAGTAATTGTGTTAATGCAAGATACTTCGACCGTCGAAATTGCGTTGATGTCTTTGCACCTGGGTGAAGTAGTATGAGTGACAGAGGATCATCCTGACAGAGCTCCAGCGTGCCCGAAATCTGTAGATTATTCACTTCGACACGGATTCTCTCAGCCTGTCTTTTGACAAGCGGCAAGCTGTCTTCATCTGTCTGCTGCACAACTGCCTGGGCAAAACCTGTAATTTCCTCAATTGCTGCCTCGCCAAATCCCCAGATTGGGACATCACCATCTGCCCGGACAGCATCCTTCCATGCATTTTCAAATACCTCACTCTGATCACTATCAATGTAGCCCTGAATGTAGTTGTCTCGTAATTCGCGCTGCTCATAAGACGAGAGCGTCAGCGGAAGTGTGGCGGGAATCTCAACGTCGTCATTTCTCCAAGGATTAATCGCTAATGTTTCGCGTACGAATGGCCACAGCGGGTCACACATAAATGCCGCAAGTGACGAGAGCTCGAGAAGCGTTCGCGGAGCAGGTGATATGGGTTCAGGCATGACGGGCTGAGGTGGTGCTCCCAATGCTTTGGCAACATGCAAAGCTTTTTGATCATGACTCCATATGGTGCCTGGCCGAATCCCAGCTGCCAAAAAATTTCTCTTGCTACACGCATGCCGCGGATGAAACACCTCAACATCGCTATATTGTTCACCATTGTAATTCCAGAGAGGCACCCCGTGACGACCTACAAAATCAATAAATTCAGCCAACGGTGTTACCAACGGTAAGGTCGCATTTGTTGAAACGCTCATTCCGGTACAGGTGATAATTAATTGGTCTCGAGCTGAGACAACACAATCTAGAAAACCGCGACGAAGATTGACCCTAGGGTCACTGTCGCCAAGCAATTGCTGCCGCTCAACAAGGTTGTCATGATCACTAACAGTCGCTTCAGCCACATCATCATCAAAGCCAGCGACACAGATCACCCGAAATGGCACTGCACGGAGTGGAATCATAGAAGTGGCAGTAATCGCACCAGTACGCAGAGGCTGATAGCCAACAGCAGCTGTTAACTTTGTTATCAGAATGGTTTTCATATCGTGGTATGGCACTTGGGTTTCAGTCGCAACTCGTCGCAACTGATCAAGTTCATAGACCACTACTTCTAACTCTTCGGTTTCATCCCCAATGAGCTGTATTAGTGATTGCTCGAGGTCATCACACCAATCACCGACTGATTGGTTCTTGGTCACACGACGATCCAACGTGTCGATCACGCGTACGATAGACAGAAGTGGCGCAAGTGATTCTATATCTGCAGTATCTACACCCGTTATTGGCACAACACCACCAAGTGCTGCTTCGGGTGTCCCATCTGGGAGCAAGATACCGAGTAGCATTCTCTCGAGGCCCTGCCACCAGGTGTGTGCTGCTAACCCTGGCTGATCAAGTCCATCTCGCTTTCGACGAGGGCCATCAATACCCCAGCGAATACGCGTACGTTCTATACATCGCCGCCAAACTTCGATCGCATTATCATCAAGACCATAATGATTCTGGACCAGACGATGTGTAGCTACCGCTAACATATCATCAACTGAACACCGCGAACCGATGAGTTTGAGCAACGCGATAAGAAGCTCTGCTCCGTCACTTACATCACGAATCCCTCGATCTGCAATGACAAGAGGGAGTTCAATTTTATGGTTACTGTCTGTCAGCGTACGGCTAAAGACTGCTTCAAGGTGGGGCGCTAATTCAGAAATCCGTGGGCTCACGATAAGAATATCATGAGGGGAGAGATCTTCATGCTGCTTCAATGAATGAAGAAGTGCGTCATGAATCACCTCTGCCTGCCTACTGAGATCATGGCAACGATGAAGAAGCAGCGAATCGTCTGCTTTACAAACAGTGTCACTACCGATGTCCCCATCTGCAATTGTCTGCTGTATTGATTCTAAAAGCGACCGCGGCTGCTTGCTGGTATCACTTTCGTGATGAGCTGTATGCTTCGGTGTAAAACCTTGAGAGGCAAGCAGCATTTGGGTCTCTTGTGTTCCGCGTAGCCAGGAAGTAACCAGCGGATCACCAACTTGTGAAACAGCTATCTCTCGCTTCTCTGGAAGATACCCAGGCGTTAATGCAGGGGCCATCTGTTTCCATTGAGCCTGAAGAGGTGGTGACGGATGAACAAGTAATACATTGACGTCACAGCATTCTCCGTTTGTACTCTTCAGTGAGGAAAGTTTTTTGAGCACCTCGGTTTGTTGCAACGATAGTGACTCAAGGCCCGCCACCAGAACTGTTGATGGAACCGGCCCTTGAGCATTTCGATCCCGGGCCGGTGGACTTGGTTGATTGATAGCAGTGCGAACCAGCTTCCAGAGATCAAATTGCCAGCGATCGCTACGAGCCAACGAAGCGAGGAACTCATTTCCGGTCCCGTTCCTTTCTTCAGCCGTCGGTGCAAGAACTGGCTTTCCATCCTCCCATCCCAAAATCATACCTGGTCGTCGGAAGTGGTAATGATCAAATCTGTCAGCAATTCGCCACGCTGCAAGCAAAGGACCACCTGCTTGCTGAATCAGCCATTCATAGTGTGGCGACTGCACAATTATATCGAGTACCGAAAATGTAAGTCGCTGAACAGACCATGGATCGTTCTCATAGTCATCCGACCCAATCAATTGTGACAGTGAACCCGGATAGGAAAAATCCACACCGGCGACTATCCCATCACCTAGTTGTGCATCTGTTGAGCCGAGTCTTCTCGCCAGTTTGTCAGCCAGCCAACTACGAGCTCCGATAGTTGGTATTACAATCTTGTAGGATGTAAAAATATCCATCGGCTGAGACAGAAATTCAACGGCCTCATCGACAACAGCATCCAAACTCGTAACGTATTGAATGGAAAGTGGCATAGTCGCTGTAGTTTATCCGGCCTGCAGAATTCCTGGAATATTTTCATTGAAACTTCGTTTACACTTGTTTTGCAATCGGTGGCTATTCATCAATCCTAGGCTCTAGCCGTCACGTGCTAATAGACTGCCTCAAAAATAGGAGCAATGGCAATCAGACGACACGAACAGGGCCACAACTCTGAGAAACGTGATACGCGTGATGCATCACCCTCGATTGATCATCATGACACCATTGCGTCGGTCGAGGAACTGTCAAGGCAGACAACCGACTTTGGCCTAGGAAATGAAGAGACTGTCACAGAGCACTCTGATTCTCTCATTGGCCATACGTTTGGCGATGTCGTTATTGAGTCGCTTCTCGCATCAGGTGGTATGGGCCGTGTCTATCAAGGACGACAGCGATCACCTGACAGAAAAGTAGCAATCAAAGTCATACGTCCAGGTCATCGATCACCACGTGCATTCCAACGATTTCAGCGTGAGACTGAACTCTTAGGACGACTGAGCCATCCGGGGATCGCCCAAATTTATACTGCTGGTTCTATCACAAGGAATGGAGAAGATTCACCATACTTTGTGATGGAACTGATCCAAGATGCAATGCCATTGGTGAAGTCCGCAAATCACCGAAACTTGTCGAATCAAGAACGCCTGACTCTTTTTTCATCGATCTGTAAAGCTGTTGCATACGGCCACTTACACTCTGTTATTCATCGTGACCTCAAGCCAAGTAACATACTCGTTGATGCCGCAGGGCACCCGAAGGTCATTGACTTCGGTATTGCTCGAATAGAACAAGACAATGATGCAACTGAAACAGGTACATTTCTTGGGACACGCCAATACAGCAGCCCTGAACAATGTGCCGGAAAGAAAGTAGATGCCCGTAGTGATGTCTATTCACTCGGCGTTCTCCTCTATGAATTACTCACAGGGAAACTGCCCTATGAAGTAAAAAACACTTCTTTTCTTGAAACAGCCCGCATCATTCACGAGCAACAACCAAACAAGCTACGGATACCAGAAAAGAAATTACGTTCTGGCGTTGAATTAATTGCAGAGAAATGCCTTGAAAAAAACCCTGCGGATCGGTACTTAAATGCTGAAAAACTGAGTCTTGATATCGATGCACTTCTTTCTGGACAGCCACTTGCTGCAAAGCCACAAACCGTTCTTAAAAGAAGTCTCAATTACTTGAAAAGCCATTCGTCGCCTGCTGCAACAATTGGGACACTTCTACTGATTGCGATTGTGTTTTTCTTTTCAGATACGTTTTCTTCACCAGAAAAAAATATTTCTAAAACGACAGACAGGTCATTAGAGAATATCAAATCACTTGAGGTCGAATTTGCTGGAGTATCAAGCTACAGAACCACACCACTTCGCTGGCTTCATTTCGCATTCAACGAGCCAATACTCAGTCTCACTACCGCTGACTTTCATCTTACGCGTAATGGTAAAGACGTCCCTCTTGACGGTGTGACAGTCTCTGGCAATCGAAACAGCTGGGAGATAAGCGGAATGGAAGAACTTACTGCAAAGGAAGGAGACTACGTCTTAAGTTTGTGTGGGACTGAATCGACTCCCCGAAATATTGCAGGGCACAGCTTACGACAAACATACACCACAACGTGGACAATGCCGCCGTTCAAAGACGTGCGTCTTAATCTTCTTGATGATTCATGGAGACAATACCTTGTTTCAATGAGGGGTGCGGAGTGCTATACGGAGCACTCCGCCGGCGGTTGTACATTCATTCGACCGACCGTAGTGAACAAGGAAGGTGTTACCGTTCTGAAATTTGATGCTCCATTTTCAATCCGGAACGCAACGATCAAAGCAACTATTAAAGTCTGGACGACTGGTGATCCGTCACCTTATGACCCGGGAGCAATTGCTTCTCTTGATATTTCACCCGATGGCGAAATATGGACAACCCTCGATACACGTGCAGCAAACCATGGTGGATTCGGCGGAAATTTTTTTGATATTTCTGAGTTCGTGGCCGACTCACAAACAGTGTGGGTACGGGCAAGGTTAACTGGAACTCGTGAATGGCCTGAAGATGGTCTCATCTTCAGTCAATTTTTAAGAAGTGACAAAGAAGCCTTACCAGAACCCTTCTATCTCACCATGACAGGCGGTAAGTCGCCACAGCAAGAGATTGCGGGGGTCCCTGTTCCTGATCAATAGTTGTCGTCACGTGGTGACGCACACTGCATCACATCTCGGTCTGATCGTGAAACACTCGGACAAGTTTCATAATCCGGCCAGAGCTATTCCAGTCTTGA
>CESS01201646.1_pt1 | contig 12411 bp, 8 predicted proteins | sample 326931 | NCBI WGS metagenome assembly CESS01 (sample SAMEA2591098, study PRJEB7988) | marine metagenome | biome: marine biome (ENVO:00000447); feature: deep chlorophyll maximum layer (ENVO:xxxxxxxx); material: saline water (ENVO:00002010), including plankton (ENVO:xxxxxxxx) | depth 55 m
CTGACGAAGATTCTGAATCCATATCCTTGAAGGTTTCAAAGGCTATACCTAGCGATGTAGGGCACGGGCGTGCTCGTATTAGCGGAGAGAATGGTTTAGACTTGAAACCGGGCGACATAATCGAGATTAAAGGCGAGAATCGCTCTACTGCCGCAATCTATTGGCGAAGCCGTCCTGAAGATGCCAAGATGGATATAATCAGAGTGGATGGAATTATTCGTAAAAATGCAGGTGTTAGCCTTGGAGATAGAGTAACTGTCTCTAAAGTAGATGCTAAAATCTGTACGAAGTTGGTTCTGTCTCCTGTAATGGCCAACAAGCAGAAAGTAAAATTCGGACCTGGGATTGAAGGATTCGCTCGAAGAGGATTAAACAAGCGTCCAGTAGTTGCAGGCGACCGGATTTTCATTCCTGGAATGACTCTATTCGCAGAAGCACTACCATTTGCAGTTCTCCAAACTACCCCTAAAGGAATTGTTCAAGTAAATTCAGATACAGATATAGTAATCAAAGACGAAGCTATTGATGATGATGATGTAGGGCAATCTCAAGGAATAACTTACGAGGATATCGGTGGAATTGGTACTCAGTTGCTTAAAGTTCGTGAAATGATTGAATTACCCCTAAAGCATCCTGAATTGTTTAGAAGGTTAGGAATAGATCCGCCCAAAGGAGTTCTTCTTCACGGGCCACCCGGTACTGGAAAGACAATGATTGCAAAGGCTGTCGCTACTGAAACCAATGCTCACTTCACTTCGATAAACGGACCGGAAATTATTTCAAAATACTATGGTGAATCCGAAAAGCAACTTCGTGAGATATTCGATGAAGCAGCCAACAATGCTCCAGCGATTGTATTCGTTGATGAGATAGATTCGATCTGTCCTAAGCGTGAAGATGTCAGTGGAGAAGTCGAAAGACGAGTTGTTGCTCAGATGCTTACATTGATGGATGGAATGCAAGGTAGAGACAATGTCATTGTAATTGGTGCTACCAATCGAAGAGATGCAATGGACCCTGCTCTACGTAGGCCGGGTCGATTCGACCGGGAAATCGAGATTGGAGTTCCAGATAGGGATGGAAGAAAAGAGATTCTTGATGTTCATACCAGACAAATGCCAATTGCAGACGACTTCGATGTAGATTGGGTCTTAGAAAACTCATACGGGTTCGTGGGGGCAGATTTAGCAGCCCTCGTACGAGAATCTGCAATGAAGGCATTACGCCGTTATCTTCCTGAAATCGATTTGGAAGAAGAAACCATTCCACCTGAAGTTCTTGAAAAGATGGAAGTCAACATGAGCGACTTCCGAGTAGCAATCCGCGAGATAGAGCCTAGTGCGCTACGTGAGATCTACGTCGAGATTCCAGATGTTTCCTGGGAAAGCGTCGGAGGACTTACCGAAATTAAGGATAGGCTGAAAGAAAGTGTAGAATGGCCATTAACAAAGCCAGAGTTGTTCGAACACTTTGGAATAAAGCCTCCTCGAGGAATTGTACTATTCGGGGCGCCAGGAACTGGAAAAACTCTACTTGCTAAAGCGATTGCTAATGAGGCAAAAGCCAATTTCATATCGATAAAAGGTCCAGAATTGATTTCGAAATGGGTTGGAGAATCAGAAAAAGCAATCCGAGAGATTTTCAAGAAGGCAAAACAATCTGCTCCTTCGATTATCTTCTTAGATGAATTCGAATCTATTGCCGGAATGCGTTCATCAAATTCACAATCTGGTGGTTCTGATGTTGCAAACAGAGTTGTAAACCAATTACTAGCAAGTATGGATGGAGTCGAGAGTCTAGACGGAGTAATCATAGTTGCAGCTACAAATCGTCCAGAGATGATAGATCCTGCTCTATTGCGTAGTGGTCGTTTCGAAAGGGTACTACACGTGCCTCCACCGGACAAACCTGCTCGTGAAGTTATCATGGAAATCCATGCATCAGATATGCCATTATCCAAATTTTCAATGAAAGATGTATTGGGCGGAATGGATGGTTTCACCGGTGCAGATATCGAAGCGGTTTGTCGAGAAGCAGCTCTAATCGCTATGAGAGCAGGTAAGAAGAAAGTGACAAAAGGCCACTTTGAAGACGCTATTTCTCGTGTTAGACCTACTGTGACACCAGAAATGTTGGAGTACTACTCAAAGATGGAAGAAAGATTGACTTCAGGACTATCTAATATCAAGCGTTCGCGAGATACTGGATTTGGAATGGAATCGATGTGAGCCACCTAATTAGCCGGTTCATTGAAGTGGGCGGAGTTATTGCCTAATGTTGAGGGGCGTGAACTAACAATGTCTAGTTTCAGTGGTGAATTCATCAAGCGTCCAGTAGTGGATGTTAACGGTGATTTATTTGGTCACCTTGGAGACATAGTAATCGACCCTCGTAGTGGTGAAATATCAGAGATTTTGGTTGAAGTTGTACCCGAAATTGATGTATCTAAATTGCCTTGGCCAATGAATGATGGATTGTGCTGCGTTCCTGCCCAAGAAGTAGCCAAAATAGGGTCCAGTATCAGTTTGAAGCGATGAGCACCTTGTCATCATCAATACACAACCTTCTAAACCGATATGATAGCGTCGGTTGTCTGTATCTTGTACTAGGGGTGAATAAATGGAAGAAAAACCGCGCTTTAACCGCAGAAGACTCGCTCTTCAGTTTGCGTTCTGGTTTGTACTCCTGATGCTTCTTTCTACAGTTGTTTCAAAGGTCATCAATGTAGGTAAGGATGATGGGCAATCTGCATATGGTGACGATTGGAACGACATGTCTGCTTTTCGCCTAGACATAAATGAAATGGGTATCGAGACTAAGTCATTGGTTTCTTCACCTTTACTACTCGCTGATATTGAAGACCCAGGCAATACTACGTTCATCATAGCAGGAGTTGAAAGAGACACGATTTCTCTCCCTCAGTTCTCTTCTGACGGTTTCCTGACCTTCGCCTCTGAAGATGGTTATTCTCCAGCAGAGGTTAATGCGATCAAGGAATTTGTATTCGCTGGAGGAGATGTTTTGGTTATGGATGATTTTGGATATTCATCATCTATTGCAGAATCATTCGGTGTTCGTTTCAAAGGTGTTCAATTGTATGATACCGTTTATGTTACAGAATTAGATTACAACTTTGTTTGGATGTGTATTCAAGAATCTCCTTGTGGAATGGATGGCACTCAATTAGACCCTAGTACCGTGGAAAATCATAGCCGTTGGTCAATCGCTGATGGTGGCGCTCATATCTGTAAAGTGTATGATGGTCGAGTTCTTGCAAAATCAGATGCAGGTGTTTGTGAGCAACACTGGAAAGATGGAGCAATTCAATACAATGCTTCCTACCAAGTTTTACTCAACAACATAACCGGTATCGATATTCTGTCTAACGCTAAGACTGGAATGGGTGCTACCCAAATCCGCTCAGTAACTTCAGCTGAAGCAACAATCGATGTAAATGGAGATGGTGAGATTTGGGTTGGTTCTGAACAAAATGCAGAGACTCCTGACCTTTGGGGTCAATTCAATCTGTCAATCGAGGTTTGTATCTCTCAGGATTGTAACTTCCGTGATGGAGGCAGGATTACTTTCATCGCAGATGGTTCTGCTCTGATAAATGCCCTCTATGATTACGAAGGATACAACGATGGAGATTATGGTAAAGCTGACAAACCGATTCCTGCAAATGACAATCGCAAATGGGCAATGGATTACATTGTAGATTCACTTGTAGACCCTGAAGCAACCGGAGAATCCGCAGACGTACCTGAAGCCGCTCCTAATGCAATGGTAATCTTCGATGAAAGCAGGCATATCCAGCCTAGTATTGCATCGGAATCTTACAACACCATTTACTTCCTTCTGGTTTACTTTACTGGAGAAGGATTAGCAATGCTTCTACTATTCATTATCCTGTTCATAACGTTTGAAGGTGTACTTCTCAAGAAGAAAGACCCTGAACCTTGGCGTCACGTTTTCAGTATCATTTACTATGGATTTGGTGATGCTAATCGGTATACGTATTATGCCAAATCAAACAAAATAAAACAAGTATTCCTTTCTAAGGTTAGAAATCAAAATGGATTGAGTCGGGAAGAGTTCGATTCACTTCCTGCAAGGGATTTGCAGGGGATGATTTCTGACCCAGTATTGGTTAAATTCGTATTTGAAAATCGTAATTATTCATTAGAACAGACCGTAGCTATTGTGAAACGAATCAAGGTCTGGGGACGAACCTGAGGTGATATGATGTGGACCCGTAAAGCAGCATTTACTTTCACTGGCGGAATCGCACTGATTCTAATCGGTATGATGATTTCGAATCATCAAATGATGATCCTTGGTCTTGCCTTTATTGCATTCATCGTAGTTAATTCGTGGGTTAGTGGTCACGGTGATGTTGAGGTTCAGCGCACACTATCAGCTGATAACCTGTACAAAGGAGATGACCTATACGTCGAATTATTGGTCACAAACCGTAGTCGTCGTAAGACACAGCAACTCGAAGTGTACGACAACGTTCCTCACGAAATGAAATTGCGTAGCGGATTAAACCAAATGCGCCTCAATCTAAAGCCTGGAGAGAGCGCTAGAATCCGCTATGTTCTACGTTGTCCTCTAAGAGGTCATTATTCGGTTGGTCCAGTATCTCTTAGATACAGAAATACGTTCAATCTATCAGTAGACGAGATGTATGTTGACCATCATTCTGACATCATTATCTTCCCACAGATTAGAGATGTTGAGGAAGCATTCATCCGTTCTAGGACAGCGAAGATGTACACTGGTGCTACGACATTGCGAACGCCTGGACCTGGTACTGAGTTCTATTCACTTCGAGAATATGTTCCTGGTGACCCATTCAAGAATATCAACTGGAAGGCGTTTGCTCGAACTGGTGAATTGATGATTAACGAGAAATGTCGTGATGCAGTTACCGATTTGTACATCATTCTTGACAGTAGAGATATTGCACGAATCGGTACGGTTTTGAAAAATCCATTAGAGATGGGTACAGTTGCAGCAGCAAGTTTAGCATCGTTCTTTATTCAGCGGCGTGATTCGGTATCGCTGACAATATATGATGAAAAATTGTCATTCTTACCTCCAGATACTGGAGATAAGCAGTACTTCAAGATTCTATCATCTCTTGCTGGAGTTGCTCCAAGAGGTACAATGCCACTACAGGCAGTGACCAACAGTCTCGCCGCTAGATTCAGTCGTGGTAGCCCGGTATTCATCATCTCATCCTGTGAAGGTGATGGAACAGTACCTTCTGCGGTTCGAGACCTTGTTGGACGTGGCCATGAAGTTACAGTACTCTCTCCTTCATCAATAGACTTCGAACGCTTAGTAAGTCGTATTCCTAGAATGTCGTATGAAGTTCTCAAGATTGAGAGGCAGAACCGACTCACGTCCTTGGCAGGATTTGGCAGCCAAGTAATCGATTGGATGCCAGACATGGATCTGTCCCAAGCATTGTTGCAAGTTAGAGGATACTGAGGTGATAATATGGCAGGAGAAGTAACCCCACAAGGAGAAGGAGCACGTTCCCTTCATCTGCGTAAGTTACGTGTCCAGTGGCAAATAGTTACCCTTCAGGTCCTTGCTACCCTATCATTAGTTTGGATGTATATGGAAGTCGTATCTACTTACGTTGTAGGCAGTATTGACCATACCCTATTGTTCGATACTCTCGAATCAGGTTTGGATACAGAGCTTCCGTTAGGAGAATGGTTAACTGGCGGTGGCAATGAAGGTTTAGCTCGGTTTTATGTCCCTATGGGATTAGGATTAGGCTTAGGTGGTGCAATGGCATTACTTGCTTTCCAAACTCCTAAGGTCCAACAGCGTGTAAAATTAGGATTCATCATTGGTTTGATTGTAATTTTAGCTGGAAGATTTGTTTTCGGATACGCTTGGCAACTCGTTAGTGATGGATGGAGCGCCCCGGGTAATGATGTACTTCAATTACTCGAATGGCCTTTGTTAATGATGCTGTCACTGATTATTTTGACATTCTATCTATTGCCAATAATTACCGGAACTAAGGGGATTTGGGGGCTATCTCGTAGAGGTGTCGCTTGGTCGATAGGTTTCACTCTACTGTTCCTTGGAGTACACGCAATACTGACTTTCCCACTTATTCGTTCACAGTTAGGGAGTTATGGCTCACAACTCACAACTTTGGAGATCATAGTATCAGAGCCTACTGTATTTGGCCTAGTAACTGCTCAACAATTCTCTCTGATACTAATCGCCTGTTTGATGATGGTTTTCCAAGAATCCGCATTTGGTGTAATCCGCCAACTAGAGTATGCTTACCGCCTGCCTGAATCTTGTAAGAGGGACCCGGAATATGTGTCACAAATGGACAATCTTCTGAACGGGCACCTTCGACATACTGCAATATTCCTCTCACTTACTGTTGTAGCGACAACTATCGCATTGGGCTTCCACTCTGTATTGTTGGATTGGGTAAACGGAATTACAGGCTCTCAATGGGCTGCGCAGGTTGGGGAATCAATTGAATTGACTCTAACATATGGCCTTGTAATCTCTGCTCTACTATTCTTAGGAATAATGGCTCTTCTACGCTTCATTGTACCATGGCAAAGGTTCTGGGGATTAATCGAATCTTCATTCACTACTCGTGAATAATTATTTCGAATAAATCGATTGGATTGTTCTTCCTATTCCTTCTGTTAACACTAGTATTGCTATAGGCAATACACAAATCCTGGTTAACCACAACGGTAATCCAGAAATATAGTCTTGAAGCATAATCCCCCCATAGATTGCAGCAGCAATCAATCCAAGGAATACTAATTTTTCAATCCACAACGGGTATAGTGAATCCATAAATTCACCTCACAGGTCGATACCATCTAGTGAATCTTCAAGTTCATCTAACACGGTATCTGATTTTACCACATCTTCAGGATCACTTCTTCTTGCCCATCTAGCATCTAGACGTGCCAGTTCTTCCTCAAGAGATGCTCTTTCATCATCTATCGATGCCACATTGCCTTCTTGCGCAACTGAGTGTTCTTCTTCTACAGGCGTGGATAATTCTTCCCACTCTTCTGTAATCTCACTCACCTCGACAGCAACAGCAGCCTCTTGGTCAATCAATTCACCTTTCATCTGCTCGATGACTTCCTCATGGATTGGTTCTCTTTCACCAGCAGGAACCGATTCTCTCTCAAATGGTAATAATCCGTCACGCTTGAAGTCCCATAAAGCACCTCTAACTTCTCCATTGACGAAACCGCTTGCGTCAAGTTGGGTCAGTAGTTCTTCGAGTGCGCTTGTAGTTCCTTCCAATTTAACAGCAGAACCAGCATCTCTCATGTCTGATTCTAGGTGGATATCATCCAGAGCTTTCTGAATCAATGAACGAGTCTCACGTGCTAATACTGGTAATGATTCAGGTCGCCTTGTATTGTGTAGTAATGCTTGGACTTGTTCACTTGGAGCGCCTAACTTCTCTAATTGTTCGAGAACATTTCTGATTCTTCTAAGCATTGTAACCGAACGGTCATAATCTTCTAACAGATTTTCTAAATCGAGTACTAAATTGGTAACAGTTTCACCGAGTTGATGTTCAAGTCTTTGCTGTACTGACCACCTAGCAAGTCCTCTTACCGCTCCTGCAGTTGCAGGGACTTGGCGTTCTAGTAGAGACATAACTTCGGTTGAAAGTAGGTGCCTAGGTGTTGTTGCAACATGGTCCACACATCCCTGTATGACTTGTAGTGCTCTTTCCACAGCTCTATCGAGTAAAGAAACGGAGTAACCTAAGGTACGTGCATGCTCTAATCTTTCAAGTACGGGTCCTAATCCATCAAATTGTGCTCCATCTTCTAGCAATGCTTGAGCGAGAGGCTCCTCTGATAATTTAGCCCGCAGAATCTCCGCTTCTTGGATATCACCAAGTGCTTCTTCATGAGCGATAGCAAGCGCTTCTGCTTGGTCTAATAGATTTGATAATTCGGCTTCTGCCTGTCCTCTCCTGGCACCCAGGTCTCCTAACTCCTTCAGAACCTGGCGTCTTTCATCCATCAGTTCACGCATTTCGGATTGAATCATTGCAGCACGGTTTTCTTGTTCTGTAAGCCTGACTCGATCTTCTTGAGTTCGCTCTCGTGAAATTTTAGATTCCGCTTCGATTTGTCGAAGTGTCAATTGTGAATTATTTATTTTAGATTCAAGTTCAGAAAGTTCGCCTTGTGCTCTTCGATGTTTATCACGAGATGCCTCAACTTGTTCTTCTATCATTCTCTGACGTCTTTGGTCGTCATCAATTCTTGACCTGATACTGCTCAGAGTTGCAGAATATGAATCGATATCACTAGACAATGCGGCTTCTTTGGTAGCCATTTCTTCTATCTTGGCGGATAACTCTGAACTGGCCTTAGAATCGCCAAGGATTCTTGCAAGTTCTACGGCTCTTTCGCTCAATTGATGTTCTAATTCGTTCACTCTCTTCGATAGACGGTCACTTCTCGACTCAGCATTCTCTGAACTTGCTTGTGCGGCAGACAAATCAAGTTGTAATTGGTCAATAGTACGGTTGTATGCTGTGATTTTATCCTGTATGTCAGCAGTGTGACGGTTTGCTTCTTTCGCATTGACCTTTGCAGCGTTTTCAGATTGGGTCGCAGATTCTAGAGCGACTTTCAAACCAGCAATTTCTTGATTGGCTTCTGCCAATTGTAAATCGGATTTTTCTAATTTCCTTCGTAGTCCATCATCTATTCCAGCAGTCTTCTCAATGGTGACTAAGCCTTTGGAAGGTGTAGCAACCGAGATGGCAAATTCTACTCTAGAGCGTTCCTTTCTCAGTTGACTTAGTCCAATTTCGAATCCATATAATTGATTCATAGTCATTTTGAGTAGGGTTTGACGGGATTCTGACCTAGTTCTGGTTGTGGCAAGTTCATCGCAGAACGTTTGTAAGCTGAAATCAGGAACATTCCCTGACTCAGAACCGAGAATTGTTCCAACAGGAAGTCGGTGTAATGCCAGAACTCTTCGTGATTCGCACAATGCACTCATCGCATCTATCATTTTCATATTCCCTGGTGCTTGAATTGCAACTGGAACTCCCTTTACTAGAGCGATACGGATTGCTTTGGATGATTTCCCAGCGGATAAATGGCCAGTCAGGCTTTCTTCAACTGCTGTTGAAAGCATTGAGACAATAGCATCGGTTCCACCTCTTCCTTCGCGAACTACATGTCCGTCCGACAGAGTTTCACCCTTGGAGCCCATGGCGTCTATTTCTCCATCCATGAGTGCGGAGATTTGGTTGATTAGTCTTCCATGGTCGACATCTGCCTCAGTCCAAATAGCCAAAGCGACATCTCCTGCTTCAGCCAGAAGCAAAGCACCATCGCCGGTGTGTAAAGTCCAATGCCCTTCGCCAGTCAATCCTAAATCGCTCGCCATTGCCTTTCTGCCAGCCAGAGTTTCTCCGACTTGAGCGGCTAGTAAATCAGCAGATGCGGGTAAGTCGCCAGCATCATCGATTAGCATTCCTGAGTCTACTGCTATTCCTCCTCGGACTTCAGGTCTTGAGACCAAGTTTGCAATAACTGCAGATAAATCTCTGGAAAGTAAACGTTCTAGTGAGTCTTCAGCCCCAATTAATCCTCGAATGTCTGCACTGTGCTCAAATGATTCAGGTAGTATTTCTGCAATCGCACCAAGGGCAGACTGTGACCATGATTTGCCAATCAGTCGATGCAAGTCAATCTCTAACTCTTCCAACCTTGCTTTTGCAGCAGCCCCGCAGAGCAATACCTTTCCTTTTGCAGGCTCAGCAATCCACCCCACGATACGCCCAGCACGGACAATCCTATGCCCGCTTGCGGTGGACCTTCGGCCAAGATATGTCGTAATAGCACCATTTTCAAATGGCATTATCGCTCCGTCACTAACATCTATCTCGTCGTCAATTGGTATTCCGTATGGTAGATCGAACATTTCCATCACCTCATCACTGAGTTAAGCATCTCTACGTCGCATTCTATGGCGTGTCGCCATCGGGCTATTCTGCCACCTTTCTTTCCAGAAATTATCAAACTTGCATCTTCACTCAATCTGGTGAGTAATACAGTCTCATCTCCTTCAGACCACAATTCCAAACCTCTGCCCACGCTGTCAATTTTAGCTAGGGTTTCCAGTGCTTGAACTGTCTGGGTGGCATATTCAACCTTTGGCGTTCTTCCTCTTTTTCCTACTGCGGCGACCAAGCCATCTCGTCTCGAGATGATGTATGCTTGGTCTGCCCCTGGTAGGGTTGAGAATCCGGCCAGAATACGTTGCATCATGCGCGCTCAAGTGGGTTCAGGTTGAAACCGGCTTCAAGAAGTTTGGCTTTTTACAACGCCCGTAGGGCGGTTTGTGTAGTAGATTGATTTTGCCAACTGGTTTTTTGAATACCATCTGCAAACGAATCGTTCATTCTAATTGAAAATTTAATTTTTCAATTGGTTTTTTCAACCGTTCACATCAAGCCAAGAACCTCTTGGAATAAGCATGGCCGACCTGTTTGAAGTCCCGAGTTGCGACAAGTGTCGTAATCCGGCAATTCATCATCAGATTTATTCGGGCAGGATGATGTGTGGTTCTCACCTTGCAGACAGTGTGAGGAAGAAAGTTTCGAAAGCACTTCGTGAACAATTGGTAATTCCTCGTGACAAGAATATCACGATCCTAGTGGCAATTTCGGGAGGAAAAGATTCTGCAGTACTTCTTGAAAGAATACATGAGAATCTAGGGAAGCGTCGCGATGTCACGATTGTAGGTGGCTGTGTTGATGAGGGAATAGAAGGATACCGCCCACCGTCATTGGAGTGTGCTCGGGAATTATGTGAAAGTTTAGGAGTAAGATTTGAAACAGTGTCTTACCCAGAGTTAGGATTCAAAGAAATGGATGATGTGGTTCAGAAAATTGCCGACTCCAAAGATAACAAAACACCTTGTTCATATTGTGGAGTATTTCGCAGGCAAGGAATCAACCACCTTGCTAAAAGAGTTGGAGCGGATGTAATCGCTTTAGGGCATAATTTGGATGACATGGCTCAAACAATTATGATGAATATGCAAAATGGAGATTTAGAACGCACTTTGCGTTTAGCTCCCCACACTAGCACGCCTCTCGAAGGTATGGCTCCTAGAATCGTTCCTCTGCGATGGGTTCCTGAACAGGAAATTCACCTCTATGCTCTCCATAAGAATCTGCCAATTCATCACGAGGAATGCCCTCATGGAGAAGGGGCTCTCAGATTCCGCCATCGCGAGACAGTCGCTATGATGGAGGCTGATGTTCCTGGAACTCGTCACGGGTTACTTCGAATGGCAGATGAAGTCAAGAAGTTGCATACTAAAGCAGGCGGTAAAAGCAAATCTAGTCCAATCAATTGTCCTGAATGTGGGCAAATGTGTAGTGGCACGATATGCAAAGCCTGTGAGATGAAGAAAATCATGGAGTAATCATACTCTTCTTCGAAGTTTTTCCATAAAGCCATCTGCTAAACCGAGCGACTCTAACGCTTCATCGATTCTTCCTACCTTGTGGGCTTCTTGTGCTATGCCAATCGCTTCTTCAGTAGAGCGCCTTTCTTCATCATCGACCTTGATTCCACTTGCGTCGCATTGATTTCGTAATGTCTTCCATTCATCCATTACGAACTCTAATAATTCACTGGCTTCATCACTGGACTTTCCTTCAGCATCTAGGTCTTTAGTGAGCCTTTCAAGTAGAGTTGCAGCATGTGTCCATTCAAGGGAATCCGCTGCATTTTCGATCTCTATTAGGCGACCATTCCATTCAGATGCATCTTCTCTTTCTAACCATCTCGAGATGAGATGGACCTTTTGTCTAAGTGCGCGACGTACAATATCCATCGCCTCTCTTTCAGCAATTATTTCTCTTACAATTCCGTCTGCTAGGCCCTTAGCTTGTGCATGGTCTCCGGATTCAAGAGCAGTTTCAGACCTCTCAAGCCTCTCTTCAAGAGATTCTTTGTTGATTCCATCTGCCGATTTCAATTGCTTTGCTGCCTTCTTTACAGATTCTTCTGCTATTTCCATAGCATCTCCTGATGCAGCCAGTTGGTCAGGTATTACCATTGCGAACTCATATGCTTTCATTGGCTTCTCAGCATACAACTTTTTTCGAGCATCTGCTAGTATCTCTTCAAGACTTTCGGGAGCATGTTCTGCTTTAGCAAGTAACGCTGAGCCATCTCTAATCGCGGTTTCAGCCATCTCCCACCATTCGATAATTTCGTTTGCGCGCTTCTTTGCTTGTCGGAATAGAGCCTCTCCTTCTCTTAAGCTCCCTAATTCGACTTCGCGCTGACCCATGTCCCAGGCTTTGCGTGGCCGCTTTACGATAGGAGC
>CESS01018374.1_pt1 | contig 12389 bp, 11 predicted proteins | sample 326931 | NCBI WGS metagenome assembly CESS01 (sample SAMEA2591098, study PRJEB7988) | marine metagenome | biome: marine biome (ENVO:00000447); feature: deep chlorophyll maximum layer (ENVO:xxxxxxxx); material: saline water (ENVO:00002010), including plankton (ENVO:xxxxxxxx) | depth 55 m
TATTTATGCTCCTGAATATAGACAAGCAACTTATTTTTCTTATTTTGCTAAGAATTCTGATGGAACAAAAGCACATGATTTAGCTTTTGAAGACATATTAAATTCATTTAATTATTTTATTGAAAATTTTAATGATGATAGACCATTTATAATTATGTCACATAGTCAGGGTGCTCTTCATGCACAAAGATTGGTTTCGAAATATATACAAAATACCCAACTTCAAAATAAAATGATTTGTGCATATATAATTGGATATATCATTCCTGATAAAGACTACGAAATACTTTTTCCAAATATTCAAAAGACTACCAAATTTAATGATACCAGTACTATCATTTCATGGTGTACAGTTGCTGAAGGATATAAGAGACCGAGAGAAAGAACTATGCTGTGGAAACCAACAGGATGGGATATCGAACATATGGACCAAAAAATTTATTCAGTTAATCCATTTTCATGGACTGATTCAAATGATTGGTTTTCTCCACCAAATTACCATAGCTCAATAATTACTAAAGCTGATAACTATGATTTTGCTAACAGATTTTCTAACTCTCATTCAGGTGCAAAAAAATCTATACAATACAGTAGTACTCAAAAATTTTTAGCTAGAGTTAATTCTGTTACAGGTTTGCTTGAAGCAAAAGGACCACTTGTTGATAGGTATAAAAAAATAAGATACTTTAATGGTGACTTACATAGTTATGATGTTATGTTTTTTTGGGGGTGTTTAAGAAAAAATATAAAAGACAGAATAAATGCCTTTATATAAATCTTTATTAATTATGTTTACTACTACTTCCTTATTTTCATTTGAAGAATCCTTTGTTTATAACGATAACGTAAAAATTGTTTATAGAGATTATGGCCCTAGTTCTGCTGATCCAATACTTTTAGTTCAAGGTCTTGGAGGCCAACTAATAAATTGGCCAGATCACATAATAAATTTTTTAATAGAAAATAATTTTAGACCTATAGTTTTTGATAATAGAGATTCTGGCTTGTCTTCGAGACTAAACAGTAATCTTTTTTCTGAAGAAAATAAAGCTAAAACAATTAACAGAACCTATCTTAGATATTACTTAAGACTACCTATCAATGGACCATATACACTCGATGATATGGCCAATGATGCCGTAGCTATACTTGACCATTTAGATATTCAAAAATCTCATCTACTAGGAATTTCCATGGGTGGTATGGTTGCTCAAATATTAGCAGCTAATCACCCTGAAAGAATTAAAACTTTTACCCTTATAGCTTCATCTGTTTCAGTACCAAGCCCGTTAAATGGACCTAAACGAGATGTAAGAAAGTTATTGATGGGCAGGTCAGCAAATCCAAATGCAACAAATGAGGAAAGAATTGAACGAACAAAAAGTATATTTAAATTGATTGGTATTGATGAAAGTGATCTTGAAAGTGAAGAATTCTATAATAAATCTATTGAATCAATTAATAGAGCAGGCCCTGACGATAGTGGTTTTAGCCGACAGCTTATGGCCATATTGGGTTCAAAAAACCGTATAAAAAAGGTTAAATCTATTGAATCTAATACTTTAATTATTCATGGAAAAGAAGATCCTTTGATACAAGTTAAAAATGCATATAAAGCACATAGATATATTAAAAATAGTAATTTAATTGTTCTTCCAAAAATGAGACATTTAATAGAAGAACCAGTTTTTGATTTATTTAAAGATGATTTATTGAGTCACTTGAGTGAAGATAATGCTTAATAATACTTTTAAATTTAATTATTCTGTTGGGGCTATAGCTAATGGAATCAAAACAGATACATTTACTTTTTTTTTACTTTTTTTTTATTCTAGAGTAATTGGTTTAGACCCTTTGCTTGCATCTCTTGCAATTGGTTTGGCTCTTATTATTGATTCTTTTACTGATCCTCTTATGGGGACTGTATCTGATAGAACAAATTCTAAATATGGAAGAAGACATCCTTTTATGTATATTTCATTTATTCCTGTTTCAATTTTTTATGTTTTACTTTTTACACCTAAGCCTGACTGGGATTTATCCCAAACTCAATTATTTTGGTGGATGTTTGTCTGTGCAAGCTTTACCAGGATAGGTATGACCTTTTTTGAAGTTCCACATAGATCTTTTGGAGCTGAAATTACAAAGGATTACATAGAAAGAACTAAATTATTCTCTTGGAGAGAAATGTTTGCTTGGATTGCTGGAATTTGTAATGCATTTCTTGCTTATAATATTTTTTTTAAATCTACTGAAAAATTCTCATTTGGACAGTTAAATCCAGAGGCTTATTTTCCTCTTGCATTAACAGGTTCAATCGTTATGGTTATAAGCATTTTATATTCCTCTTTTACTACCAGTAATGAAATAAAAAATTTATCAACATGGAAAGGATCAATATCGATAAAACAGATTTTGTCTGAATTAAAGATTGCACTATCAAATAGAAGTTTTATTTTATTTTTTTTAGGTAGTTTATCTTTGTCAATATGCTGGGGTCTTTTAAATAGTCTTACTCTGTTTATAAATACTGATTTTTGGCAGCTTAAAGGGAGTCAAATTGGTATTTTTTTATACATATATTTTGGAGCTGCATTTTTAGCTTTTTATATAACACCTAAACTTGTTAATCTTTTTGGGAAAAGAAATTTTGTATTGATTTGTGTAACAGGCGTAGCATTATCAAGTCCTATTGCATTTATTTTTTATAACTTAGGTTTAACACCAGAAAAAGGTACTACAACTTTGGTTTTGTTTTTATGCATGCCTTTAATATTTATCTCTACACTAAGTATTGCCGGTAATATGACTAGGGATGCAATGATTGGAGATATTGCTGATGAAGTTGATCTTCAAAGTGGTAAAAGACAGGAAGGGGTTTTATATTCCGCAGTTTCTTTTATACAAAAGGTTAATACAGCATTTGGTGCCTTAACTGGAGGATTAACTTTATGGGTATTAAAAATCACTTCTGATACACCAACATATGATCAAGCATATTCATTATTTTTCATTCAAGGTGTTGTTGGACCTGTTTTACTATCAATACCTTTTATATTTTTTTATTACTATAACCTTGATAAAAAAAGACATTCAGAAATCCTGATCGAACTCAAAAATAGAAAATAGTATTTATATAAGTTCTGGTAAAGCTTTTGAGATTCTTTTCCAAAGTGTTTTTTCTGGAGCAGTTGGTTTTGAAGATAAGTTATTAATAAAATTTAATACAAGTTCATCAATTGAGCTTAAATCATTGGATGTTTTATTGAATTTATTAGTTAACATTTCCATTTGAATTGATTGCCTTAATTCTGAATCTTTTTTTAACGAGTCTATATTTGCAAGTATTTCTAATTTAATACATGAGTATTTAAGTGAATCAATATTTGATTTTGTTAAAGGTTTTTTATTCAATTTATTTATCATTGAGGAGGGTAAGTCAATGTTTTCAAAATTATTGCTAAGAAAAGAATCTAATAAATTTATATATGAATTAACCTTAGTTTGTTTTTGTTTTTCCTCATATTGACTTTGTTTGATTTTAATTTCTTTATGAATTAATTTATATTCCTTTGTTTTAGTTATATTTTTTAAATTCTCAATTTTGCTCGAAATCTCTTTAAGTGTAACTTGATTATTTTTGAATTCTGATAATAAATTTTTTGCTTCAGTTAGCTCTGAATCAATAAGTTCTTTTTTAGCATGAAAAAATCTATCAGCTGCTTTATTAAATTTATCCCAAAGCTTATTATCTATCTTGCGGCCTGCAGAGCCAGCTTTTTTCCAATCATTTTTTAAATCATTAAATTTTTTAATGCATATATCGTTATCTTCATTAGAAATAGCATCAACTTTTGTAATTAAATTTTCTTTTGTTTTTATAACTATCTGTTCATGCTTTTTAATAGCATCATTAATTGGTTTCTTTACTTCAAAATACGCATTTCGTAGTTTATTAAGGTCTTTATCTAGGACAGGTGCATATTGTTGCCAATCTTCAAAAGATTTCCTTAAAAATTGTATTAAAAACTTTGGTTGAGGCCAGTTAGATGAATTTTGCTGAACATATGAATTAATGTTATCAATAATTTTTTGTCTTTGTAGCGCATTTTTTATCTTAACTTGTTTAAGTTCATCAAAGTATTCACTACATGGCTCCCATGCTTTATTAGTTAATTCATTAAACTTATTCCATTGTTCTTTCGATGCAGGCCTGCTTGATAAATCAAGTAGTTGCCATTTAGTTTGAATATCATGAATTAAGTGGGCTTGTTTTTTTGGACTTTCCAAAGGACTTTCAATAATTGTAGATATTTCTTTAATTAACTCTTCTCTTTTTGGGTTAGTAGCAAAAGATGACATATCATCAAAATATCTTGATTGGCCGATTGCAAAATTAAGTTTATGTCTGAGCTTGTTTGGTACTTTATCTAATTCTTTAGATTTTGTTATAACTTCTCTAACCTTTTTTTGGGCATCTTTTATCGAACCTTTTGTAAATAAAGATTCAGCCTCATCTAATTGCTTAAATAAATCTTGACTTGTTTTCACATTAATCTCTTTTGAAGTTTATAATTATACCAAATGAAAAAACGAATTCTAACAGGTATTACAACAACTGGTACTCCTCATATTGGAAATTATTTAGGAGCAATAAAGCCTGCCCTAGAACTTGCACAGAATTATGATGAATCATATTATTTTTTAGCTGATTATCATGCAATTATTAAAAATTCTGATAATAAAGAAGTATCAGAATCTGTAAAAAATGTTGCTTTAGCATGGCTTGCTTCAGGTCTTGATGTAGATAAATCTTTTTTTTATCGACAATCAGATATACCAGAAATTCTTGAACTTAGCTGGATTTTAAATTGCGTAACGGCTAAAGGTTTAATGAATAGATCGCATGCGTATAAAGCAGCTATTGATAATAATAAAGGAGATGTTGACAAAGGTATAACAATGGGCCTTTTCTCGTATCCTATCTTAATGGCTGCTGATATATTAATGTTTAATGCTACATATGTTCCTGTTGGAGCTGATCAAATTCAACATCTTGAAATGACAAGAGATATTGCAGCACGCTTTAATCATATTTACAAAAAAACTTTTGAATTACCAGAAGCTATAATCCAATCTAAAAAGGACACAGTGCCTGGTACTGATGGTCAAAAAATGTCTAAATCTTATGGAAATATAATTCCATTACTATCTACTGAAAAACAACTCCAAAAAGCTATAGCAAAGATACTTACAAATTCATTAGAACCAGGAGAAACTAAAGACCCATCAAATTGCACGGTATTTAAGTTATATAAATATTTTGCTTCAGATGAAATGATTGCTGAATTTGAAAGCGATTACAAAGATGGCATTGGTTGGGGTGATGCTAAAAATAAATTATTTAACGTTGTTAATAATGAAATGAATCCTATAAGAGATAAATATAATTCATTGGTTAATGATAAAAATTTACTTAATGATTTGTTAAATGAGGGGTCTAATAAGGTAAGGCCTATAGCTAAAGAAATGTTATCCTCTATCAGAGATAGTATAGGTATAAAAAAAATATCTTAATGAATAAATCTGGTTCTTCCTGGCTTAAATTTGGCCTATTTACAGTTGGATTAGGCCAATCATTTGTTTTTGTCATTGTACCACCTCTAGCTAGAGAGTTAGGTTTATCTGAAGTACAAACATCGTCAATATTTGCATTCTCGGCTATTGGCTGGGCCTTAACTAGTGCAACATGGGGTAGGGCTAGTGATCGCTATGGAAGACGTAATATAGCTATTCTGGGGCTTCTTGGTTACTCAGCATCATTATTAGCTATGATAACCCCATTGTTTTTAGTTGAAAAAGATTTATTAGATTTAGTTTATCTTTTTCCATTACTGGTATTTGGTCGTATGTTGAATGGTTTATTGGGGTCTGCTACTAGGCCGGCTTCTTTTGCATATGTCGCAGACATATCATCAGAAGACAAAAGAACTGTTAAATTTGCTAGACTTGAATCAAGTTTTTTAATTGGTACAGTCGCAGGGCCTTTGATTGGTGGTTTTTTAATTCTTATATCAAAAGAAACACCGTTTTATATTTTTAGCTTTTTAGGAGTAATTGCATCATTAGGAATTTATAAAAATCTAGAGAATAAGACTCCATTAAAACTAAATAAAAGAAATCTATCAAAAAAAGTTTCATGGACGTCAAATACTGTGTGGCCATTTTTATTTGTAGCTTCTATATCTAGCTTGTGTCTTGCTTCGTTGATTCAAACTATTGGTTTTTATCTTTTTGATACATTCCCGAATATCGATGATTTACCTGTTGTAATTAGTATGACTTTTGCTTTACTTTCTATATCTACAATAGTTAGCCAATACATCTTTACGGATGCTTTTCCACTATCAAATAATAAATTACTGATATACGGTGTTATATTATTATCTTTTTCATATACAGTTATGGCTTTATATCCAAAGATTTCAATTTATTACCTATCAATTATTGTTAATGGTCTAGGTGGAGGAATGTTGCGTCCAGCCATTTCATCTTCATTATCTTTAGCACAATCACCTGAATACCAAGGTTCAGTAGCAGGATATTTGGGATCTGTTTATCCTATAGGTCATATTTTGACACCTGTGGTTGCTATGCCAATATATGCGTATAACCCAGCATATTTATATTATTTTTCTTCGATTCTGTGTTTAATATGCTTTATATTTATAATTACTAATCCAATTTTTAGAAAAAATTAAAAAATATGAAAAAAACGCTTTTACTTATAAATCTTGGAACGCCTGATAGTCCATCATATTGGCATGTTTTTAAGTATTTAAGACAATTTCTATCTGATGAAAAGGTTCTAGATATTAATCCAATACTGAGGTTTTTATTAGTTAATTTTATAATTTGTCCATTTAGATCCTTTAGTTCTGCAAAGATTTATAAAAAAGTTTGGAGTGAACTATATGGATCGCCATTACTTTATAATACGGAACAGCTTACGCAAGTCTTACAGAAAAAGTTACCTAGTGTTAATGTTAAATTTGCTATGCGATATCAATCACCATCAATTAAAAGTGTATTGGATGACATTCTAGGCGAAAATCCAGATGAATTAATAATTCTACCTTTATTTCCTCACTATGCAGCTGCTACCACTGGTTCTGTATACAAGGAAGTTTCAAGATGTTTAGGAGAAAAGTGGGTAATACCAAATGTAACCTTTATTAATCAGTTTTATGATAATCCATTATTCATCAATGCATGGGTAGATAAAGCAAAACAATTTGATATGGCTTCATACGATAAAATAATTTTTAGTTACCACGGGGTGCCAAATAGTCACGTAGATAATGTTTACTCAGATAGTTTATGCTCAGATAATGATTGTGAGCTTGGAATTACAAACAAAAATAAGTATTGCTATAAAGCTACTGTTTATGAAACAACTAAACTCATTGCAAATAAACTAAACTTAGATGAATCACAATATGAAGTCACGTTTCAATCTAGACTAACAAATAAATGGCTAGATCCATTTACTGATAAAGTTTTAGAGAAATTGCCGTCAAAAAATCAAAAAAAAGTACTAGTATTTTCACCAGCTTTTACAGCTGATTGTTTGGAAACAATAATAGAGATCGGTGATGAATATCAAGAATTATTTATCGATGCAGGAGGTGAGATTTTAGATTATGTTCCTTCTTTAAATTTTTCTGATATGTGGGCAGACTCATTAATAGATATAGCCAACCTCAGAGATAAGAGATAAATTAAAGATATAAACAATAAAGGGGTAGATTAATTATGAATAATAATTTCAATGAAATGCAAAGAGTTTTAGAAGCTCAAAAAAAATTTTTCATAGAAGAAGGTTCACCATCTATTGAATTAAGAATTGATAGACTTAATCGGCTAAAGTGTCTAATTATGAACAATAGATACGATTTTGTTGACGCTTTAAATGAAGATTATGGCAATAGATCAAATAACATATCTTTATTATCTGATGCTTATGGAATAATCCCTGATATTAACAACGCAATTAAAAATATTAGAAAATGGACTAAAATTGATAAACGTTCATCTAATTTTCCATTTGGTTTATTCGGTGCTAAATCTTATGTCAAATATGAACCTATAGGCACAGTAGGTATGATATCTCCGTGGAATTTTCCTGTTAACCTATCATTTAAACCATTAGCTGCAATATTTGCTGCTGGTAATCAAGTGATGCATAAGCCAAGTGAATTAACGCCTATAACCGCTTCATTGATAAAAGATCTTTGTGATAAAGAATATGATGAAAATGAATTTGCAACTTTTTTAGGTGGACCTGAAACTGGTGAAGCTTTTACTAAACTTCACTTTGACCATCTTCTGTATACAGGTTCAGGGTCCATTGGTAAAAAAGTAATGAAGTCTGCATCGCAGAATCTTGTCCCAGTCACACTAGAATTAGGAGGTAAATCACCAGTTATTATCGGAAATTCTGCTGATATTAAAGTGTCAGCTAAGAGAATTATGTTTGGCAAAACACTCAATGCAGGTCAAATATGTTTAGCTCCTGATTATGTAATTGTTCATAAAGAAAAGAAAGATGAGTTTATTACTGAAGTTGAAAATGTAATAAATGAGTATTATCCAACCATAAAAGATAATGACGATTATTCATCAATTATAAATGAAAGACATTTTGAAAGAATAAATTCTCTTCTTGAAGACGCAAGAGAAAAGGGTGCTGATATTAATCAAATCAACCCATCAAATGAAGACTTTTCTCAACAAGAATTCTTTAAAATACCTCCAACAATAGTAACTAACACCTCTGATGATATGAAAATAATGAATGAAGAGATATTTGGACCTGTGTTACCTGTTCTTGAATATGAAAATTTAAATGATGCTCTTTCTACAATTAACTCAAAAGATAGACCTTTGGGATTATATTATTTTGGAAACGATACTAAAGAAGAGAATACAATCATGTCTAGTACCTCTTCTGGTGGTGTTACTATTAATAACGTTGTAGGCCACATTCAACAAAAAGACCTACCATTTGGCGGTGTCGGTCCATCAGGTATGGGGAGATATCAATCATTTGATGGTTTTAAAAATTTTTCAAACCCAAGATCATTTTATAAAGATGTTGGATTTAAATTTGACAAATTATTTGATGGTATAAGACCTCCATATACAAAAAGTATAGAAAAGTTACTTAAAGGCTTATTAAAGTAAAAATCTTGTGTTTAAGTTGCCCATTAAATTAGCTTTTAAATATTTTAGATCTAATAAAGGTGGTATCTTTTCTTTTACCTCATTTTTAGCTGTTACAGGCCTTTCAATTGGTGTTGCGAGTTTAATTATTGTGATGTCAGTTATGAATGGTTTTGAAAAAGAATTGCAAAATAGAATATTAGGAGTAGTTCCACATGCTGTTATATATTCCGATGAACCAATAGGTAATTATGAATCTTTAATAAAAGATATTAAGAAGAATGAAAATGTTCTTGAGGCAGTTCCTTATATATCTTTTCAAGCCCTTGCTACCCATGAATCAATTAGTAAAGGAATTTCAATAAATGGAATAGATATAGAGGCTGAGAGCAAAATTTCAATTTTACCTAATTATATGATTTATGGTTCTTTAGATGATTTAAATAAAGATAATTCAATAATAATTGGATCATGGTTAGCGTCTTATTTGGGTATATTTGTTGGAGATATTATAAATATTACGACCTCTGATATTAAATCTTCAATTATTGGGTCATATCCAAAATCTGTAATGTTAGAAGTAGTTGGCATATTTGAGTTAAGAGCTGAAATTGATCAATCTTTAGCTTTAATTTCACATAAATTAGCTCAAAAATTTAAATCGTTACAAAATGAAACTTTATCTATTAGGATAAAGACTTCTGATTTATTTGTTGCAGATAAAACTGCCTATGAATCAATACCAGAAAATACTGGTCTTGTTTCATCTTCTTGGAAAGAAACACACGGAACTTTGTTTGAGGCTATTCAATTTGAAAAACTTCTAATTGGTTTGATGTTATTTTTAATTATAGGTGTAGCCTCAATTCTTGTTCTTTCAACAATAGTTATGACAGTTAAATCTAAAGAAAGAGAGGTTGGTATTCTAAAGACAATTGGGGCTAATAATAATCAACTTGTTATGATATTTTTCTTTCAAGGATTAATGGTTAGCATGATAGGTTTAATTTTTGGATTATTAATAGGGTTATTAATAACATTTAATTTAAATAACCTTATATCTTTGCTTGAATCATTACTTCAAAGGAACCTTTTAGAGGCCTATTTTATAAACTATTTTCCATACCATGTTGACTATCATCAGGTATTATTAATTTGTTCGCTTTCTTTTATCTTTAGTGTTATTTCTTCCCTAGTACCAGCCTTAAGAGTAATAAAGTTAAATCCAATTGAAATCCTTAGACATGAATAAAATAGAATCAAATAATTTAAGTAAATCTTTTTTTATTGATGGTGTTGAAATTAAAGTTTTAAATAAAATAAATATTTCTATTAAAAGAGGTGACTTGGTTGCTCTTTCGGGTAAATCAGGTGCTGGTAAATCAACGCTTCTTCAAATACTGGCATCTTTAGATACACCGTCTTCTGGATCAATTAAATATGACGACACATCAATTAGATCCTTAAATAATACAGATTTGAGTTCTTTAAGATTAAATAATTTTGGTTTTGTATATCAGTTCCATCATTTATTAGAAGATTTAACAGTAATAGAGAATATTCTAATTCCTCTTGAAATTGTAAATAAATCAATAAATAAATTAGAAGTTTCAAAAATTATTGATGAGGTTGGTCTTTCCCATCGATTAAATCATCATCCTTGGAGATTATCAGGTGGAGAAAAACAAAGAGTAGCCATTGCTAGAGCGTTAATTAATAAACCTAATTTCATTTTTTTGGATGAGCCAACCGGCAACTTAGATGAAGAAAACGCAGCTATTATTCAAAAGTTACTCTTCAGTATTTCCCATAAATATAATATTGCTTTAATTACTGCCACTCATGATAGTAACTTCATAGGAAACTTTGATAAAATTTATAAAATTCAAGATATGAATCTTACTGAGGTATAGATGACGGAATTTATAATTGCAGGTGGTCCTTTTATGTGGCCCTTGCTAGCATGCAGCGTTTTAATTATCACAATTTCAATTGAACGTTTGTGGTTCTTACAAATCAGGCTTGTCTCACCAAATGGATTAACTAATCAAATAGTTAACTTATTCAATAAAGACTTAATAAACATAAAACAGGCTGAAGAAATTGCACAACTATCTTCACTTGGGTTTCTGCTTGTATCTTGTATTAAATATAAAGATCTTCCAAGAGAAAATTTAGAATCAAAAATTGAAGAAAAGGCTGTTGAGGTTAAATATTTATTAGAAAGAAATTTAAATATGCTTGGAACTATTGCAACCATAAGTCCGCTATTAGGACTACTAGGAACTGTTATAGGAATGATTACAGCATTTACTGGCTTAAGTGAAGCCACAGGTGCAAATCCAGATGCTCTGGCTGCAGGCATCTCTCAGGCATTAATAACAACTGCTTTTGGATTATTTATAGCGGTTCCAGGTCTTGTATTGCATAAATACTTTGAACAAAAAGTGTCATTTCTATTAATTTCACTTCAAATTGAGGTGTCTAGATTTATAGATGTAATAAATAAATGAAATTTATCAATCAAGAAAAATCTTCATTTTCAATTGAAATAACCCCTCTAATAGATATCGTTTTTTTATTAGTAATTTTTTTTGTTGTTACATCTAAGGTAGGAGATTCACAATTTTTATCATTAGACCTTCCTAAAACAGAATCTTTTGAATATAACATTGTCGAAGTTAATAATGAAATATCAGTAACTTCTAGTGGAAATGTTTATATAAATGGAAAAGTTTATAACATCAACAATATGGATGAAATTGATCAGGCAATTTTTAATTTAAATAATAATTCATACTCAATAGTATTAAGCGCAGAAGCTACCTCTCTTCATATATGGATAGTAGGTATAATGGATATCCTTAATAAATATGGATTTAATGAAGTTCAAATAAGAACTATAGAAAAATGAAAATAGGCAGCTTAAGACGTATTTTAGGTTATACATATAGATATAGATGGTCTTTTTTAATAAGTGTAATAGGATTTATTAGTTTTGCAGCAGCTGATATTGCAGCTGTAGAATGGATTCGAAGAATAATTAGCTATATTGATTCAGATGATGAAAGCTTAAACACTATTTTAGCAATGTCTTTAGTATTAATTGCAATTGCTAGAGGTTTAGGTTTTTTTATAGGTAATTATTTTATGTCAAAGGTTGG
>CESS01003179.1_pt1 | contig 12343 bp, 7 predicted proteins | sample 326931 | NCBI WGS metagenome assembly CESS01 (sample SAMEA2591098, study PRJEB7988) | marine metagenome | biome: marine biome (ENVO:00000447); feature: deep chlorophyll maximum layer (ENVO:xxxxxxxx); material: saline water (ENVO:00002010), including plankton (ENVO:xxxxxxxx) | depth 55 m
GCACAACAATTATATTTTAGCCGTGATACGAGAATGTTTATTCAGTTTCGTAACCCTGCTGATAATACAGAGACAGCCGCCAAGTTAGGAGCTGGAAAGATATGGGAAGTGCCTGTTCTTGATGGATACAGCTTTTCTCAGACAACAAATACCTCCGAAATAACTCTCGCAGAGATGGAAAGTACAGCAGGTATTAGTAGAAGGGGTCGTCGTATGTTTACAGACTCTTTGGCACCTGCGGAATGGTCTTTCTCCACATATATTCGTCCCTTTAAGTCTAAGGCAGGAAGTGTGACTCCTGCTGGATCTGTTGCAGCATCTGATGCTACAGAGACTCACGCAGTAGAAGAAGCTTTCTTTGCTTCTATGTTTGGAGCGGACACGTATACAACTGGAAGTGGATTTACTCGTGCAACAAATGCAGCAGGCTCAGGAGGAGGAGTAACAGGAGGAGTTATTACTCCAGGTGCTAATAGTTCTATTATTACTATTCAAGAGTCTAACAGATCAGCACTTACCAGTTTTACTCTATACTTTATGATAGATACAGCAACTAGCAATCCTCTTGTGTACAGGCTTCCAGAAGCAATTGTAAACGAAGTATCTGTTGACTTTGATGTTGATGGTATTGCTACTCTTAACTGGTCTGGGTTCTCAAAAGAAGTACAAGACGTATCTGGAAACGTATTTACAGGCACTTCAGCTCCTGCAAATAGCGCAACTACAACTGACGGATCTACTATCGCTCTTGGAGATATTTTCATTGATACAGACAATGCTGCGGGAAGACAGTTTAACCTTGTAAGCTCTTCAGCTAGTACAATGGGTGTAACTGCAGCTATTGATGAAGGAACTACGAGTACAAAGAACTTTATTCGAAATCGACTAACTTCGGTTAGTATTGAAGCAGCAGTAGCGGCTGACAAAGCCACTACATTCCCAGGTCAGAAAGTAACTATTTCGGCTATGGATTCTACTAATAACGTTCTTACTACTGCGGCAGCTCATGGTCTTAAAACAGGTGATCAAGTATTTATTACTGGAGGAACCGGTGTAACTACCTTGAATAGTACACACCACTTTGTTAGGGTTGGAGATGAAACAAGCTCCTATAACTCCAGCGCTAATGCTACCACTGAGTTCGCGTTATTTACTACAAAAGCAAATGCAGAAGCAGCTAGTGGAACTACGGGACTTGTAACTTTCACAGGTACTTATAATGCAAATACTGCTACAGCTTCAAATGGTAAATATGGCCTTACTTTGACAGGTGGTAACTTTACTATTGGAAATAATATCACGTATCTTGTACCAGAAGAACTTGGTGCTATTAACAAGCCTCTTGAGCACGTAACAGGAACACGAAGTGCTACGGGTACGGCAACTTGTTACCTAACACTAGAAGACTCTGACTTGAGTAGTGGTACTTCCCGTCAGTTCTTTAATGACTTGGTAAGCACGGGTGCTATGAGTCAGGTTGTGAATAAGTTTAAAGTAACTATGGACATCGGTGGCTCAACAGCCGCAACTTCAGGCAGTAATGATCCCGCGTTACAGATCGTATTCCCAACAGCCCACATTACGGTACCGACTCACCAGATCGAAGACGTAATATCACTTGAAACAAACTTTGAAGCACTACCAACAGACTTTGGAACTGCTGACGAGATAACATCACTCACCTACTTCCCAGTAGGCGACTACGCGTAACCAAAAAGGGGCTTCGGCCCCTTTTTTCACTCACCCCCCAAAAATAATTCTTGACATTTTTTGTGGTTTACAGTATAATTTAGTTTTTAAATAGGAATTTATCAAATGGCAGAAGCAGAAACAAAGAAAGAGCCTGTATCTCTAGCGAGTCTTATGACTCCCAGTAAAACAGTAAAAATAGACTACCCTGGGTATGAGGGAATGACAGTTGACTTATGTCACTTAGCAAGGGAAGAGCTAGTTAAGTTACGGAAGCGGTGTCTTATCTCAAAATGGAATAAGAAAACTCGACAGCCAGAAGAACAAATCGATGATGATAAATTTATAGTAGAATATTGTAAAGCAGTAATAAAAGGGTGGAGTAACCTAAAGTATTCATACTTAGAAGAGCTTCTTTTGGTGGATATATCTGGGCTTAACCCTGAAGATTGCTTACCGTATAGCGCATCAAACGCAGAGTTGCTTATGAAGAATGCAACAGACTTCGATACGTGGGTAACTGAAACGGTAGGTGATTTAGAAAATTTTACTCGGAACAAGTAGCTGAAGTACATAAGCTACTTGAAAGATACGTAAATGAACAGGGCCAGATGGATGTTGAAAAATATCTGCGTATATGTGAACAACTAGGCGAAGAGCCTGACCCCGAAAGAATGCCGCTCGACCGATCTGGTTTTCCAGAAGAAGTCCAAGTGGCATTTTTTATATCTGATCAAATGTCAGAAAAATGGGACGGAATGTCAGGAAGCTACCTAGGAAAGAATTGGTTAGAAGCGCAAGAACTATTTAAACTTTATGAAATACCAAACCCAAAAGAAATACTTGGGTTTATGCAAATGCACGATATGTATCTTATGAAGAAACGTTTTGAAGATGCAGAACGCAGACGTAAATCTAAAGAAAAACAACCCAGCGGTGGAAAACAGTACACCCATAATGTTAGAGGATAATGGCTGATAATATAGTAACAATTCAGGTTCGCATTGACGATAAAGGCAACCTTTCTGCTGTAGGTAATAAGGCTGACGCGGCCGCAGGCAAGATGGATAAAGCCAGTAAGTCAGCAGGCACCCTCGGACGTAACATGAAAGGTGCTGGAGAAGCTTCTTCTGGCGCAGGCAAAAACTTTTCAAAAATGTCTCAAGGCATGGGCGGGTTCGTTGGTGCTTATGCAACTCTTGCAGCTAACGTTTTTGCTGTATCTGCTGCATTTAACTTTCTAAAAAGAGCAGCTGATGTAGAACAACTACGAAAAAGCCAAGTTGAGTTTGCTAACTCTACAGGTACAGCTCTTCAATCAGTAACTATGCGTCTAAGAGAGGCAAGTGGGGGTATGCTAGGATTCCAAGAAGCCGCACAAGCTGCTGCAATAGGCTCGGCAAAAGGTTTCAGCCCTCAACAATTAGAAGAGCTAGCTATAGGAGCAGGAAAAGTATCTAAAGCTTTAGGTAGAGACTTTACTGATTCTTTTGATAGGCTAGTAAGAGGTGTGTCAAAAGCCGAACCCGAACTACTAGACGAACTTGGTATCACTCTTCGGCTTGAAGAAGCTACTAAAAGTTATGCAAAAGCTCTGGGGGTTAATGCAAAAGAATTAACAACGTATCAGAGAAGCCAAGCGGTTTTAGCAGAGACACAGAGGCAGTTAAATGAGCAATTTGGAGACTTTGACGGAAACCAAAATGCCTTTGTAAAGCTACAAAAAACTTTTGAAGATGTTGTAAACTTAGTAGCTGAAAAAGTTTTGCCTGTTTTTGAGTTTTTTGCAAACATTATTGCAAATAATATAGGAATAGCTATAGGTGTATTTGCCCTTATAGGTGCAAAAATCTTTGGTACTATACCTGCTGTTGCAGGGTTAGGGGAATCCTTAGATGAATTTGTTTCGAACGCAGAGCAAGGAATTACTTCTGCGACCGAGGATATGGATGAGTATTCCGAGTCTATAGCAAATGCAAAAAAAGAACTACAAGATCAAGCAGACTTAGCAGATAATGCTTTTAAAGGGGCACAAAAAGGGGCACAAAATGTTGCAAAGGATCTAGACGCTAGAAAAGGTTCGGGTCTTGAAGCTTTACAAAAGGGAGAAGAGCCTAGTAAGAGGCAGCTTGCAGGAATGTTAAAAGCAGCTAGAGACAATAAGGGAGAGTATGCAAAGCTTGATACCGATAGACGAGTTTTTTTCATAAAGCAGTTAGAGAAGATGCAAAAGGCTAGTAAAGAGACTAGTAGAAGTTTTGTGGTTCATGCGAAGAGAGCCGGTTTAGGAATGAAAAGCCTTGGTCTGAGCATAAATAAATTTGTAATTCTTAGCCTTAAAAAAACAAGTTTACGGGCTAAGAAAGTTTTTGCTGGTATTGCAAAAGGAGCTATAGGAGCGGGTAAAGCTATTGGTAAAGTATTTAAAGTTGCTGCTATTGGTACAGCTCTTTTTGGAGCATTAGACGCTATTGATAATATTTTGAAGTTTCCTATAACTTTTTTAAGAACTACTATAGATGTTGTTGTAAAACTAGGAAGTATTTTTCAAACTCTTATAAATGGTATATTAACAGGCTTCAATCTAGTAGCAAATAAAGTTAGATCTATTCTTGGAAAAGAAGAGCAAGAAGCTTTTCAACTTGACTTGATTCCCGAAGACGCAACCAATAAACTGATGGAATATTTGGAGACGCTTCCAGTAGTGGGTGAAGCTTTGGACAAGCTCCAAAAGACAGAAGATAAAAATACAGCACTAGCAAAGCAACAAGCGTCTTTAGAAAATTTAGGTGAAGCCGCTAAAACAGTAGCTGCTGACTTAGCCGCTGTAAATGAAGGTTTAGTGGGACAAGGAGCAAGTGCCGAATCAAGTATGAAACGAATGACTGCTATTGGAACAGCAGGCATTTCAGGTCTCGTTCGAAAAGCACTAAAAGATGCTACAACTGGAGAAGGCGATGATGCAGTAGTAGACCCAGAGGCTGCAAAGGCTGGAATGAAAGCGATTATAGATAAGCTTGGAGACGAAGCGAAAACGCTAAGCCCAAGACTACGAGCAGCTCTAGGACTCCCAATAGAAGAAGCTGTAAAAGAAATTAGGCTTATGGAAGATCAAGCTTTAGCTTTTACAAGCAATACTAAACAATTTACGGATGAAATAAAAGCTGTTCAGGAACAGCTAGGAACAGGAAACTTTGAAGCAGCCTTAGAGCTAATAAAGCCTTTAGATAACACAAAGAATAAACTTATAGAGTTAGCGGATGAAACAAATGAGGTTACTGAAGCTCAAAAAACTTTAGATGATGCTTTTGCTTTTGCAGGAGGAATAGAGGCTTATAAAACAACTCTTAAAGAGTTAATTGCCGAAGAAAAAAGATTAAAAGAGCAAAGACAGCAGATAGATATTCAAACAGCTAATACTGCTCTTTTAACATCAGGGCAGGCACAGAGAGCAAAAGAGCGACTTGACATTACAAAAGCTCAAAATGCTGTCGATGAAAATGCACTTGATATAAGAAGAAAGAGAAAGTTATTGGAAGAAGCCGAAGCAGGCCAAGGCGAGTTTGCCGATAACGTAGGAAAAAAAGAGTCACTAGCAAAAGAAATCGAGGATCAAGAAAGACTAGGAGAAACTCTAGAAAATAATGTTCGGATTGCACAAGCCAAAGGCGACGATATTAAGAAGTTAGGACTAACGATAGGAAACTCATTAGAAAGTAACTTAGCGGGAGCTTTTGAAGCGCTAGCAATGGGAACAAAGAGCTTTAAAGAAGCATTTGCAGATATGGCAAAAGCAATACTTGCGGATATCGCAAAAATGATAGCGAAAGCACTTGTACTAAGAATGCTTACCTCTGCTTTTGGTGGGTCGAGTTTCGGAACTTTCTTAGGTATTGCTCCACCTGCTAAAACAGGAGGAATTTTGGAACCTCCTCAATATCGGAACGGTGGAATAGCAAGAAACATGGACTACTCCACGGGTGGAGTTGCCAGAGGAAGTCAAGCAGGCTACCCTGCAATTTTACATGGAACAGAAGCAGTAGTTCCTTTGCCTGATGGAAGAAATATCCCTGTAGAAATGCGGGGAGGAATGGGAACACAGAATAATGTAACAGTAAATGTAACTGTTGATAATAGTGGTGGTAGCCAGCAGAGTAGCCAATCCGATTCTCCAATGGGAGAAAATTTAGGAAGATTAGTAGCTTCTGCTGTGCAAGATGAGTTACATTTTCAAAAACGATCGGGGGGTATTCTTAACCCCTATGGAGTAGCATAATGCCAGATATAGGATTCACAGTCCCTGGAGTTAGTGGACAAGTAATACCAGATAAAACCTTACAAAGACAAACTACTCCTAAAGTGAGAGTTGCTCAGTTTGGAGACGGCTATCAGCAAAGAATCGCAGATGGCTTAAATTCTGTTACTGATGTATTTACTGTTAATTTTGTAAACCGACTAAAGGCAGAAGCAGATGATATAGAAGCATTTTTTAGAGATAAAAAAGGAGTTACAGCTTTTAACTTTACTTTTCCAGACTCTAATTCTTCTTCCAATGATAGTGCTGGAAACCCTGTCACAACAGTAAAAGTAATTTGTAAACAGTGGTCACAACAGTATGGAAACTCTGGAAGTTACTCTATAAATGCACAATTTGAAAGAGTGTATGAGCCATGAGTGTAGAAATAGCTACAGATGCGCAATCGAGTGAGATAGCTAGCCCGATACTATTTCTATATGAAATAAACTTGGGTACGGGTACAAATAATACTTTATTTTTTCATGCGGGTAAAGATTTAGATGGTAGTGACTCAAACAAAGATTTAATATTTGATGGCAATACATATATAGCACTTCCTATAATCATGGACAATATTGAAAAGAAGTCTGATGGTGCAATGACTAGACCAAAAGTAACTATTGCAAATGTTGAAACTTTATTGAAAACAGGTTCCGCTTTTAAGACAGAGATGGCAGATGGAAGCTGGGATTCTTTAATTCAAGGTGAGAATGTAACTGCAGCCAACTTTCAATTCGAGAATCTAATAGGGCAGCGCTTTATAAGAAGAAAAACTCTAGAAAAATACACAGGAAGTGCTACACCTGTTGAGTTTCCTAAAGAAACATTTGTTATTGATAGAATTGCCGATAAAAACTTTTTATCTGTAACTCTTGAGCTGGCTTCTCCCATGGACCTAAGCGGGGTGAGAATACCTGCAAGACAAGTTGTGGGTAAATACTGTCCTTGGCTATATCAAAGACATGGAGCCGATCCTATAAAAAGCGCTTGTTATTGGAAAACCAATGATCAAGTAACTGATACAGAAGGTAATAAATATACTTTTTATTTTACAGAAGATGATGAGCCTTTAGTACACGAAGACCACTTTTACAATACATATTCTAACTCAAGAAAGTCGGCAGAAACCTCTACTATTTCAAGAATAGAAACAACTTTCGCAGGTAGTGGGTATAGTTCAGCTCCCAGTATCACTATTAGTGCTCCCGGTGGCGGAGGTACGACAGCTACAGCTACAGCCACAATTACAAACGGAGCTGTAACTGCTATAAATATTACTAATGCAGGAAGCGGATACACAGACGTGGCTACTGTTAGTTTTTCAGGGGGAGGTCCTTCAGCCGCTGCTACTGCCGTAGCTCGACACAATTTTGGTGCTTGGCAGGGAGACTACTCAAATAGCACTTCATACAAAAAAGGTGCCTACGTTTATCATGTAGTTTCAGGATCAGGAGAGACATGGAGAGCAGAGGCGGATACTCAAGGAGTCACTCCTTCAGAGACTAGTCTTAATTGGCAAGTTGTAAGAATTTATTCGACATGGAATAACTCAACAAGCTATACTGTAAATACTGATCCTAGACAGAATAGTTACGTTAGATATACAGATAATAATGTATATAGAGCAATAAAAGCAAATTCAAATGTAGCGCCAGGTACGGATTCAACTGTGTGGGTTAGAGGAGATAACTGCGGAAAACTTTTAAAATCTTGCAAGATAAGATACCAAGCAGTACCTAATAAAGTAGGTAGCACAGCAGTTCAAACAGATGCAATACCCCACGCTATACATAGTACTCGAACAGCTTTACCCTTTGGAGGCTTCCCAGGAAGTAGAAAGTTTAGATAGTGAATTTAGAAGAAATAGAAGAGCATTTTAAAAACGAGTACCCAAGAGAGGGCTGCGGAGTTCTAGCAGTTGTACAAGGAAAGAAAAAGTTCTTCCCTTGCACGAATGTAGCAGAAGAAGACGAAGACTTTGTAATTGACTCAAAAGAATACATAAAACTTCTTCGTACTACAGATATTGTGGGAATTGTACATAGTCACCCAGACGCTTCTTCGGAGCCGTCTGAGACAGACAAAAAATATTGTAATGCTCTGGGAATACCTTATTACATTTTTAGCTACCCAGAGATGGATCTTACAGTAGTGCAACCAAAAAAGAATCTTACAGAACTATATGGAAGAGAATACGAGTTCGGTGTTTTAGATTGTTTTGAGGCTATGAGAGACTATCTGAAATCCAAGGGAATAGAGATACCCCCAAGAGCATTGTTTGAGGATGACTGGTGGGAGAAAGGAGAGTTAGACTACTTTTCCGCAGAAGTAATAAAAGACTGGGGCGGGCAGCCTGTAGATATAAATACAGACTTACAAGAAAATGATGTACTAATATTTAAAGTAGACGCAGAAAGAAATAATCACTGTGGTGTTTACTTAGGAAATGATATATTTTATCACCATGCGGTAAATCGACTCTCATGCAGGGAAAGCATTTACCCTTTTTGGCATAAATGGTTAGTAGGAGCATATAGATATGTTGCGTAAGGTATACTTAGAAGGAGAGATGGGAGATAAGTTTGGAACAGGTTTTCAAATTTATGCCGATTCTGTCGCAGATGTTATGCGCAACTTAGAAGCAAATTTAGGAGAAGAGATTCGTGGGTACTTAGTAGACTGCCATAATAAAGATATAGGATTTGTTGTGGAGGTTGCGGATAATACTTTTGATACTGAGGCAGAGCTTTTAATGCAAATGCATGAAGGAGATGTAACAATTACTCCTATGCCGGCGGGCTCAAAATCAGCGCTTGGAAAAATACTTGCAGCAATAGTTCTTGTTATTGTAGCCATATATGTTCCTCAGATGCTAACACAGTTTCAAGGTGTATCAGTAGGACTAGGGGCACCTGGTAGTGGTTTGACGTTTACAGCTGCGAGCAAGACTATTGGAACATTTATGGGGCTACAAGCGGGTACGATATCATTAGGCTTAGGATTAATGGCCGCTAGTTTAGCTATGATGGGAATTATGCAAATGATGGCTCCAGATCCTGCAGTTGACCAAGCTATGCCTGAAACTTACTTATTTAATGGCCCAGAACAAAATGTTGTACAAGGAGATCCAGTACCCGTCCTTTATGGGAGACTTAGAGTGCCAGGACAGCCTGTAAACTTTGAGATAGCAGGAACAGGAGTTAAAAAAATTACACACAGTTTTAATGAAGACGGAAGCAGCTATTCTACAGAAAATAGTAGTGAAAGGGAAGAACAATAATGCCTATTAATTGGAGTGCCCTGGATTCTAGAAGTGGTTTTAGGCAAGAATATACTGCAACAAATTATGGGGCAAGCGTATCTCAATCTCAACATCTTCTTGTAACAGATGTAATTTCAGAAGGCCCAATAGGAGGCTTGGTAGAGGGAGGAACAAGTGTTTTTGTAAATAGCGATCCAATTATTGCGAGGGGCACTAGTCCCTACATTGCTCCTGCAGGACAAACTATTACTCTTACTTCAGGCTCTACTTCTGCAACCGTAAATTTAAATAATACTACTTTCCAAGAACTGTATACAGCCGACTATGGAAAAAGGTATCTTAGTATGTGGGGTGCTTACCCCGGTATAAAAGCAACTAGTTCTGCTGCTCCTGTGGCTTCAAATAAAACTGCACAATCCGAAGGTACAGTTACTGATGGGTGGGAAATTGCCCTTACTCGCACTAGCGGAACTGCATTAGCAACTTCTTTTAATGCTCCTTCAAATAGGGTGGCATACGGCGAAGTTAGCAGTTTTAATATTGTAGATGGTACAGTAAGAGCGAGCCTGAAAACAGGAACAAATAAAAAATCAATAGCAGGTATTTTAACTGGTATAACTGGAGGATCTAATAATTTTACTTTTAAAAGCAAAGACAAAAGATTGCTTACTGAATTATTTGCAGATGCTGATCACAATGGAAGTACAGAGCATACTTTATTCTTGCACTTATACTTAGAAATTGCCGGTATTTCAGGCACTACCGTAACTCTTGCGAATGCTTCTCCTATTACTCTTACTAAAAGATTTGGTATCACTGGCCCTCAACGTCCGACTACTGGAACCTCCGCATCAAGTGAACTTGCAAAAATTAAGAAGTACCCAGGAACTGATTTCCAATTTAATCCCGGAACTATAGATCAGGAGCCCTTGATTGGGATAGACGGAGTAGCGGGCACAAACTCCGTTGTTTTAAATAATATTAGTAGTACCGCTCTTGAAAAAGATACACCTATTATAATTACAGGTACGGGAGCCCAAGCTAGTTTAATTGACGAAGTAAAAATAGTGATAGCATATCCTAGCGGTCTTTATAGTATAGACGAAGGGAACGGTAAAAAGTTTAGTGCAGCAGCTGCCTATAAAATAGAACTCTCTGTTGATAGGGGAGGAAACAGTTTAGACACTTTTGAGGTAGTTCCTGGAAATGGGACATTCGGAGGCGTGCCTGTTTTTACAAATGAAACTTGGCAAGAAAGTGCAGTAACTTTTGAAACTAGAGTAAATTTAGAAGATTTCCAACCTTTTGCTAATTTTAAAATAAAAATAACTAGACTTACAAAGCATAGTTTCACAGAAGGCGGTGGTACAGTACAGATAGGTTCTTTACAGCTTTCTGGAGACGAAGACCACAAAATTATTGGCGCTGCACAAATACAAGCAGTAACAGGTATTATAAAAGAAAAACTAAATTTTGCATATACCGCTTATGCAAATCTTAAGTTTTGGTCAAAAACTTTTGGAAGTATGCCAAAGCGTACCTATGAATGCTATGGCTTAAAAGTAAAAGTGCCTTCAAACTATGTAACACGAGAAGAAGCAAATGGTATATCTGCCAACTACAAAAGAAATGTAAGCACAGGAGCAATAGAAAGCACTCCTCAGTTTTGGGATGGAAACTTTCGAGATGAATTAGTTTATACTGACAATCCTGCTTGGGTATTTCATGATATTCTTACAAATAATAGATATGGACTCGGTGACTATTTAGAAGCAGGTGATATAGATAAGTACTCGTTATATAAAATTGCCAGACATTGTGACGAGTTAGTTCCTGATGGTAAAGGTGGGCAGGAGCCTCGTTTTCGTGCGAATATATACTTAACAAAAGCTACAGACGCTTATAAAATAATGAAAGACTTTGCCACAGTTTTTAGAGGTATACTTTACTGGGCAGACTCTAAGTTTTTTGCAGTAATAGATGAAAAGAAACAACCTATTTTTAATTTTTCCCGTTCTAATGTTATTGATGGTCAATTTAGCTATGAAACTACAGGTGATAAGACTCGTATAAATCAAGTAGTTGTTGAATGGAACAATCCTGATAACGAGTTTAAATTAGAACCCCTAATAATTGAGGATAGAGAAAATCAAATAAAAACTTCTAAGATAAGAACTGAAAAAGCTATTGCATTTGGTTGCACTTCCGAAGGTCAAGCAATAAGGTATGGAAGATGGAAACTTTGGACTTCTATTAATCAAACAGAGGTTGTAAGTTTTACAACTTCTCTTAATGCATCTTTTCTAACTCCGGGGGATATAATAAATATTCATGATGATGTAGACTACGAAATACCTTTCAGCGGAAGAATGTCTGACTACAGCTCAGGAACTCCAAGTATTACTTTAGATAGAACTATTAACTCTCATTTTTCAGGCAGCCACAGTTATATTATAGCCGTGTTGCTTCCTAAAAGAACTATACTTTTAAATCAAGCTAGTGCTACTATTGCAACTTCTGGAGGCGATGCAAGTAAATCTAGAGGGGACGAAATAACAGAAGCCACTGTACAGGGGGCTGTCAGAACTCTTATACACAGTACAACAGGCACTGTAAATGGAGCTGTAAATAACTCTAAAAATGTTACGATGGATGCTTCAAACTCTTTAATAGCTGTAGGAGACACCATCACAGGAGCAGGAATAGACAGAACAATAACTGTAGAGGCTGTAAGCGGCACAAGCTTAACTCTATCTGACCCTCAAACGCTTGCGGATAATATAACTCTCACTTTCGAAAACCCAGAAACTACACAGCAAAACATCGCTAGCGCAGTAGATACTAGCGGGGATCCTTTAAATTTACAATATGAAGAAAGCACTATTGTGGAAGAGAGAACTCTTACAACAGGCAGCACTACAACTTCGGATGGCAAAGATACAATACCTTTAAGTTCGGCTTTTTCCGTAACTCCTTTGTCTGGAGCTGTGTGGGCGGTTAAAGAGATACCCTCTGGAGAAACAGAGGGAACTACGGCATCTTATAAACAGTACAAGATACTGAGTATTGCTGAAGATAATAACGCACAGTTTGGT
>CESS01097335.1_pt1 | contig 12302 bp, 10 predicted proteins | sample 326931 | NCBI WGS metagenome assembly CESS01 (sample SAMEA2591098, study PRJEB7988) | marine metagenome | biome: marine biome (ENVO:00000447); feature: deep chlorophyll maximum layer (ENVO:xxxxxxxx); material: saline water (ENVO:00002010), including plankton (ENVO:xxxxxxxx) | depth 55 m
AATGGCTCAATAATACTTCCAATGCTTCAAAACGTGCTTCTCCCCGGCGGTATAAATAAGTTGGAGGTATCACAACTCCCTCTTCACCCAGATGCCTGGCATCTGGCGGCATGGAGCCAGGTCGAATGCCACCTATTTCCGCATGATGAGCACGATTTGCAACATATCCCAGCAGCTCTCCTGAGGTGGCAAAGGCGGGACTGACAACGGTCACGTCGGGCAAGTGCGACCCTCCATAAGCTGGATGGTTTGTCACGACCATGTCGCCCTCATTCATTGGATACTCCTCAAGCAACTTTCGGACGCACAAACCGATGGCTCCAAGGTGAACAGGAATGTGAGGTGCATTGACAATCAATGCACCTTCTGCATCCAGCAGGGCACATGAAAAATCAAGACGTTCTTTCACATTGGTGGAAATGGAAACTCGCTCAAGCATGAAGCCCGATTCCTTCACCAGACTGAAAAATCTCTGCGTGAATAATTCGAATTGCATGGATGGCCCATCTGATCTCTTTTCTGGTGGACTCGCACAGATTCTCTCCAAACGCAGAGTACCCATGTCTCCCACAATGGCTTTCCAACCAAGGTCAATGCACATTGTACTGAAGGCATCCTGAACTAAAGCCGGGCCCTTCATGAATTCTCCTGCCGCAAGATCTTCGCGCCTGAACACCGGAATCTGCTGCCATTCACTTTGAACGTAACTTTGAATTGTTCTGACTGATTGAGCTTTTCCCTGATATGAAAAATTCTCTTTTTTCAGCGGGATCTTTTCAGTGGCAGCAATCACGCGCAATGTGACGATTTCAATCGGCTTTTCAGCTGGATAGTATCCGTAGACATTGAGATATCTTGATCGGAACATGGCAGCAAGATCTTGCCCTGGAGACCAGTCTATCGACTCGGAACATTCCTGCCCGTGGATGCGGACTTGAACAATGCGCCGAGCCAAAAGGATTTTATCTTTTTCAAAACCTTCATCAGACAAGGCCTGCACTGCCTGCTCCTCCAGCCTCTTGACCAGGGTGTCAAATTGCGGCTCCAAAGCGTCCCAACATTTCAATACCTCGCTTTGGGCAAAACGTTCCATGCGGGCATGCTGCAGACCAAAAGCACTCAGCAAACCGGCATCAGCTGGAAACAAAATACGCTGCGCCCCCAGAATCTCTGCGATGCGACAGGCATGCTGACCGCCTGCCCCCCCAAAGGCGGTCATGGCATATTCCTTGGGATCATAGCCCTCTCGCACTGAAATCCCCCTGATCGTATCAGCCATGCGCTCATTGGCTATGTCCAGCAAACCCTGCAACATGGCATCTATTTTTAAATCTGAAATCCGTTCGCGCGGAATCGATTGATAAACACAATCAGCCGCCTGACGAGCAGCATCTATTCTGGCCGGTATGCCAAAGAGTCCCGGATCCATGCGACCCAGCAATAGATTAACATCCGTTATGGTCAAAGGCCCCCCCGCCCCATATGAGGCGGGTCCAGGTGAAGCCCCGGCACTGTGGGGACCTACAAAAAAGCCGTCAGCACCATAACCGCAAATAGAGCCGCCACCTGCGGCAACTGTTTCAATCCTGAGTGAAGGCGACATCAACCGCACACCACTGATGCGTTGCTCGAACTGATAATCAAAACCATGATGATACCGCGCAACATCCGTGCTCGTGCCTCCCATATCAAAGGCAATGGTCCTTCCCTCGCCACATTGATGAGCAATCGTGGATGCCCCCACCACTCCTCCGGCAGGTCCACTGAACAAACTGTCTTTTGCTCGGTAATCTCGCCGCGAAACAAAGCCTCCTGCGCTGGTCATGATGCGGAAGTCACCTCCGCTCAGGGCGCTCTCCACCCCGTCAAGGTATCTTTCCATCAGCGGAGTTAAATAGGCATTGACGACAGACGTCTCAGCGCGCGGCAGTATTTTGACAAATGGAGCTAATTCAGAGGAACAGGAAATATGTCTTATTCCTTTGCCTTGTAAAATTTCCCGGGCTTTGCGCTCATGTTCCGAATTTTGAACCGCATGCAAAAACGCAATGGCCACGGTCGTAAACCCAGCCTGAAGCAATGCATCAGACAATTGATGAAACGCTTCATCATCGAATGGTTTAAGCACATCACCAAGCGCATCCATTCGTTCATCAAATTCAAAAACAAGATCGTGCAAGGGATCCGCTTGATCGATGTTAAGCGCAAACAAATCTGGGCGTCTCTGGTCACCGATCTTCAGCAGATCCTTGAAACCTTTTGTGACGACGAAAGCCGTGGGGTCGCCCTTTCTTTCCAGAAGCGCATTCGTGCTCTTGGTCGTCGCCAGATGAAATGCTGCCCTGGGCAAAGGACGTTCAGGGGGGGTTTGAGTAATCAATCGAGCAGCCAGGACTGGTGCCTCCATCCCGAAGTCTAACTCCAGAAGCTCTCCACTGCACAACTGATGATCCATGGCCCGTCGAAGCTGGCATTTGCCGGAGCGGATATCATGCTGCAATATTTCACCCACCTGAATGCCTGTCGTTGATGCGATCAAATTAGCTCCCACCAAAAAGTTATCGGGTAATGTCGTAGAACAGGAGATGACAAGCTGATCCTGGGCGAGGACCATGGAGACCGTTGCCCGGAGTCTTCCAGTGCTCAGCACCTTGACGCGCGAAATTTCCCCTGTCGGGCTTTGTGCCAGACAATCCGTAAAAGTACCACCTGTATCGACCCAAATGTACCAAAATTCAGATACGTTATCCATCAAGTTCTTGCTATGGTATAAGTTCCGCGAATCAAATTGCGAATGCTCCAACGACAGATTACCGTTCCGATGTCAGCGAATTATATACAATCTGCAACCATCTGGGAGTATTGATGAATCCAACTGCCCACGCTTTGTATTTTTCATCCACACCTGCAGCCTTGATCTGGTCCAAAGTTTTCCCCTGACTGATCGCCTGCCTGACAGGATTGATGGTCTCCATGAGCATGGTTGAGAAGCTTTGTAGATCTTGTTTATCCCCCAAGGGGCCATGACCCGGGATGATTTTAGCTCCTTCGGGCAAGGCATTGAGTATTTTCGTTACATTTCTCTGATATCCCAGCACACGACCGCCGCTTGCCAAATCAATGTATGGAAAACGGCCGTTGAAGAATTGATCTCCCATGTGAATCACATTGGAATCGGTGAACCAGATAATCACGTCCCCGTCGGTATGCCCTGCTCCAAGATGCAACAGTCGAATCTCTTCACCATTAAAATGAACTGAAGAAGATTCTTTGAATGTGATCACCGGCAGAGCCGATTGAGGGGTGCCAGATTTATTTTTCAAACGTTCACGCACGTTCTCGTGGGCTAGGACTGTAGCCTTCTGACCAAAGTGAGCATTGCCTCCGGTATGATCTCCATGCCAGTGAGTGTTCAAAACAAATTTCAATTCACCTTTGCCAAGATCAGCGAGAGCGGCTTCGATTTGCGGCGCCAGATTATCAAACTGACTATCCACAATCAAAATACCGTCTTCACCAACTGAAACACCAATATTGCCTCCGCGACCCTCCAGCATGTAGACGCTTCCTGCGACATGCGTGGTCTTGATGATTGCCTGTTCCTGTGCAAGGCAGACAGCTAATGGAGGCAGCAAAATAAGAACTGCGAACAACCTGGCACAAAAACATTTTTTCATTTTAAGCGTCTTATTCTTCATGGAAAGCAAGATACTTGATTGATATCATATAGATAGAAGAGAATGGCACAAACTAGATGGAAATTCGAGATAACAAGCGGAAAAATTCGAACAAAAGCGACATCGCCAAAGTGATGGAAAGAATCGTTCGCGTTGCAAGCCTTCATTCTCCTACCTAATTGCAGATGAATGGTTTTCAAGTTTGAAAAACAAGTCAGAGCATAGGGTCAGCATCCAAGAAACATCATTCTCAAATCAAGGGGCCTTTTGTTGCGCGAATTGATCTTTGAGGTCAGCCATTATCCATGACAAAGATGAAAAAGTCAGAACTTAATCTTTAACATACTCGAGGAGTAAAAGATATCTTATGCATAAAAGTTCCTTGATCTTTTTTTGTCTGCACAGTTTGGATTCTTTGATTGATTTGATCGGATCGCGCTTGCGGGCTATGGGTTCACTGCCTATAAGACAATCATGAAAACGCCGGAGATCATTATACAGGGAGGCCCAGTGATGTGGCTTCTTGTGTTGACCAGTGTGGCAGCCGCGAGTGTATTCGTGGAGAGATTGCTTCACTACCATCGCTCCCAGATCAACTCCATGGAATTCATCAACGGAGTCCGAAACGTCTTGCGACGCGACAACGTCGTGGAGGCTATCTCCATTTGCGAAGCGACACCTGGCCCGGTTGCCAGGCTTGTGAAAGCCGCCATTCTCAGCCGTGAAGGAGGCAAAGAGGGCGTCCGTGAATCATTGGAGGAGGCCGGATTGATGGAAGTTCCCAGACTTGAGGAAAAGTTGAACCTCCTCGCGACTGTCGCTCAGATTGCTCCGCTCATCGGCCTGCTTGGCACTGCATTGGGCATGATGGATACTTTCAAGCACATTGCTGAAGCCGGCTTGTATGCAAGAATCCCCGAAATGGCTGCGGGCATCTGGAAAGCCTTGATCTGCACGGCTGGCGGAATCGCTGTCGCGATACCGAGCTATGCCGCCTACAACTATCTGGTCAGTCGAGTCAACTCCATCGTTCTGGATATGGAAAAAGCCTCATCAGAAATCGTAAGTATCGTGACAGAAACTTTTGGCAATAAGAATTAGTGAAGGCCCATGAAACTCCCAAGAAATGCAAAAATTTTTCGTGGCCAACTGGATGTGGCGCCCTTCGCTGGCATTTTCTTCCTGCTCTGCCTCATGCTTGTCTTCAGCACTTTGATGGTTTACTCGCCGGGCGTTCAGATTGAATTGCCGAAAGTAAGCGGTCAGGCGGTAACCGGCGTTGAGCCCCCTGTTATTTCTGTCGCTGTGGATGCAAGTGGAAAAATCCATTTTGAAAGCCAGCCCATCAAGGAACAGGAATTTTCTCAACGTTTGAAAGACGCGGTTGCACGCTTTGTGAATCCTCCAACGCTTATCATTCAAGGAGATGCCAGAGCAGATGTGGAGATCATCCTCAGGATTTGCCACGTAGCCTCACAAGCAGGCGTTTCAAAAACCCTTTGGGGCACTCAAACCAAACCTTTCCCTTTATCTCCATGAAGCACTGGAGTATGACAACGGCCTGAAGATAAATGATTGCAAAAAGGAATCTCAGATTATACGGGATGATTGCCGCCGTGCACGGAATCATGATCTGGTTTTATCAAATGCCTTTCCCCAATCCTGCCAATGTCCATCAGCCAGTGAGCAGATCTCAAGTCATCATGGCGGCCGGAACCGAATGGAATGCAAGCTTGAATGAGCACCCCTTGACGCGTGACCCTTTGTTGCTTGCCAGGGCACATGCAAAGGGGTTCACCGGTGGATTGTGGAATAAGTCCTTTCAGAGTCCAAATCCCTACAGTGACTGGAATGAATCCCCCAAGTATCTGGACAAGCCTGAGCTGGAATGGGGAGGGGCGCTTGGTGATTTTGTGGACAGCGCATCTCAAAGCCTCTGGAAGCCTTTGACAAAACCGGATATCAAACTCGAAGTAATGGGAATGCAACTCCCTAAAGCCGTCGGAGCATCCACTTTTAATTTCAGCGCAAATTTAAAGGATCGCATTCCGAAAAACCTACCCGAACTTCCTCTCTGGCAAGGCCCCCAACCTATCGCGCCCACCAGTATAAAGATCGGGGTAAATCCCATGGGCATGATATTGTCTGCCCGGCTCTTAAACCATGCGGAAACGGATTCAGTTCAAAAGAACTTCCTAAAGCAAGCAGTGAGGATCACAAAACGACTTAGGTTCCAGCCCATACAAAACCCTCTCCATCCTGCATCTGAAAAACCCCAGTGGGGTGAGCTGGAGATACAATGGCAACAAGCCCCGCCCCAAACCAATCAAAAGACGAACTCCAGTCAGGAAATTGAAGTCAGATGAATGTCAGCGCACTCAGTGAATGGATCTTTGCCTACGTATCAATTCTGCTCGGAGGCATTCTTTTTTGCGTTTTTTATACAGAGATCAGACGCCGACGATTCGAACCCAAAGGAACAGATGACAATGTGTTTCGCTGCTCTGAATGCGCTTATGTTTATACGGATGACCCTACAGTGGATCGTGCCAGATGCCCGCAGTGCAGTTGCATGAATGACAAATTCACATTCTGATGCCCCAAGCTGGTAGATTCATCTGAAAAAAATATCCCAGATAGTCCATGTCGTCACAATTCAGTCATTGGTCACGGTTTTGGTTACCTCCATTGATTTGGATGTTGGTCATCTCGCTTTTTTCAACCGATCACTTTTCAGGACAACAAACTTCACGGTTCATTGGCCCCTTGCTGCGATTTTTCATGCCCGAAGTGGCTGAGGCTACCATTTCGACCATCCAGTTTTTTATACGAAAAACGGGGCATTTAACGGAATATGCCCTGTTATTCGTTTTTTGGTATCGAGCTTTCCAGCGGCATGCTGAAGCACCTTTGAAAGAGTGGAAACGAACGCACGGCGTTTACTCTCTAGCAATTTGTATTGCTTATGCCGTTACCGATGAATGGCATCAAACATGGACATCGCACAGGGTCGGAAGCCCGCTCGATGTGACACTGGATTCTGCAGGAGCTGCCGCAGCCATGCTTTGGATCCGCTGGCGCAGCATGATACGAAAGGACAAGTAAATGGCTCACCCGATGCTCAAAATCGTGATCGCTTTTGCCGCTGGAATCATGCTCGATTCCAGGATCCCGATCCCTGTATGGGGCTGGATGTCAATCTGGGCAATCACAGCGCTTGGCTTTCTGGGTTTCAGACAAGGCAGGGACTATTTACTGATCATCCTCATTTGCGTTGGCGGGAGCACCATCCACGCTATTCAAACGCGACCGACTCACCCAGATGATATAAGAAACATGGACACCGGGGAGGGTCTGTACGTGACATTGGAGGGCCGACTGCTGGAAACGCCTCGTTACAGAAAACACCAGAATAAGGGCGTCGTGTCAGAATCATGTCAGGCCCGTCTTGAAGTCTCCTGGATTTCCCTCCAATCCCAAAGACATCCGGTTCACGGTGTCGTCTTATTACAAACCAGAGGAGCTGTCCCCCGATCATTTTACAAAGGCCTGAAAATTGAGCTTACAGGTGTCTTAAATGCTCCATCCGGCCCCTTGGCAACAGGCCTCTTCAGCTACAGGGATTACTTGCAGCATCAGGGGATTTATCGGGTTCTGACAGCTGAATCGCCTGAGTCATGGGCATTGGATCATAAAATCAGCCAACAACCTGATCGACCCTGGACAGATACATTTCAGGCCTGGGCCATGCATACGATGACTCGAGGACTGCCCGAGGTAGATGATGCGACCAGGCTGCAGTGGGCCATGGTTCTGGGGTGGAAAACCTGGCTCTATGATGAGATAGCAGAACCTTTCAGATGGTCAGGATCCATGCATCTCTTCGCAATCAGCGGACTGCATGTCGCAATGGTGGCGGGACTTCTACTGGGCAGTCTGCGAATATGCCAGCTGCCGGTCTGGATGAGTGGAAACATTACCGTCCTCTGCATGTGGGGCTACATCGCTATGAGTGGCTGGCAAACCTCAGCAATAAGAGCCGGGATCATGATGTCGATCTTGATTTTTGGATGGATGTTTCGGCGCCCCAACTCCATGTTGAATTCTCTTTTCTCAGCAGCATGGATCATTTTGATTTGGCAACCAGGACAATTATTTCAAACTGGTTTCCAGCTTTCATTCGGTGTGGCGCTGAGCCTTGTCACCCTTGCAGACCCTTTGCGCCAAAAACTACAGGAATGGACACAACCCGATCCATGGATCATCAGAGATCAGCTCTCGGTATTTCAGAAAATACAGAAATGGGTCACACAAAAACTGGCACTGCCGGTTGCGGTTTCTCTGGCAGCGTGGGTGGGTTCGCTTCCCATCATTTGGCAACAATTCCATCTGGTTACGCCCATCGGACTTCTGGGCAACCTGCTATTGATACCGATAGCAGGTTGCGTCATCAGTTGTGCGATGGGAAGTTTTCTGTGTGCGATCTGGGCACCGGGAATTACGGAATTATTCAATCACTGTGGCTGGTTCTGGATGAAGTCCATGAAGTATTTGAGCGAATGGATGGCAGAGTTGAACGGGTCGCATTTCTTTGTCTCGCCCTTACCGCCCCTGTTCCTCTGGATTTATTTTGCGACACTGATGCTGATAGCTCTGGGAGCAGTTAATGCCAGATGGAAAACCCGAGCGGTGTTTATTTCCTGCTCCATTCTTGCTTGCCTTTTTGCGTCTCATTTACACACATCGTTCAGGAAGCGATCGATCACATTGATTCCCATTCCTCATGGAGATTCCATCTGGATCAATCAATCGGGATGGAAAAACGATCTTCTTCTTGATGGAGGGAGAGCGCCGGCAATGGAAAGAAAAACCATCCCTTTTCTGGAATCACAGGGTGTGGATACTTTGAGATCAGTTTGGATTTCACACGGCGACGCGGATCACATTGGGGGCTTGCAGGAAGGCATGCAACGTTTCTGCCCGGAACAAATAGTGACGTCTTCCGGCGATTTCAAATCACCTTACTTCAAGGAAATCGTTAGATTTGCAAAAAACAAGGGGATTGCGATAGTCAATCGGATCAAAACGGAGGCTCAAACTCCCTTAAAAATCCTGTATCCCATGGATGAACGATACTTCCAGACGGCGGATGATGCAAACCTGGTCCTATCACTGACGCTGGGAGAAAGCTCTATTCTCCTGGTGGGAGATTTGAGCCGTGAGGGGCTGATCGAACTGGGCAATGCCCATCCAGCATTAAAGGCGGACGTGCTGGTGGTCAATCGCCCCAGAAAAAATGATCCACCCAACATCTACTGGATGGACCAATTGTCACCAAAGCTGATCATCGTTACGGGAATCGAACAAGGTCGAAAGGACAGATGGATGGAGCAATTGCATCCTGAGGCGTTTTCTTCTCGAACTATTGTCTGGGATACCGGCGCGAAGGGCTCAATAGAATTAGTGGCTTCAGGCGATATGCTGAAGGTTATTCCCAACGAGGGACCTTCCCTGTTGATGGATCCCCGTAAGTCGACAAGTAGTAACCATTTCGCTCAGGTCAACGAGCGTTCGGCTCAACAATTTTGACCGAAAAAGGTTCTGTCCTCAGGCTGTTTGCCTGAGGCTCCGGGTGACTGTTGTAAATAAAATCAAACTTGAAATGATAACTGTGTCCTTCCGCTACCTGATCCAAGGGTATGAGAGCCTCCCAGCGATCAGCTGCGATGGGAACTTTCTTCATCGGATGATGGACTCCACCCAACACAACGTAGCCTTCGATGGAATCCTCCTTGATGCTCCTTTGGTTTGTCTCCCAACCGGCTTCAAATCGATAGCTGCCTGCAGCATTACGGGGCACCTTGGGGGGAGTCAAGTTGACGACAGTCGTATTCAAGCAACCGGTCTGCAGCAGGACGGCGGCAATCAGAAAAAAGCATTTAAAGAAGGGGTTACGCTTCATAGAAAAGCGATAGCTGAGAGTGGAATGACTGTAAAGATGTTTCGGATTTACTGCAATGGGCTGAAATGATTCATTTTTTGGATTTGACCTGTGACCGTCAGGATGGTTACTGTGCGCCACTTTGACATTATAAAACAAAGACCGTTTCAGAAATCTGAATTGGTCAATTGATTCATTTAAATAAGCCATGTTTGCACATATTCGAAAACATCAGCAATGGTTATTCATTGTCATCATTGCGGTTGTGATTGTGTCCTTTGTCGTCTTTTTCACACCAAGCGTTGGAACAGGGGGAGGCGGAGGCGGGGGAACCGGCTCTAGCGCCACCATTGGAACTATTAATGATCAACCTGTTACGCAACAGGAGTATTACGATGCCTACAAGGATGTTGCTTTGCAGTTCTTCTCACAGACAGGGAGCTGGCCTGACCAGATGGGCGCTCAATATGGCTTTGACCAGGACCAGATGACCACACGGCAACTGCTCTTGCTGCGCAAAGTGAAGGAAATGGGCATCGTCACGAGTGACAAAACAGTCGCCGACTGGAAAGTTAATTTTTATGCAGATCAGGAGACAGGCACCTTTCAGCAGGAATACTATGACCGGTTTTTGGAAGCCATCAAACCACGTGGCCTCACTGAGGCGGATTTAGATCGTTATGCTGAAAATGTGGTCGGCATAGGACAGCTTACATCGCTCGTAAGTTTGAGCGGTGAAATGGTAACACCCTCAGAAGCTGAACGGGTCTACAAAGAACGTAATCAGCAGGCAACCACCATGGCATTGTTGTTTTCGCGCACGAACCACATGTCCGCAGGTCAGGATCTTGTAGGAATGGAAGAGTATTTCACGAACAATATGGCTGTTTATCGTGTTGAGGAAAAAAGAAAAATCAGATATGTGAAATTCGCAGCAACCAACTACCTGGCTGAGGCCGAAACTCAACTCAACGCGAGCACGAACCTGCAGGCCATGATCGACGAAATTTACACGACTCGAGGAACCAATTCTTTCACAGAAAACGGTGAAGTCCTGGCGGAGGACAAAGCCAAAGAACAAATTCGAAACGAAGAACTCGAAACCAAAGGGCTAGAGATTGCTGAGGAAGCCACCAGAAAGTTCATGAGTGGTTTCGCGAAGTTTGAAGCTTATTCTTCGGGAGCATTGGAGCAGCTGGCGACTGAGATGGAGCTTCAATCACAACTGACGACTGAATTTTCACGTAATCAACTCGCACCAGGCTTGGGAGTACCCTTCAGTTTTACTCAAACAGCATACCAACTCACTGAGGAGGAGCCGATTGCAAGCCCATTGGAAGCGTCTGAAGCATTTTTCGTGATGGCACTTGAGGAGATCATTCCAGACCATCCCCCTACTTTGGACGAAGTAAGAACCCGCGTCATCGGAGATTTCAGGCGAGAGCAGCAACTGATAAAGGCAAGAGAGCAGGCAAACACTATTCATGAGAGCCTGAAAGCAGCCATGGACGGCGGAAAATCTTTTACAGATGCCTGCAAGGAACTGGGGCAAACACCCATCAAGATCCCTAACTTCTCTCTGACAACACGGACACTGGAAAACTTCCAGGACCGCAGAGCGACTGTGAGCTGGCTTCAGAACCTGGCTTTTGCGATGAATCCGGGAACATTGAGTGATGTCAGCGACACGAGTGATGGTGCCGGTGTCCTTTACCTACAAGACTATGCAGACGTTGACGAAGCTAAGATGAACGAAGAGCTTCCGGATTTCCTCGAAGAGTTAAGGCAGTCGCGCAAAGGCGAAACGTTTTCAGCATGGATCAACCAACAGATGGATTCCGTCCGAATGAACACTGACAGCTCTGACGAAGGTAGCCCCGCTTCCAATTAGTCCACCAGACACTTTCTTTTGATCCAAAAGGCCCTGCGCGCAGGGCCTTTTTTTATGTTTGAGAGGGTTTCAATGAGTGCGATTGATATGAAGTGGAATCGCATGCTCACATTATGAGTATAAATGCAGGGCTTCATCCTCTTTCAAGGACATCACTGCAGGAAAAACAAAGAGATTCCAGCGGGCAGAGCATAACGGAGATTGGAAAATGCCTGACGCATCCTTCTGATTTGAACTTGAACCCCATCAATCAAAATGCCCTATTTTTGGCAGGCTCTGATTCTATGGAGCCAGTAATCCCACGCATTGAATACCAATCGACCAGAAGAAAATTCCAGCTCTGAAAAAAGGATTTCAAATTGACAATGATGCTGCCCCTATCCATTAGTGAATGATGAAGCACGCTAACAAACAACATGCGACAGGGTTCACATTGATTGAATTGCTCGTTGTGATTGCGATCATAGCGATTCTCGCAGGCATGCTATTGCCAGCTCTCTCAAAAGCCAAAACAAAGGCGCAGGGAATCTCGTGCCTTAACAATCTTAAACAACTCCAGCTTGCCCACCTGATGTATCCGGATGATAACGGTGATTACCTGACGAAACCCGGCAACAGCGGAACCGAGGCAGGAGCCTGGGTGGGAGGATGGTTAGATTTCAATCCCTCTAATCGAGACAATACAAACATCCAGGACCTGCTGGACCCCAAGCGCGCGAAATTCGCGCCCTATCTACCCACTGCAAAAATTTATCTCTGTCCCGCCGATAAAAGTTTCGTGAGGATCGGCGGC
>CESS01021055.1_pt1 | contig 12290 bp, 14 predicted proteins | sample 326931 | NCBI WGS metagenome assembly CESS01 (sample SAMEA2591098, study PRJEB7988) | marine metagenome | biome: marine biome (ENVO:00000447); feature: deep chlorophyll maximum layer (ENVO:xxxxxxxx); material: saline water (ENVO:00002010), including plankton (ENVO:xxxxxxxx) | depth 55 m
TAGTTTCAAGAATTTTTTCATTAGATTTTTTAGGATCGCCTTTAAAATTCTCTAGAGCACATATTTTTGCATGCAGATCAGGAAAACTTATCCATTTAGGATCAACATCTGGAAATTTTTCATAGAGTTCTATAGCAATATCATCAACACTTAACCACTGAAGTTCATTCATTAATGATCCTCTGAAACCATATTTATATTATATTTGGGTAATTCAATCTCAATATCTTCGTCACCTGGAATAGCTTGACAGCTTAATCTTGATGTCTGTTCAAGCCCCCATGCTTTATCTAATAAATCTTCTTCTATTTCGCTAGAATCATTAAGTGTCTCGAAACCTTTTCTAACAATACAATGACATGTGGTACAAGCACATGACATCTCGCACGCATGTTCAATTTTAATTCCATTTCTTAGAGCTGCCTCACAAATAGTTTCATCTTCTAAAGATTCTATTTCAACGCCATTAGGACATATCTCAGAATGAGGTAAGATTTTTATTTTCGTCATTTAATTAGATTGTAAAACTTTCGCCGCAACCACATGTAGCTTTCACATTAGGATTTTTAAATTTAATGCCTTTATTTAATCCATCTTCCGAGTAGTCAATTAAACTTCCTTTTAGAAAATCTAAACTTTTTTGATCAATAAATATTTTACATCCATCTTGTTCATACCTAATAAAACTTTCATTTTCAGCATCAATATAATCAAAAAAATATTCGTATCCTGAACAACCAGCTTTTTTAACACCTATTTGAATACCAATACCTGAACCTCTTAATTCAAGACTCTTTGTAAAATGTTTAATAGCAGTTTTTGAAAAACTTATATCTTTTGAAGAAAAATTTTCCATGGATTATTGTTTTGATTCGTAATCTTCTATTGCTTGTTTTATAGAATCTTCAGCGAGTACTGAACAGTGTATCTTAATAGGAGGTAACTCTAAGGCCTCTACTATTTCAATATTTTTAATTGCTTTTGCCTCTTCAAGAGTTTTTCCAATTAGCATTTCAACTAATTCGCTAGAGGAAGCAATTGCAGATCCACACCCATAAGTTTTGAATTTTACATCTTTAATAATATGTGAATTTCCTTTTGGTTCACATTTAATCTGAAGTTTCATTACGTCACCACATGCCGGTGCTCCAACCATTCCTGTGCCAACATTTAATTCTTTTGGATCAAATCTTCCAACCTTGTATGCTTCAGGATTGTTTAAAGTATTTTCAAATTTATCTACAACTTTTTTACTATATGCCATTACATTCCTCCAAAATTAATGTGCCGTCCACTCTACAGTATCCAAATCAATACCATCTAAATGCATTTCCCATAAAGGTGAGAGTTCTCTTAATCTCTCAACTACATTATTTAATAGTTGTAAGGTTCTTTCAACTTCATCATCATTTGTAAATCTTCCAAAAGAAAATCTTATAGAACTATGAGCCAATTCGTCTTTTCTTCCAAGAGCTCTTAACACATAAGATGGTTCAAGACTGGCTGACGTACATGCCGATCCAGATGATACTGCAATATCTTTAAGTCCCATTATTAATGATTCTCCTTCAACAAAATTAAAACTAACATTCAGAATGTTAGGAACTTTATTTTTTACATCACCATTAATGTAAACGTGTTCGATCTTACCAACATCATCTAAGAATTTTTTATGAAATTTACTAACTTTCTCGTGATCTTTTTCCATTTCTAACTTTGCAAGCCTGAAAGCTTCTCCCATTCCTACTATTTGATGAGTAGCTAATGTCCCAGAGCGCATTCCTCTCTCATGACCACCTCCATGCAACAACGCCTCAATTCTTACTCTAGGTTTTCTTCTTACATAAAGGGCTCCAATTCCTTTTGGTCCATATGTTTTATGAGCTGAAAAAGACATTAAGTCTATAGGTGCATCTTTTAAATCAATGTTAACTTTACCTGTGCTTTGTGCAGCGTCAACATGAAAAAACGCTCCTTTATTTTTAACAATTTTGCCTATCTCATTTATGTTATTTATAGTTCCTAATTCATTATTTATATGCATTATTGAAACAAGAATAGTATTTTCTTTGAGGGCACTTTTTACGTCTTCCGGTGAAATAATACCGCCATCATCTGGTTCTAAATATGTAACCTCAAAACCTTCTCTTTCAAGCTGTCTGCATGGATCAAGAACAGCCTTATGTTCAATTTTTGAAGTAATAATATGATTACCTTTGTTTTTATAGAATCTAGCAACCCCTTTTATTGCAAGATTGTCTGCTTCCGTTGCACCTGAAGTCCAAACTATTTCTCTTGGATCGCAATTGACTAAATTAGAAACATGAGATCTTGCTTCTTCAACAGCTTCATCAGCTTTCCAACCATATCTGTGTGATCTGGACGCAGGATTACCAAATTCACCATCAACTGTTAAAAATTCCATCATTTTTGATGCAACTCTTGGATCAACTGGAGTAGTCGAAGCGTAATCTAAATATATAGTATTATTTTTTTTCATTTAATTAATCTCTCTTATATCTATATATGGGCTATTGTCAGCGTCTACAAGACTTGAGAGTGTTGTTTCTGACAAATAATTATTTACAACATTATTTAACTCGTGCCATAGATTATGCGTATTGCATTTCTTGCCATCTTTACAAGGAGAATTGTTCTTACAATTTGTTGCATCCAACTCTTCTTCAACCGCATCCATAATTTGTTTTATAGTAATAAACTTAGGATGTTTAGCGTAAAGATAGCCTCCATTTCTTCCACGAATGCTTCTCACTATTCCTGCAATTCTTAATTTTCTGAAAAGTTGCTCTAAATAAGGAAGTTTTATTTTCTGATTTATTGAAATATCAGACAAGGCAACTGGTCCAGTTGACTGAAGAGCAGACATCTCTGTAAGCGCATTTATAGCGTATTTGCTTTTAGTTGTTAACCTCACGCATGAATTATAAATACCTGACTTATTTAGTCAAGTTTAACATTCATACCTAAGCGATCTGCAACTTGGTGATAGGATTCAACAACATCGCCCAAACCTTGTCTAAATCTATCTTTATCCATTTTTTTCATAGTTTTAGAATCCCAAAGTCTACAACCATCAGGAGTAAACTCATCTGCTAACAATATTTTAGAATCCTTAAAAACTCCAAACTCCACCTTGAAATCAACAAGTATCAGGCCTGAATCTAAAAATAATTTTGATAAAATTGTATTAATTTTATATGTTAAAGATTTCATTTCTTTTATTTGATCTATTGATGCCCAACCAAAAGAAATGATATGTTCATCATTTATAAGTGGGTCGCCAAGGTCGTCATCTTTTAAGAAGAATTCAAATAGTGGCGATTCAAAAATTAGACCATCTTCAGTTCCTAGTCTTCTGCAAATTGATCCAGAAGCTCTATTTCTTATAACACATTCAATAGGAAACATATTTAATTTATATACTAGTGAATCTGAAGTGTTAAGAACATCAATCAGATGAGTTTCAACATTATTTTCTTTCAAATGCTCCATGATGAATGCATTAAATTGATTATTAATAGTTCCTTTACCTAACAAAGCTTCCTTTTTTTTGCCATCAAAGGCTGAGGTATCGTCACTGAAATGCATAATTAATTGATCATCATTGCTTGTCGTGAATAATGATTTTGCCTTACCTTTTGTTAATTCTTTAATTTTTTCCATATTTAACTCAATGCTTCATTAATTTTTGAAAGTAATTCTTCTGCTTCTTCTATATTATCATTTGTTGGTCTTGCTCTAACATAGCTCTTATTATTTTTTTCTGTAATAGTTACTTCAAAATCAGATTCATTTGATAGTGTGCTGCTATTTCTTTCTTTACCAAAACCTAAAAATGAAAAAAATCCATTTCTTTCCTCTTGTTGATAACTTACATAAAAAATCCCTGCGCTTCTGTTCTTATCATTCGCTATAATATTAGCAGCATCCAATGCTTTACTAACTGATGACCAAGCTCTGTCAAATGAAAGCTCCAAAGATATAACAGTTTGCCCATTCTCAGAAAATATTTTAGCTTTCTTGTTTTCATTTAAATTTTGAGCCGCTAAAGATGTTCCTGAAAAATTATTAACTGATTGAGCTAAATAATTAACCATTTTTTCTAATTCACTTCTAATAAACTCTGGATTACTGAGTATTTCATTATTATTTTTGTTAACAACATATAAAAATATTTCTGTAGAAGCTTCTTTAATTCCATGTTCAATTCGCATCTCAAGAATTGATTCATCGTCAAAATCTACTTTAATTTTACCATTCTCTGGATTTGCACTTATTACAGAGTAGATAGATGTATCCCAATAATTTTTTGCAATAGGCCATGAGGTAGAAGGAAGAGTCTCTATATAAACCCACATTAGTTCGCCTAATCTGCGCAATTGAACAGCACTAGTACCTGATGAGGCAAATATTTGTCTTGGTTTAGGAACATCTATATCTTCTTCAATGATTACGTTATTAGTTACAGGAAAATGATTTTCTTTATTAGGTTGATTCAGATGATCTGGAAGTATAATTTCATCAGCAACCTGCTCATCAAGAAAATCATATTTTGTATCAGGAAAAAATCCATCAGGGCCCGACATAGAAGAACATCCAAAAAATAAAAATAAAATCGGTATATTTATAAAGTATGTTTTCATAATAATTTCAACCTTTGTAGTTCTGACAATACTTCATCATGAAAAGTTTCATCTAATGTTATAAGAGGTGATCTAATTGCATCATGCACTTTTTTCATTCTGTATAACATCCATTTTACAGGTATGGGGTTAGATTCTATAAATAAAAGTTTATATAAATTTTTACAATCCGCATCTATTTGCTGAGCTTTTTCAAAATCATTATTTAATGAGTATTTGCATATTGCTGATATTAAATTTGGTATTACATTTGCAGCAACAGATATAACTCCATCGATGCCCATTTTCAAGGATTTACAGAAAGTTGGATCATCTCCTGAATAAATATAAAAGTCTTTTCTATCTCTAGCAATTTCAAGAAGCTCTTCAATTCTTTGTTGGTCATCAACTGCTTCTTTTATACCTATAATATTTTGATGCTTTGACAAAAGCTTTACAGATTCTGGTAAAAGATCACATGCCGTTCTTGATGGTACATTATACAAAATTTGAGGAATATCAACTTCGTTTGCTAATTCTGTGTAATGTTTAATAAGCCCATTTTGATTTGGTTTATTATAATAAGGAGTTACAAGAAGTGCATAATCTGCGCCAGCATCTTTAGCTTTTGCAGTGAGATAAATTGCTTCCTTTGTTGAATTTGCTCCAGTACCAGCAATAACTGGTACTCTTTTTTTTACATAATTAATCGTATGGGAAATAACATTAAAATGCTCTTCGAAATCCAGAGTTGCGGATTCTCCGGTTGTGCCAACAGAAACAATTCCATTTGTGCCCATATCAATGTGCCAATCAATTAGTCTTTCTAGTGCAACATAATCTATATCGCCATTTTTAAGCATTGGCGTAATTAATGCTACTAAACTTCCCTGTAATACTTGCATGAATTCAAAAATCAGTAAAAAATACGACTATACACTATTTTATAACACAATTTTAAAAGGAAATACCATGGTCAAAAAACTAGAAGGAAAAAAATGTCCGAAATTTCAAGCTTACGCAACAAGTGATAAAAATCTAACCAATGAGACTTTTGCAAATAAAAATCTTGTTATATATTTTTATCCAAAAGATAGTACTCCCGGATGCACAGTTGAAGGACAAGATTTTAGAGATAATTATGAGGAATTTAAAGAACTTAATACAGAGATTCTTGGTGTATCAAGAGATAGTATTAAGTCTCATGAAAATTTTAAGTCTAAACAATCTTTTCCTTTCGAATTGTTATCAGATCCTGATGAAAAAGTTTGTAAATCTTTTGATGTAATGCAATTAAAATCAATGTATGGACGAGAATACATGGGTGTTGATAGAAGCACATTTTTAGTAAATGCAGAAGGTACAATCGTTAAAGAATGGAGATCAGTGAAAGTTAAAGATCATGTTAAAGAAGTTTTGCAGAGCGTAAAGGATTATTGCTGATCCTGATAGCTGGGCCAGGCGTTCCAAACTGCCTTTATAAATGTAGCAATAGGTATCGCAAAAAATACTCCCCAAAAACCAAACATGCTACCAAAAACGAAAACTGCAACGATAATTGCTACTGGATGAAGTTTTACTGCATCTGAAAAAATAATAGGAACAAGTAAGTTACCATCTAGACCTTGTAGCAAAAGATACAATATTATTAATAACCAAAAATCAAAAGTTGTTCCAAATTGTAATAAGCCAACCAATACTACTGGAATTGTTACTAAAAAAGCTCCTATATAGGGAATTATGACAGATAATCCAACTAGAACTGATAAGAGAGCAGAGTATTTTAAACCAAGTGATACAAATATAATTGCAGCTGAAAAACCAACGATAACAATCTCAAGAGACTTACCTCTTACATAGTTACTAAGTTGTACATCCATCTCTTCCCATACCTTGAGGAGCATATCTCTTTTTCCAGGAATAATTTTTACAAATCCATTTGTAATATTTTTTCTATCAAAGAAGAAAAAATATACCAATATAGGGAATAAGATGACATAAATTAAAAAAGTTATAGTGCTTTGAATACCAGAAATTGATGTTTTCACAATGTTTTGAGTAATCGAAGTTAATTCTGATGATACTGCTTGAAAAAACAATGAAATTTGATCAGACGATACCAGTTCAGGGTATGCTGCAGGTATAGTGGCAACAAAATTAATAAATTCATTTATTAATCTCGGCATATCAACAACAAAAGACTGTAGCTGATTATATAGAATAGGCATAAGCCAAAATAATAATGCAGTACTTACAATGATAAAAATTGTAAATGTTGTAATAGATGATAATTGCAAGCCAAGCCCAAAAGATTGTATTTTCTTTTGAAGTCCAACTAAAAGATATGCTGTCACTATGCTTATAATGAATGGCGGAAGTATCGAGCTAAAAATACTGAATATAATTAACGCAGCAAAAATAAGAAATGCAAAAACAACAGTTTCGTCATTTGGAAAAATTTTCTTAAAAAATTTATTTACTTGCTCAATCATTGCTATAAATTATTTTTTAATTTTCATTAAATATTCTTTATATTATGCAATTAATACTAATTTAATTGTCTTATAGGCACCATATTAATCTAAAATGTATTTTTATGTTAGTTTTAAAATACAAACACTTTGTTTTATTCTCTTTTTTTCTTTTTTTATCAGTGTTTGTAAGCCCTCAAGAAAAAAAAGAAATAGAATTACCAGTTTTAGGAGATAGGGTTTCTGCTGCAGTCTCAACTGCACAGGAAAAAGCTATTGGTAAAGCTTTTTTAAAACAAATATATGCACAGGCGCCTATAATTGAGGATCCTCTTATTCATGAATATACAGAGCTATTGATTTATAGACTATCAGAATATAGTCAAGTTTCTGATAGATATTTTACAATTCTTTTAATAGACGATGACTCATTAAACGCATTTGCAGCTCCAGGTGGAATAATAGGAGTTAACGGCGGTCTTTTTTTAAAAGCTGAAAATGAAGCTCAATTTGCTTCTGTTCTTGCTCACGAGCTTGCCCATTTGAGCCAAAGACACTTTGCCAGAAATGTTTTGAAGTCACAGGATTCTAATCTTGCATCTGCATTAGTTATGGTATCTTCTCTTGCTATTGCTCTTATAAGCAATAACCCAAATGCAATTGCATTAGGGCCATCAATATTGCAGCAACAAAGTTTACGATATAGTAGACTTTTTGAAAAAGAAGCAGACCGTGTCGGATTTTCTAATTTAGTAAGGGCTGGTTATAACCCAGAAGCAATGGGTGAGATGTTTGAAATCATGAATGATCTTAGAAGACTCTCTGGAGATTTACCACCAGAATTCTTACTTACACACCCTATTACCTCATCAAGAATATCTGATGCTTTTAATTCTGCAGAAAATTTACCAACAGAAAATACTAAAAAAGATAGCCTAGAGTTTTCCTTTGTGCGATCAAGACTTCTGGTTTATTATCAAAAACTTCCGTCTACTGCTTTGAGATTATTTGAATCAAAAATAAAAAATGATGGAAGTGACTCTTCGTTTTATGGTCTAGCATTAGCATTTGCTAGAAATGGAAACTTTTCAAAAAGTATAGAAATAATTGAAGATTTAATACAAAAGTATCCGAAGAACTTAATGCTTAGTACCACATATGTTGAAGTGCTTTTGCAAGCAGAAAAGTTTCAAGAGGCCCTCTTATATGTCAATAAATATTTAGAGATTTCGCCAAAAAACTATCCATTATCATTTATTAAATCCAAAATTTTATTAGCAATGAACAAATATTTTGAATCTGAAGAAATAATAAGAGATCAACTTCTTAGAAGGAATGATAATCCTGATCTTTGGATGTTTTTATCAGAAATACAAAGGTCAAGTAAAAATATTATTGGATATCATCAAAGCAAAGCGGAATACTATATATTGCTTGGACAAAACGAAGAAGCGCTTAATCAATTAGAATTTGCATTAAAATTAACTAAAAATAACTTTCAAGCATCGGAGAGTATTATGAATAAGATCGTAACAATTAAAGAATCCATTGAAAATTCTAGAGGTTTTTAAAGTTTTTATTTTTTGATATTTTCATACCAACCAAAGATAAAATAAATGTAGCAGGCAGTGCTATCAATGGCATAAAACTTATAGCAATACCAAAAAACTTACCAATTCCCATAAAAATGCTTCCTGATAAATCTCCAAATCTAGATATAAAAGTATCAATAAAAACTGAAGATTTATATCTGTTATTTTTATCTAATTCACTGTAAACAATTTCTCTACTTGGTTTATTAAATCCATATTCAAAGACCCTTAAGAAAAGTTGTGCAAAGATTACTACCCCTACAGATGGATAGAATCCATATGTAAAAAAAACAAGCGCAAATAAAATTCCATAAAAAATTAAGATTAGCTTTATTCCAATTATCGAAATTACTATATATGTAAAAAATATTTGTGTTATTAAAGTGATTGGAGATACTAATTGTTCTATTCTTCCGAATAAAACTATTCTTTCAGAGGATAATTCTGAATATGATTCAATAATAGGTATTGCGCTTATCCATTGAATTGTCATAAGGCCTGTAAAAAGCCAAGAATAGATTGCTATTGATCTAATTTGATTTGAAGATACAACATTGTTAAAAGAATCAGACCATTTACCTCCAACTACCTCAGATACATTAAAGGACCTCTTAGATTTTGCTATGTAGATTGCCAAAAGCATTGCTAGAAATAATAAAATTGAAGATGATAAAACAAAAAGTTCAATTCTAGAGCTAATAAATGTTTCCGACAACCTAACTGAAATTTCTGATCCAAAAATTGCTCCCAACGACCCTCCTGCCATAATAAAACCATAAAATTTTCTGGATTTTACATCCCTATAAATATTTATAATTAGCACCCAAAAAATTGCTACCACAAAAAAAGAATATACATTTGCCCAAACATAAAAAATTCTTCCAAGCCAAATTATTTCTGTAGAATCAGACTCTGTGAGGAACTTAGAATATATAAGAAATAGAATTAAATTAGATATTAAAAAAGAATATGAATAAGAAATTATTTTTATAAAATTTGATTTAGAAACTACCCAAGAATAAATAGAATTTGCAAATATCATTACCATTGCCGTAGATGACAATAAAATTAATAAAAAATCTTCACTATAATTTTCAACTGCTATTTCATTTCTTACTGATCTGATTACATACCAGGACGATAACACAAGAAAAAAAAGAAAACTTGAAAGAAAAATATCCTTAAATTTCATATAGATATTATGCCTGTTTAATGGTGGGTCGCACAGGATTCGAACCTGTGACCAATTGGTTAAAAGCCAACTGCTCTACCAGCTGAGCTAGCGACCCATTTTTATGCATAAAAAAAAGAGATTATTCCATATTTTTCAATAACTGCAAGGCTAAAGATGAAGCTGTATTATCCGGAAATTCTCTAACAACAAAATTATATTTTTCTTTTGCTTTATCAAATTCGTTGTTCTTTAAAAAAATATCGCCTATTTTTTTGTGCGCTAGAGGAATTCTATAGTGATTTGGATACAAAGTAATCATTTGTGTAAAGTAATTTTTTGATTCTTCATAATTCTCATTGATAAACCCTATCTCCCCAATCCAAAAATAGGATAAAGGTAATTTTTCTTCATCCTCAAATGTATCAATAAAATATTTAAATAGATCCTTGGCAGAAACGAAATCTTGATTTTCAAGTGAGTTAATTGCTGAATCAAAAACCTCTTCAAGACTTCTTGCATCATTTAGGCCCTTAAATCTAATAGAAGAATTAGTATTTATATCTAATTCATTATTATCTAAATCAGGTGATGATTCTTGTATCAACTTATCAATTAAAAAATCTTGAGCTTCAACTTTGTCTGTCAATCTTTCTATTTGAGATTCGAGCTCTTGAATTTTTAGAAATAAAATATCAACTTGAAATGATTCCTGAGATAGAGTTGAATCTAATTCAGCATCCTGTGAAAAAATTAAAGATGCAGAAAAAGTAAAAATAAAAAAACAAAAAAAATTTATTCGCGCTAACGCTAAGTGAAACATTAAATTAGTTTATCTCAGCTCTTCTGTTTTTAGAGTGACTCGCTTCATCAATACCATCTGATAAAAGTTTTTCTTCACCAAAGCTTTTTACAGAAATTCTAGATGCATTTATTCCATTAAGTACAAAATAATCTTTAACTGATTCAGCTCTTCTTTGTCCTAATGCTAAATTATATTCTCTAGTTCCTCTTTCATCAGCATGCCCTGAGATAGTTATTTTAACTGCAGAATTCTCTTTCATAGCGTCAATAACACTTTTTAAAATTTGGATAGATTTACTTGTTAAATTTGATCTATCAAATTCAAAATAAACTGTTGCATTTGCAAAAATTGCTTTTGTTTCATAATCAAGTTCTTCAACACTTATTGATTTTGAAACCTTTACAGTTTGTACTTCTGAATCAGAGACGCTTTCTTGAGTTACATTCATGCTCGCACATGAGCTCAAAATAAAAATTAGTACAATATATAAATTTAAATTGTATAGATAGTGTTTGTTTAAAAAGTTCATATTATCTCCTTAAGTTTTATCTTATGAATCCTGACCATGAGGGTTCTCTTACTTCACCATCTTTTAAAGGAAGCCTAAACCTTGTTCCGCTTAATGACAATCCAGCTAAAAGACTTTTTTTATCTTCTGTTATTGCATAGATTATCACATTACCATTTGGAGAAATACTAGGGGATTCATCTAATTTTGACTCAGTCAGAGGTCTAATAAAGTTTTCGTCAAAGTATTTTAAAGCTATTATAAAATTTCCGTTAGATCTATGAACAAAAACTATGCCCTCATTATTTGGCAAGTAAGATCCTTTAGCATTATAGTTTCCTTCAAAGGTAATCCGTTTTGGCTTTGAATTAAATTTTCTAAGGTTGATTTCGTATAATTGAGGTGAACCAGATCTGCCTGAAGTAAATAAAATTTTACTGCCTTTCGATGACCATGACGATTCAGTATCTATTGAATAATGATTTGTAAGTCTAGTTAGATTTTTATTTTTTAGATTTAAAATATATATCTCAGCATTTTTATCTTGATACAAAGTCAAGGAAAGATATTTTCCATCTGGTGACCAAGATGGAGAGCTGATTTGGTATTTGCTTTCTAATGCAAGCTCTCGTTTTCCAGTTCTTAACTCTTGGATATAAACTTTTGCAACTCCAGTTTCAAAGGAAACATAAGCCACTTTGGAAGAATCTGGCGACCATGTTGGAGATATTATTGGCTCATTGCTATTTAAGAGAATTTGTTCATTAGCTCCATCAGCATCGGAAACTAATAGTTTATAAACTTCTTCATTTTTTCTACCGATTGTTTGACTTACATATAAAAGTTTAGTTGAAGAAACACCTTTAATTCCTGTAATTTCCTCATATATTCCATCACTTATATAATGTGATAATTGTCTAATTCTCTTTGGGATACCGAATACTTTTGAGTTTCTAATTTTATTAGATCTTTTTACATTATATACGTCATAGGTCGCTACAATATTATATTGATCTTCAATTTGAATTGATCCAATAATTAAATAATCTATATTCAATAATTTAAAATCTTTAAAATTTATGTCTTCTTCTTTTTTTGGA
>CESS01201645.1_pt1 | contig 12247 bp, 9 predicted proteins | sample 326931 | NCBI WGS metagenome assembly CESS01 (sample SAMEA2591098, study PRJEB7988) | marine metagenome | biome: marine biome (ENVO:00000447); feature: deep chlorophyll maximum layer (ENVO:xxxxxxxx); material: saline water (ENVO:00002010), including plankton (ENVO:xxxxxxxx) | depth 55 m
CGTCCAGGTCGTGTTACCCTGAATACTTGCATCCGTCACCTGTATGGTTGCACCCCATGATGTGATCGTTGGCAACAGAAAGATCATGATTGCCAAGGTATTGAGTAGTTGTTTCATCTTTTTTGTTTTATCTCAGTATTTTAACCGCCATTGAACGTTCAATAGCCCTTAAATTTTTCCGTGGCCGCTGTGTCATCAGAATTGCATTTATGTGACAAAAATGTGAACTCCTTTCTGATTACTTCAAATTGTGTTAGTTTGGAGGTTGTTAGAGGTTGGATCAGAATGTCACACGATCGTAACATTCAGGACAGATTGCCGAAACATTTCTGGTTAAATCTGACCAGCAAATGGACTTTTCCAGACAGTTAATTTATTTACTGCTCGTTTTAACAGCCCGGACTGCTTTAGCTCAATCTCCTTTGGTTGAGACACGCAACACCGTGGGAAAATGGGTTGAGGCGCGTCAACTAAGATCCAGCCTTGAAGCTGACTGGCAAATTGAAAAAGAAATTCTTTCTCAGTCCATCGAGGCTTATGAAAACGAGTTGGCTTCGACCGAAGCTCAAATATCCAAAGTGGATACAGGGCGAACTCAGGTTGAGGGGGAGTTCGATACGATCACCAGCGAAAAAAAGTCTCTCATCGAGTATATTGATCATTTGAAAGTTGAAGTTTCGCGGCTTGAAAGTAAGTTGAAACAACTATCCAAATTACTTCCCCTTGCTGTCAGTGACCGGATTTCACCTCTTCTTGATCGTATTCCAGAGGCTCCTCTTGAAACAAAATTATCTATCTCTACCCGCATGCAAAACCTACTGGGGGTAATCAATGAGGTAGACAAGTTCAATGGTGGAGTGTCTGTGGTATCCGAGCTTCGTAAAAATCAATCTGGAGCTGAAGTTCAGGCTCAGGTCATCTACGTCGGACTCGCTCAAGCCTATTTTGTGGATCCTTCGGGTGAATTTGCGGGGGTTGGTTCTCCTGGTGAGGACGGATGGAAATGGAGCATCAAGCCCGAGCTTGCTGCAAAAATCCAGCAGGCCATCGATATTTATCAAGGCGGCAAACCAGCTGCGTTCGTGGAGCTACCCATTGAACTCAATTAAATGATGCAACTCATGATATTTCCACCAATGCTAATGAGGCAGATGTTTGCTGTGGTTACCCTTCTTTCTGTGGGGTTATTGCACGCTCAGAATCTTGAGCAGTTGCAAGATTCATTTAAATCTGACCTTGAAAGTGCACTGACAGTATTAAGTGCCGCTCAAAAAAAGATCGCTGATGAAAAGGTGCCGCTTTCAAAAAAGATTAACGAATTGGAAGCCCGAGTCATCGAAAAACGTCAGGAGCTGTCCCGTTTGGAAAGATCCTCTGACAACCAACTGGTTGAATTGAATGCGCTCAAAACGCAGACCAAGGGTCTGAACGAGGAAAAAGCATATCTCAACGGCCTCATTTCTGAATATGCTCAATTGTTCGAAACCCGCATTCATATCACTGAAGTCGATACTTATCAGTCTGCTGTTCGGGCTTTACAGTCCGCTTCCAAAAATCCTGATCTTTCCCCAGAGGAGTTTGCGGATGCTCAGGTTGCCCTCCTAGATGCTTCCATTGACCGTCTTGAAAGTCTGATTGGTGGAAAAAAATTCACCAGTGATGCACTTGCACCCAGTGGTGTCCTTGAAAATGGAGAGGTAATCCTGATGGGGCCTTTCGCTGTTTTCGCCAGTTCGGACACCGCAAGCGCCGGATTGGCTCAGCTTCAATTGGGGTCCCCCAAACCAACAGTGGTGGATCTTGGTGCTGAGCGAACTGCGGTCATCCGACAGCTTTCCGATGCCGGCAAAGGCGAATTCCCTGTCGACCCCACGATGGGGAATGCGCTGAAAATTGCTGCTACTCAAGATAATCTTATTGAACACATGAAGAAGGGTGGCCCCGTGATGCTGCCCATTGTTGGGTTAGGGCTGGCGGCTGTTCTGATTGCCCTGATGAAATGGTTGCAACTTTCCAGCATCAAATTGGCAACTCCCGCCGACCTTCAGTTGATTTTATCCCAGATCAGAACGGATAATGCTCCCAAAGCGCTCAAGCACATAGATACCATGAAAGGCTACGTTGGAGATGTTTTGAAATCGGCCGTGGAAAATCGCCATGAAAAGAAAGAATATCTCGAGGAAATCATGTATGAGAAAATGTTGAGCGCCAAACCTGCCCTGGAGCGCTGGATTCCGCTGATTGCTCTCACAGCAGCAACTGCGCCTCTTCTTGGATTGCTGGGAACGGTAACGGGGATGATAAATACCTTCAACATGATTACCGTTTTTGGAACAGGGGACCCACGAATGCTTTCAGGCGGGATTTCCGAAGCTTTGATAACGACAAAATTTGGTCTTGTTGTAGCCGTGCCTGCCCTCATTTGCCATGCCTTCGTTACCCGAAAGGTCAAGGGTGTTTTGGGAAGTATGGAGCAGATTTCTGTTGGTTTTATCAATGGTCTGTCGGACAAGGACAGTTGAGCGCATGTTGGTGGCATTTAATTTTATCTAAACTGAATAGAAAACATGATGATTGAATCTTTCATAGAGCGAGTCTGGAACACCTGGCTTGCAGGTGGTTGGACCATGATCCCCCTGGCGGCTCTTGGCTTGATGACCTACGCTGCTGCTGTTCGAATGTTTCTTTATTTTTCCAAGCGCGACTTTCACAAATTAAGTGAGGACCAGTGGGCTAGTTGGATTCAGAACCCTGAAAATGGGAAAGGTGAAATTGGTGAGATCATTCGGTATACACAGGATGAAGTAACGAGCATCCATGAGATCCACAATCGATTCGCAGAAGTAGTTGTCTCAAAAATGCCCTACATCGATCGGAACATCACTTTTATCAATATCCTTGTCACTGCCGCGCCATTAATTGGTCTGCTTGGAACCGTCATGGGCATGCTGATGACTTTTCAATCCATTGGGGCAGGTGGTGGTGAAATGGCCGAAATGATGGCGAAAGGGATTTCTGCAGCCCTGTTTCCTCCTGAGGTTGGGCTTTGCATTGCCATTCCGGGATTACTCATGGTTCATTTATTAAAGCGCAAACGTGATGAATATGATGCCTTTCTTGCGAAAATAGAAAGTTTCACCGTTCAAATGCACAAAAAACATGGTGCAGAATTTGCAGCCAAGCAATACACCACGATATCCAGTCAGTCTGCTGATGCTCCGTCTGGCCAAGGGGCCCTGAACCCAGCATGAGAGCGCGGAGGTCCATTACTGAGGTCGAAGAGGTCTCCGAAATCAACGTGTCGCCGCTGATTGACATGGTCTTCATTCTCCTGATCTTTTTTATCGTGACGACAGTCTTTGTCGAAGAAACGGGAGTTGAAGTTGATAAGCCGCAATCTGCTTCCGCTATTTCTCTGGAAAAGAACAGTGTGTTACTCGCCATTACCAGCAATGGGAAAGTGGTTTATGGAGGACGAGAAATTGGCATTGCTGGTGTGCGGCCTCTGGTCAAAAGGCTGACTCAATCTGAAGACATGCCAGTCATTATTCAGGGTGATGAGAATGCTAACTATGGCCTGATTGTTCGTGTGATTGATGAAGCAAAGCTAGGTGGAGCGGACAATGTCAGTCTTGCATCTGAAAGAAGCAACTAATTTACCTGGACTGCAAGATTCAAAGAAGAATCCAATTTCATGCGACACGTCTACGAGCCCCCATCTACAAAATCAAGTGTTACATTGATGATGCTCGGGGCTTCTGTAATTACCCTTTGCGTATTTCTTGTTCTGCCTTTGACCCAGATGATATCCAGCGGCGTTAGGAAGCAGTATGACCTCTCAAATATTGATACAGCCGCTCCGCCTCCGCCCCCTCAAGCCGCTGAGCTAGAACCACCCCCTCCTCCCGAAAATCAGGAAGAACCACCGCCTCCTGAAATGTCGGATACGCCACGTCAGCTTTCACTTGGGGATCTTGATTTGGATTTATCCGTTGGAACCGGCGGCGTATTGGGAGGTAGCGGCATGGGAATGGGAGATGAAGGTATGTTGGAAGATGTTGCCATCTTTGACATCGCAGATTTGGACCAGCGCCCTCAGCCCATCGCCCGAGTGGCCCCGAGACATCCCCCTGAACTATTGAAAGCCAGGGTTGAAGGTAATGTGGTTTTGTTGTTTATCCTGGATGAAAATGGGCGCATTCAAGATCCCCGGGTGGAAAGCTCAAGCCGACCAGAATTTGAACAACCTGCGCTGAAGGCCGTTGCTCGCTGGCGGTTCAGGCCGGGAACAAGAGAAGGTCAGCCAGTCAGGACGTATGTCCGCCAGCAAATACAATTCAAACTCAATCAATAGTGGCTTTATTCAAGATGATCTCAGTAAAATATCTCCTTTCGTTTATAATCATTGGCACGGGGCTCAATCTTGGAGCAGAGCCTGCCTTTGATCCTGCCATCAGTGAATCATTCTGGAGTAGTCCGGAATTTCAGAAACGTTTTCTGGCATCTTATGGCGTCAATAGCGCCATCGAGCCCAGATTTGAAAATCCTGAGGAACAAGTTTTCTTCAGTCAGTTGGGTGAAGTGATTCGAGAAGATCCTCAAAAAGCCATCAAACAGATCTCATCGAAAATCACATCCACATCCAGTGCAATTTTGAGTTATACGCTTGGTTCATTGCACTTTCAGGAAGGAAATAATGAGGAAGCCATTCAGCATTTCAATGTGGCATTGAGTAAATTTCCAGATTTCCTTCGAGCCCACAAAAATCTGGGAATTGTCCTTGTGCGTGAAGGAAGGTACGAAGGAGCCATCGAACCACTTGTCAAGACGATCAATCTAGGTGGGGCTGACGGAACGACCTATGGATTGCTGGGGTTCAGCTACCTCAACACTGAAAAATACCAGAGTGCCATGATGGCATATCAGAATGCCATGCTGCTTGATGCAGATACTCAGGATTGGAAGCTGGGCATGATCAAATGCAAGATTGCAGATGAGGAATTCAGTGATGCCGTTCGATTGCTCGATGATATTCTGGAGAAACAACCACAAAGCGTCAGTTTGTGGGCGCTGCAGGGAAATGTTCTCTTACAGATGGAGCAACCCGAGAGGGCTGCCGTTAACTTTGAAATCCTTCGTAAAAGTGGTAAGGCGACGCTGCAGCACCTCATGTTGCTCGGCGACATATACATGCTCAAGGATGCAAAAAACCTTGCGTTGGATGTGTATCTCGAAGCCATTGAAAAGGATGGCCAGGGCGATATCAAACGATCACTCAGAGCAGTGGAAATACTAGTCAGCCGAGGCGCATGGGAAGAATCAGAAGCCTTGTTTGCTAAAATGCGGGCCACGCACGCATCCACCATGACTGAGGAAGAAACTTTCAAATTGCTCAAACTCGAGTCCAAGGTTGCCATAGCGAATGGCAAAGGTGATGAGGCGCTTGTGGTTCTGGAGCAAATCATCGAAAAGAATCCATTGGACGGAGAAGCGTTGTTGCTTGCAGGTGCTTTCTATGCCCAGAACGGAGATCAGGAAAAAGCTGTTTTCCGTTTTGAAATGGCATCCAAAGTGCAGGGCTTTCAGGCGGATGCATGGCTGGAGCATGCCAAGATACTTGTGCGCAATCAGGACTACACCAAAGCCATCGAGATCCTTCGGAAAGCTCAAAAATCCAAACCGCGAGATAATGTTCAAAAGTATTTGGAAGCCATTCAACGGGTTGCCAGCGCTGCCAATTAAAAAGATCGACGGCCTGGGAAATATTTGACCCGATAAACTGTCACACGAAAACATGCCATTCTTTAAATCAAAGATCCCCATATTTTGGGGCCTGCGTCGCAAGCCAGTCATTTATCTGGCCTGTCTGATGGCCGGTTGTATGCCCTGCGACGCTCAGGAAGATGGCGGAGGTACGATTCAAGGTAGCATTACTGATTCATGGGAAGGGAATCCTTTGCCAGGAGTCAATGTTACAGTGAGGGGAACAACGCTGGGTGGCAGTTCGGACATCAGCGGTCGGTTTCGTTTGCCCGGTGTGCCTCAGGGAAATCATATTCTTATTTTCAATAAATCTGGTTATACCCGAGCCACCGTAGCGGATGTGCGTGTCATAGCTGCTCAACTTTCCAATGTAAATCTCGAGATGAAGCCTGAGTTCTATGAACTTGAACCGTTCGAGGTGATTTCTGATCCACAAATGGATCAAAGCATTGCTCTTCTCAGCGAGCGGCAGGATGCCTCTGCAATGACCGACGCCATTGGCTCGGATTTTTTCAGTCGTGCTGGTGCCGGAAATGCCGCCGATATCATGACCAAGGTGACAGGCGCTTCCGTGGTTGGAGGGAAATATGTTTTTATACGTGGTTTGGGCGAAAGATACTCCAATACGACGTTAAATGGTGCTGAAGTGCCCAGTGCCGATCCTGACAAACGTGCGGTTCAAATGGATATTTTTCCTGCCAATGCCATCAAGAGCGTGGTGACTTCCAAAACATTTACACCGGACCGTCCAGGTGGTTTCAGTGGAGGGTCCGTTGACATTATTACCAAGACTTTTCCGGAACAATTCACGGCCCAGTTGGGCTTTGGCACTTCTTACAATACTCAGTCCAGTCTGAAAGAAGATTTTCTTTCTTATCCGGGCGGGGATCTGGACTGGTTGGGATTGGATGATGGGACTCGAGAATTGCCTGCGGAGTGGGAAGCGGGTGACATCAATAGTCAGGAGATCATCAATGACACGCGCTCAGGCGGAGGGAGAAGCACTGAGTCGCGCACAGCCGCAGCGGATGAGTTGATTCGCTTGACGAGTTTGTTCGGTCCTCTCATGCGTCCAACGCGTGAGACTTCTGGCCTAGATCATAATTTCAATGCTTCCGTCGGAGATACGAAAAAACTGTTTGGAAGGGATTTAGGTTTTCTTTTCGGAATTAGTTATGATCGTGATTATTCCTTTTACGGTAACGGTACGACAGGGAGGCATAAATTAAGTGGTGACTCCATCGAAACCGATTTGCTTCTAACAGACGTGCGAGGAGTCGAAGAAGTCAACTGGGGTAGTTTGGCGACACTGGCGTACAAAGTTTCCGAGAATCATGAGCTCGGTTTGAATTTCCTTTTTAACCACAACAGTGAAGATGAGGCGCGTTTGCAATCGGGGTTTTTGCAAGGTTTCGAGGACAGTACTTTTGAGACAAGCGTGCTTCATTATACCATTCGGGAATTAAGGTCCCTGCAGTTCAAGGGAACTCATGAATTCCCGCAATTACTGGATTTAAAAACCGACTGGATTGCTGCCGTCTCTTCCACCAGCCAGGACGAGCCTGACCTGCGTTTCTTCTCTTTCGATCGAACCGACAACGGTCGCATCAACGTTGCCTTGTCTGGATATGATGCGCCGACTCGCTACTTTCGTGAATTGTTGGAAGACAACCAGAATTTGAAACTTGATAATGCCATCCCTTTCAATGTCTGGTCTGGATTGGAAAGTCAGCTGAAGTTCGGAGCCTACTACTCTGGAACGCAACGAACCTATGAGGAAAGGCGCTACGCATACAACACATCGTCCAACCCTCGATGGCAGGACTTAGTCAATGGTGGTGATCCGAATGCATTTCTGAGTGATGATAACCTGACGTATCAGGCGACCGGGCGTGGGACCTACCGATTCAATAAATATATTCAGGAGTTGCCCTATAACAATTACACCGGTGATCAAAGTATTCATGCGCTATATAGCATGGTGGACATCCCTTTGATCGAGCGTTGGAAAATCATCACTGGTGCTCGCTACGAGACGACTGATTTATCTGTCGATAATTACGGGGAACGAACAGGAAATGCCACCATCAACGAGTCTGCCATTCTTCCAGCAGCCAGTACTGTGTATGAATTGAAAGATGACATGAATTTGAGAATGGCTTTCGGAAAAACATTGGCGCGTCCTACGTTTCGTGAAATTGCTCTGGTTCCTGTCTTTGACTTCATCGGGGGTGACATTTTGATCGGTAATCCCGATCTTGATATTACCTCGATTCATAATTACGATCTACGCTGGGAGTGGTTCCCCAAACCAGCCGAAGTTCTGGCTGCCAGTCTCTTTTATAAAACTTTGTCCTCTCCTATCGAGAAGCAATTTGTCACAGCCAATCGTCAGGTTCAGTACCAAAACCGCGATGAAGCAATTGTCTACGGCCTGGAACTTGAAGCCAGAAAAAGTCTGGAAACCATTTCTGAAAATTTAAGCGACTTCACTGTGGGGGGAAATTTTACCTATGTGGTTTCAGAAGTTAATGTGACTCCTTTTGAGTATGAGTTTGGGCGCAATGAGACACGTCAATTAGCGGGGCAGTCTCCCTACATCATGAACTTTGATATTTCTTACAATAACGATCGAACAGGAACGATTGTGAGTCTGTTCTACAATATTTTTGGTCCCAGATTGGCCGTCGTGGGCAGCAGTTCGCCTGCTCGTCCCAATGCGTTTGAGCAGCCTGTAGGTACATTGGATTTAACGATATCCCAATCCCTGTCAGATCACTGGAAGCTCAAGTTTTCTGCAAAAAACCTTCTGGATCCTACGGTTGATGTCACACAGGAATTTGGCGGGCAGGAATATATTTACTCCTCCTACAAACGAGGACGGTCCTTCGGAATGTCGTTGTCCTACGATTTCTAGCTTTTGGGTCCGCTCTAACGTTCATTGAAGCACAAATGTAACGCAAGCGTCGTCTTTGAGTGATACTCAGCATGTAACGTTTTATATATAAATTCCACAAACAAAAAAACGAACTTAAAGACTAGCAGTTTGAAAAGATCACAAGCTTCTTTTTCATCTCCTGGTTCAGATCGACGAAATCCAGAAAAATAACCATGCCACCCAACCTTCAAAAAATGGGATCTGTTGACGATCATGCTTCGAATCGTCCCAAGTCATTCTTTGATCAATGGATCGACAGCCTCTTCGGGCGTGGCCAAAATGGTATCTCAGAAAAAAATCGGTACGGATTGCGTGACAGATACACTTATTTTTTGCAGGATGCTGCTGCAAACTTTAATCAGTTAAATTTCAGATTGAACTCAAAAGAGGCAAACCAGATCGACCACCTCAAGAAAATGCTTCTTCTAATGGCAAGCAATGCCGAGCAGTGTGTCCAAAAAGCAGTATATTCCTTGGTTAGCAGGGATCAAGCCTCGGCCCTTTCGGCAAAGGAACAGGATTCAGTCATTGATCAACTAGAAAAAGACGTCGATGAACTAGCCATGAAAATCCTGACTCTCGGAGTGGGGGAAGACGATCTTAGGTTCGTTGCCATGGCTATGAAAATCTCTACCGAGCTTGAAAGGGTGGGGGACGAAGCAACGACCCTGTCCCGTCGAAGTCTGGAGTTAATGAAAGAAGAGCCACTCAAGCCCGAAGTCGATATTCAGCGCATCGCTGAAATAGTGGTTGAGATGCTCAAAGCAGCACTGGATGCCTTTGTTTATCGCCGTCCCGATGAAGCCAGGCGGATTATTCTCAAGGACAAGGAAGTCGACCGGCTGAACAAATCCATATACAAAGCCATGACACAATGTATGATCAGCGACTCTGGCTGCGTCACGCGCTGCTTACATTACATCACCATTTCAAAAAGCTTCGAAAGAATTGGTGATCATGCCAGCAACATAGCCGAAGAAGTTGTCTTTCTATGTGAAGCACGGGATATCAGACATGAGCACACCACCTGATCTAGCTGCGTGAATTGACTTTGCCGTGCGGATATCTCCTGTCATCCTTCACTGATGATGAGCGTGTCATCAGACAACTTTCTTTCTCCTCACGGCAATAAAAGAAATCGGTTCGGTCAAATGAAGGCTTGGCGTCGGATGCTTCTCGGCAGTGTCTCGGCCATCCTTGCCTGCATGTTTCTTGCCTTGATTTTTGAGGGAGTCCTGCGGTTGATGGGTTATGGTTACCCCACTTCGTTTTTTCTCGAGGATCCAAACTCAGGAACAGTGATAGAGAATGAACGCTTCGTCTGGCAATTTCTATCTCCGCAAAGCCATCTGAAACCGCATCCATTTCGTTTCGAACAAAAAAGAAAGCAGAATGCTATTCGTATATTTGTCCTTGGTGAGTCGGCTGCGTTGGGGACCCCTGAGCCTTCCTTTTCTTTCAGTCGTTTTCTGGAGCGGTTCTTGCAACATCGATACCCAGAACGGTCCATTGAGGTGATCAACCTCGCGATGCGGGGTATCAATTCTCACATGGTTCGAGTCATTGCTCATGAGTGCATTGCATACGACCCCAGTCTGATCATTTATTATGGAGGCAACAATGAATTGGTTGGTTGGCAAGCCCCAGGACCAGATTCTCGCCGAACCCCGCGTCTTGAATGGATCAGGATGCAGCAGTTTTTACGAGCGAGCAAATCAGGGCAGTTGATTCAATCCGTGATTTCCTCAATGAGCTCTGATCCTGCAGTTGAACAGGACATGACTTTCTTTCACAAGCATCGTCTGCATCCCGACGACATGCGCAGGCAAGGGGTAATGGATCGTTATACCAAGAATATAAAGGAAACGTTTGAAGCGGTCACAGCACGCAGCATTCCCTTGCTGGTTGGGACTGTGGTCGTCAATGAGCGAGATTGTCCTCCCCTGGCATCATTGCACAGGGAAGACCTCGCCTCTTTAGAGCTCGAGCGGTTTGATCAATTTTGGAAGGATGCCATTGAAGCTGAATCAAGGGGCGACTGGGCTATGGCTGCATCGCTGTTCCAGAGGGCCTCCGAAATCGACAATCGATTTGCGGAACTACATTTTCGTCTTGCGCGCGTGCTTGAGCGTCAAAATGATTCTGTTGCCTCTCGTTTTCATTATCAACAGGCCAAGGACTGCGATGCTCTCCCCTTCCGGGGGACTTCAAGCATCAACGCTGCTCTGAAGCAGGTCGTTGAAGGGTTGGATGCAGACAAGATCAATCTTGTCGATTTGGATGATATTGTTCGCACCCATCCTTCGAGCATGAATGAAGTTCCAGGCAGTCCTTTTTTCTATGAACATGTGCATTTTCGTTTCAACGGCGACTACAGCATGGCTTCCTATCTCTTTCCTTTTATTCAGCAAATGCTGGATCTTCCACGTAAGGAACCCAGTGAGGAAGCAACTGATCTGCCAGCATTGTTAGATAGCGCCAGGCAGCTCGGTTACAATCCGGTTTTGGAAGCCATGATGATCCGGTCCATGATCCAGCTTCAGAAAGGCCCGCCGTTTCTGAATCAGGTGGATCATTCTCAAAGGATTGAAGCCATGGAAAAGGATTTTCAAAAGCGTTACGCTGAGTTCGGAGTCGTGCATTTCCAGGGTGCCGTCAAATGGATTCAAGATGCCATGCAATCCCATCCGAATGATTGGAATCTACCTTTTCTGGCCGCCCGCTTGGCCGCCCGCCTGAAAGATGCTGAGCGCGCGGCTGTATTTGCAAGCAAGGCAAGAGATCTCATGCCACATGCTTCATTGATCAGGATCACCTTGGCCCACTATTTGACGCAATCGAGTCAAAAAGAAAAGGCCCGTGCTGAATTGAATGAGGTCTTGAAGCGGTATCCTGAGCATCCTGAAGCACTGGCGGCATTGGGTAATCTTTGACAGTGTCGTTATCAACGGAGGTGTGAACACGGAAAGCCCCCCCGATGCTGGTGGATCAATCTTTCATGGCAAGACAGGCTGCGCCATACGCACCCGCATATTCCCCCAGGGTTGCTTTCAGGATTTTTACCGGTGTGTTATGCACAATCCACTCTACCTCATTAAGTGCCTCCTGCAGAGGCTGGAACAAGGCTTTATCTGATTCAGCAATGCCACCCCCGATCAGGATGGATTCCGGGTCCAGCACGTTGATGAGAGACGTCAACCCAGTGGCGAGATATTGGATGGATTGATGCCAGATGTTCTTCGCAAAATCATCTCCCTGCCGGGTGGCTTCAATCAGATGGTGAGTGGATTCAAATCGCCCCTGACTCCGTTCCTTGATGGAATAATTACCCATGGCCCATTCAAGGCTGCCAGGAGTGCGGCAGATATCGGGCGGGCCGTCTATCTTGAGGCTGATGTGGCCAAGGTGACCGGCGCGTCCGAGGTGACCTTTCAAAAGATGACCATCTACCATGGCAGCCCCGCCGACGCCTGTGCCGAGCGTGATCATGATGATATTCGTCATCCCTTTTGCCACTCCCTGCCAGACTTCTCCCATGAGAGCGGC
>CESS01019082.1_pt1 | contig 12215 bp, 10 predicted proteins | sample 326931 | NCBI WGS metagenome assembly CESS01 (sample SAMEA2591098, study PRJEB7988) | marine metagenome | biome: marine biome (ENVO:00000447); feature: deep chlorophyll maximum layer (ENVO:xxxxxxxx); material: saline water (ENVO:00002010), including plankton (ENVO:xxxxxxxx) | depth 55 m
ATTATTATCGTGAAGTGTCTTATTTAGTTTAAATTTTTTTTCATTTGATTTAGCGCAAAGCTTTCCTGTCACTGAATCTCTAAAATATATGATGTTATTTTTTCCACTAAGTTCAATAGCTTTTACAATTTTTTCTTCTTCTATTAAAGTAATCTTCATCCCTGAAGTGATATAGAGTCCGGCTTCAACAACACAATCATCTCCAAGAGAAATTCCTATTCCTGCATTGGCACCAAGAAGACATCTTTGGCCGATTGAAATTTTTTCTTCGTTTCCACCTGAAAGCGTGCCCATGGTTGAAGAGCCGCCCCCTAGATCAGAGTCTTTTCCAACAAACACTCCAGATGATATCCTGCCTTCAATCATATTTGGTCCCTCAGTACCAGCATTAAAATTTATGAATCCTTCATGCATTACTGTTGTGCCTGCACCAAGATATGCTCCTAATCTTACTCGTGATGTATCAGCTATTCTGACATTTTCCGGCATTACATGATCTGTCATTCTTGGAAATTTATCTATTGAATCGATCATTCTGAATCCATCTTTTATTCTATGTGCAATTCCTTCAATCCACATAAGATTTGGTAAAACCTCAAATATATTTTCTAAATTAAGTTCATTTGGTTTGTATAAGCGCCAAGAAAGTAAGTGCAATTTCAAATAAGCTGTTGGAATATCCTCTATAGGTGCATCCTGAATAAAATGTACCTCGAGATTAGTGCTCCATTTTTCCTCTTTATTTTTATCTGGCACCTCATCAAAAGTGAAAGAGTTATTTTTTTCCATTGATTTAGAAAGACCCTCTTTGGAGAAATAAATTTGAAGAAAACCTTCAGAATCCATCAATGCTTGTCCAGATGCTTTTATGGGTAATTTCATTATTTTTCTTCTTCTCTTAATGTAAGAATTTCATAACCTTGTTCTGTTATAGCTATTGTGTGTTCCCATTGTGCTGACAGTTTTCCATCCTCTGTTACAACCGTCCACCCATCCTTCAGTAGTTTTGTTTTATGGGAGCCTAAGTTAATCATTGGCTCAATTGTAAAAACCATACCTTCTTCAAGTTTTATGCCTTCTCCTTTATTTCCAAAATGAGTAATTTGAGGATCCTCATGATAAATCTTACCAATTCCGTGACCGCAGTAATTTTTAACAACAGAGTAGTGGTTTTTCTCTGCGTGTGTCTGAATGGCGTATCCAATATCTCCAGTGAAAGCCCCAGGTTTACATACTTCTATTCCTTTAAACATGCATTCTCTCGTAATGTCTACAAGTCTCTTTACATGTGGTTGCGACTTGCCAATTAAAAACATTTTTGAAGTGTCGCCATGCCAGCCATCGACAACGACAGTAATATCAATATTGACAATATCTCCGTCTTTTAGAATCTCTTTATCAGACGGAATTCCATGACAAATGACGTCATTTATCGAAGTACAAAGTGTTTTGGGGTAATCGTTATATCCAACATTTGCCGGAATGCATTTTAATTCTTCTGTTATATATTTATATGCAAGATTATCAATTTCCTCGGTACTAATTCCAACTTGCACAAAATCTTCTAAATACTCCAAAACTTTTGCGGCATAATTTCCAGCAATTTTCATTTTTTCTATATCATTTTTAGTTTTTAGGGAAATAGGCATACCTGATATTCTAATTGAACTATAAATTATCTAATAACTTTTCTATAGTATCTGATAGCAAGATGAACTTTCCAGCTAAACTCCTTCTAGAAGATGAAACAATTTTCGAAGGAGAAGGCTTTGGATGCGAAACATTAGGTGTTGGTGAAGTTGTGTTCAATACCGCAATGACAGGTTATCAAGAAATAATTACTGACCCATCTTACGATGGTCAGATGATCACGTTCACTTACCCTCACATAGGCAATACCGGAATAAACTCTGTAGATTACGAGTCTAAAAAGATTTTTGCTCGTGGGTTAATTGTCAGAGATTTTTGTACCTTCCCAAGCAATTGGCGCTCTGAGCAAAGTTTAGATGATTACCTTAAATTAAATAAAACTATATGCATTTCCAATATCGACACTAGGTTTTTAACAAAAAAAATAAGAGATGAGGGTTGCAAGGTGGGAGTAATATACCCATCAGAAAAAATAACTGATAAAGAAGCTATGATACAAATCAAAGATTTCGGCTCAATATCTGATAAAAATCTTATAAAAAATGTAGCAACAAATTCAAAATTTATTATTGGAGAGAAAAAAGATAAGTCACAGAAGAAAATTGCTGCAGTAGATTTTGGAGTAAAAGAAAATATTCTGAGAATTTTTAAAGATATGGGAGCAGTAATAGAGGTTTTCCCTCCTGACTGCACCGCTGAAGAAGTTTTAAATTCAAAACCTGATGGAATATTCTTTTCTAATGGGCCAGGGGATCCAGAGGTTTTATCTCATGCTGTATCCCAAATAAAGCTTTTAATGGAACAAAATATTCCAATGTTTGGAATATGTCTTGGACATCAATTAATGTCTCTTGCATATGGATTAAAAATTATGAAAATGCCATTCGGACATCACGGTGCTAATCATCCGGTACATGACTTAGAGACAAACGAGGTCTTTATCACATCCCAAAACCATAACTTCGCTGTAGAAGAACCAATTAATAATGACAGTGTTAAAATCACACATAAGTCACTATTTGATAATACTATTCAAGGATTAGCTCACAAAGAAAAACCGTTTTATTCAATTCAATGTCATCCTGAAGCAAGTCCTGGACCAAAAGAATTTGAAGTGCTGTTTAAAAAATTTTTTAAGGAAATGAATGCCTAAAAGAGATGATATTAAGACTATATTGATCGTAGGCTCAGGCCCAATAATAATTGGTCAGGCTTGTGAGTTTGATTATTCAGGAACTCAAGCGTGTAAGGCACTTTGTGAGCATGGTTATAGGGTTGTTTTGGTTAATTCTAATCCTGCAACAATTATGACTGATCCCGAAATTGCTGACGCAACTTATATAGAGCCTGTTAACTGGAAAACTTTAGAAAAAATAATTGCCAAAGAAAAGCCTGATGCAATATTGCCTACCATGGGAGGACAAACAGGATTAAATGTTTCTTTAGATCTTGCTACCAAAGGAATATTAAAAAAATATTCAGTTGAAATGATAGGGGCTAATCAAGATGCAATTGATAACGCTGAGGATAGAGAAAAATTTGATACTTGCATGAAAGAGCTCGGGTTAGAAACACCAAAATCAGGATTTGCACATTCTATGGAAGATGCATGGAAAATACAAAAAGAGATTGGATTGCCGTGTGTTATTAGGCCTTCTTTTACTCTTGGTGGAACAGGAGGAGGAATAGCGTATAACTTTAAGGAATTTGAAGAAATTTGTTTAAATGGCTTAAAGCTTTCTCCAACCAATGAACTTTTAATAGACGAATCTCTAGTCGGTTGGAAAGAATTTGAGATGGAAGTTGTAAGGGATAAAAATGATAACTGCATAATCGTTTGCTCTATAGAAAATATTGACCCAATGGGAGTACATACTGGAGATTCAATTACAGTTGCGCCCGCTCAAACCCTTACAGATAAAGAGTACCAAAAAATGAGAGATGCATCGTTTAAGATTTTAAGAAAAATAGGAGTTGAAACTGGTGGTTCAAATGTTCAATTTGCAATAAATCCAGAGGATGGTCGAATGGTTGTTATTGAAATGAACCCAAGGGTTAGTCGTTCATCAGCATTGGCCTCAAAAGCTACAGGTTTTCCTATTGCAAAAATAGCAGCTCTTTTAGCTGTTGGTTACACCATGGATGAACTAAAAAATGATATTACAAATGGTAAAACCCCAGCATCATTTGAACCTTCAATTGACTACGTTGTAACAAAAATACCGAGATTTAATTTTGAAAAATTTCCAGAAACAGACCCTAGACTTACAACGCAAATGAAGTCGGTCGGAGAGGTAATGGCAATTGGTAGAAATTTCCAAGAGTCGTTTCAAAAAGCCATAAGGTCTATGGAAAACGGTCTTATGGGTTTAGAAAATGTTCTTAAGGATACGGAGGGAAATGGTTCTTTAAAGCTAGAGTTAACAACACCTGGTGAGAGAAGACTTTGGTACATTGCTGATGCTTTCAGAAGAGGTTGGAAAATGGAAGAAATATTTGAATCATGTGGTGTTGACCCATGGTTTTTATATCAGATAAAAGATTTAGTTCTTGATGAAACAAAATTAAAAGCAAGCAAAATTGAAGAACTCAATAAAAAAGAGTTAATGAGACTCAAAAGAAAAGGTTTTTCTGATAAAAGAATAGCGGATTTATTAAATGTTGATGAGGTAGAAATTAGAGACTTAAGGACAGCTCATAAAGTTCATCCGACCTTTAAAAGAGTTGATTCATGTGCTGCAGAATTTGAAAGCTCAACAAACTATTTATATTCAACTTATGATTTTGAGAATGAATCTACTGAATCAAAAAATAAGAAAATAATAGTTTTAGGAAGCGGCCCTAATCGTATTGGACAAGGCATTGAATTTGATTATTGCTGTGTGCAAGCTGCATTAGCTTTCAGAGAAGAGGGCATTGAAACAATAATGATTAATTCAAATCCTGAGACTGTGTCAACAGATTTTGATGTATCAGATAAATTGTACTTCGAACCTATAGTGAGTGAGGACGTCCTAGAAATTATTAGACATGAAAATCCTGAGGGAGTTGTGGTTCAATTTGGGGGCCAAACACCTCTTAAACTTACAGATGAGTTGCAAAAAAATGGTATAAAAATTTTAGGCACTCCTCCAGAATCAATAGATATTGCTGAGAATAGAGAAAAATTTAAAGCTTTTTTGTCAGACTTTAATTTTTTACAACCTGAAAATGCTGCTGCTAAAAATGAATCAGAGGTTTTTAAATCAGTAGAAGACCTTGGCTACCCAGTCATAGTACGGCCTTCTTATGTTTTAGGGGGAAGGGCAATGGAACTAATAGCTACAGAAAATGATTTGAGAAATTATCTTAAAACCATGGTTGAAATTTCTTCTGAAAATCCATTGCTAATTGAAAAATTTTTAGATGATGCTCTTGAATTAGATATCGATGTCGTATGCGATGGTGAAAAGGTCTTAGTTGGTGGAATACTGCAACACATCGAAGAGGCTGGTATTCACTCTGGAGATTCAGCGTGTTCTTTCCCTCCTTATAGTGTGGGCGATGACCAATTACAGATTTTAAAAAAAGAAATTAAAGCTATTGCACGAAAGTTAAATGTTGTGGGCCTTATGAACGCCCAGGTTGCAATTAAGAATAATAATCTTTACATGATTGAGGTAAATCCAAGAGCATCAAGAACAATTCCATTTTTATCAAAGTGTATAGGCATTTCTCTAGCAAAAATTGCTTCAAAAGTTATAGCTGGTAAGTCATTAAAAGACCTAGGTATTACTGCTGAAATTCTACCAACAAGTTATGCAGTAAAGGCACCAGTCTTTCCGTTTAATAAATTTAGAAAAGTTGATCCTATTTTGGGGCCTGAAATGAAATCGACTGGAGAAGTTATGGGAAGGGGTAAAACTTTTGGAGAGGCGTTTGGAAAATCAATGATGGGAGCTGGACAGTTAATTCCCTCCGAGGGAAATGTTTTTATAAGCGTAAAAGATGAAGACAAGCCACAACTAAAAACACTTTGCACAAAACTAAAAGACCTAGGTTTCAAATTTGTTGCTACAAAAGGAACAGGATTGAAAATGAAAGAAGATGGTTTTGAAGTTAAAATAATAAATAAGGTTATGGAAGGAAGGCCGCATATTGTTGATGCAATTTTAAATAATGAAGTTTCTATGGTTATAAATACAACTGAGGGTCGACAATCTATAAAAGATTCCTACTCAATAAGAAGATCTGCTTTAGAGCATAGTGTTTTTCTCACAACAACAATTTCAGGAGGTTTTGCAATTGTTGAGTCTCTAGAACAAGGGGAAAAAGTTTGGTCATATGATGCTCTTCAAAATTCATAGCTATGGATAAGAAACCTATCACTCCCGAGGGCCATAAAAGGCTTAAAGATGAACTTGATTACATTAAAAATATTAAACGCCAAGACATCATAGATGCAATTTCAGAGGCAAGAGCTCATGGAGATTTAAAAGAAAATGCTGAGTATCATGCTGCTAGGGAGGAGCAAGGTTTGAATGAAGCAAGAATTAGAGAAATTGAAGAGGCCTTATCTCTATCAACAGTAATCGAGTACAAAGATTTAGGGAATGAAAATATAGTAAAGTTTGGCAGTCTGGTAACAATACTTGATCTAGATTCATCCGAGAAAAAAACATATCAAATTGTCGGTGAGTTTGAAGCTGATATTGATAACAATACTATTTCAATTACAACACCAATTGGCAAAGCTCTGCTTAAGAAAGAGACTGGTGATATAGTCGAAGTTGATACACCGAGTGGATTAAAAGAATTTGAAATACTTGAAATCAAAGTAAGTTGAAAGATTTTTCAGATAATTGGGCAGAAAAAGCCAAAAGACTTGGCTATAGATCTAGAGCAAGCTTCAAGCTCGACCAAATTGAAAACAAGTACAAGATTATTTCCAGATCAGATTTAATTTTTGAACTTGGCTCAGCACCAGGAGGATGGTCGCAAATAATATCAAAGTATATGAAAAAGAAATCAAAATGTTTTTCCTTTGACCTTCTTTCAATGAGTGAGGTAAAAAATATTTCTTTTTTTCAACAAGATATAAATTCGATTGAATTTAACCTGTTAACTAAAAATTATTTTAACGAAGTTAATTTAGTTCTAAGTGATATGTCTGTAAATTTATCTGGAATTAATATAAAAGATGAAGAAGAGAATAAAGAATTGAACTATTCCACCATTAATCTATCAAAAAAGTTACTAAAAAAACGAGGAAATTTATTAATGAAGACTTTTAATAATAGGAATCTTCCTGAAATAAAAAGTCTTTTTAAGGACCTATTCAATAAAGTTATAGCAGAAAAACCACCTGCTTCAAAAACTTCTTCAAAAGAGGTTTATTTGTTAGGATTAGACCTTAAATAAGAATTATGAAAAATTTGGGGAAAAACATCTTTTTTTGGCTGATAGTTGGAAGCTTGGCTTTTATGCTATTAGAGAACTATCAAATGGGAGCTTCGAAGGAAGAACTTTCATTTACTGAATTTAAAAACGAAGTTAAATCCAAAAAAGTTAAATCAATTGTTTATAAGAAAGATAGAGAGACAATTGAAGGCGAGAGATTAAACGGAACAAAATTTACTACTAACGCTCCAGTTTATTTAATTGATGATGATCTTCGATTAAGTATTAAAGAGGCAGATGTTTCAGAGACTGTTGAAAAAGTAGAACAACCAAAGTGGTGGACACAATTACTTGTAGGAGCTTTTCCTTTGCTCCTATTACTGGGCATTTTCTTTTTATTCATGAGACAGATGCAGGGAGGTGTTGGAGGTAAAGGTGGTCCAATGACTTTTGGTAGAAGCAAAGCAAAACTATTGGATGGCGGACATGTAAAAACAAATTTTTCAGATGTTGCAGGATGCGAAGAAGCTAAAGACGATGTAAAAGAACTTGTCGATTTCCTAAAAGATCCAGCTAAATTTATTAAGGTCGGAGGTAAAATACCTAGGGGTATTCTTATGGTAGGGCCTCCTGGAACGGGTAAAACTCTTTTGGCTAGAGCAGTTGCTGGTGAAGCAAAAGTTCCATTTTTCACTATCTCAGGTTCTGATTTCGTTGAAATGTTTGTCGGAGTTGGAGCCTCAAGAGTAAGAGATATGTTTGAGCAAGCAAAAAAACATTCTCCATGCATAGTCTTTATCGATGAAATAGATGCAGTAGGTAGGCATAGAGGTGCAGGACTTGGAGGTGGCCACGATGAAAGAGAACAAACCTTAAATCAACTTTTAGTCGAAATGGATGGGTTTGAAGAAAACCTTGGTGTAATAGTAATTGCAGCTACCAACAGACCAGATGTATTAGATCCTGCACTTTTGAGACCAGGTAGGTTCGATCGTCAGGTTATGGTTGGTTTGCCGGATATTAAGGGAAGAGAGCAAATCTTAAATGTACATCTTAAAAAAGTCCCAATAGATAAAACTGTAAATTCTGAGGTAATTGCTAGAGGTACTCCAGGCTTTTCTGGAGCGGATTTAGCCAATTTAGTAAATGAGGCTGCATTACTAGCAGCAAGGAATAATGTAAAAAAAGTTAGCCAGTCTGAACTTGATTATGCTAAAGACAAAATAATGATGGGAGCTGAAAGAAAATCAATGATTCTTAATGACGAGACTAAAAGAATTACAGCATACCATGAGGCTGGACATGCAATAGTAGGTCTTAATTTGCCAGATCATGACCCAGTTTATAAAGTTACGATCATCCCAAGAGGGGGAGCCCTTGGTGTAACGATGTTTCTTCCAGAAGAAGATATTTACATGAAATCTAAGAAAGCAATTCTAAGTCAAATCACCACACTTTTTGGAGGAAGAGTAGCAGAAGAGATAATTAACGGCAAAGAGGCAATTACAACTGGAGCGTCAAATGATATTGAGAGAGCTAGTGAGTTGGCAAGAAACATGGTAACTAAATGGGGATTCTCTGAAGAGCTTGGTACTCTAAAATATGACGATGAGGATGAGAGCCCTTTTTTAGGAAGATCAGCAGCATCTAAAAAAAGAACATTTTCAGATGAGACAGCACAAAAAATAGACTTTGAAGTAAGATCAATAATTCAAACATGCTATGAGAAAGCTGGAACAATTCTTTCAAAAAATCTTGATAAACTTCATAATATGGCAGGTGCACTCTTGAAATATGAAACTATAGATCAAGAGCAAATCTCAGATATAATGGCTGGAGCATTTCCGAGGGAGAAAAATGATGATGATCAAAAAGGAAAGGAAAATAATAAAGTTAAAACATCTTCAAGCTCTAAACCTGTCCAAGATTCTTAAAATATGAAATATGGTACTGACGGGTTCAGAGGCCCGGTCGATACGCATGTAACTTCTGAATTTTGTCTAAAGCTTGGCTTTCATACTGGCTGTTTGCTTAAAGATAAAGGATATGAATCAGTAATTATTGGAAAAGATACAAGAGTTTCAGGTTATATGCTTGAGTCAGCCTTACAAGCAGGTTTTATTTCGGCGGGCATTGATGTGAAACTTGCTGGACCCATTCCTACTCCAGCAGTATCTTTTTTAACATCAACCTATTCAGGACAATTTGGAGTTGTAATAAGCGCAAGTCATAATCCTTTCCAAGATAATGGAATTAAGTTTTTTAACATGCATGGAAGAAAAATTTCTGAGGAATTTGAAAACTTAATTACAGAAAAAGTCAATTTACCTATTAAGCCTGTACCTGTATCAAAGTTAGGAAAGGCCTTCAGGATTGATAGCGCAACGGGCAGATACATTGAATATTGTAAAAGCACATTAAGAGGAGCTTCGAATTTAAGAGGTTCAACTATACTTGTCGATGCTGCTCATGGTGCGAATTATAAAATTACACCTATGTTATTAGAAGAGTTAGGTGCAAAAGTTATAAGAATAAATTGTGAGCCCGATGGATTTAATATAAATAAGGCAAGTGCAGTCTTAGAGCAGGATAAATTTAAAGAATATGCAAAGGAATATGAATTTGATTTCTGTGCAGCTGTTGATGGTGATGGAGACAGATTAGTTTTATCAGATAGCTCCGGAAATGTTTTCAACGGTGATGATGTTATTTACACAATAGCTAAAAGAAATAAGTCACAAGCTAAAGATAAATCAGATGCTGTTGTCGGCACTGATATGACAAATGAGGGTGTAGTTGAAGCTTTAAATAAAATAGGTATTGATTTTTTTAGAGCTAAAGTTGGAGATAAGTATATTTCCCGTGAATTAGTAAGCAGAGATTTAAATCTTGGAGGAGAGACTTCAGGACACATAATCCAAAGAGAGTTCTCGGAAAGTGGTGATGCAAATATTGCTTTAATACAGTCTCTAGCAGCTTTGAAAGAACTTGAAACAACACTTAAAGATATTCAAAGTAAAATAGATTACAAGCCAAACATTTTAGAGACCATTAAGGTTGATGATCAAAATATTATTGAAAATCAAGTATTTAAAGATTCTGTCAAATCAATAGAGAAAAAATTTCCAAGTTCAAGAATTTCTGTTAGGAAATCAGGAACAGAAATTTCAAAAATAAGGGTTATGGTGGAATCAAATTCTGATGATGAGGTAAAAACTGTTCTTGAAGAAATAAAAAGTTTAGTTGTGTAATGTCAAAAATTATAATTGCTAATTTCAAAGCGAATGGCCGCAAAGAATTTTTTAATAACTGGTTTTCAGATTTTAAAAACGACTCTCAAAACCAAATATTATTAGCCCCTCCACCAGTGTATTTAGATTTTTTTTCCACAAAAAAACTTAACTTTGAGTTGTGTTCTCAAAATGTTTGCGAATTTGAAGAAGGTCCATTCACATCTCAACATACAGCTTCTATGCTTTTAGATTTAGGTGTGAAAAATTGCATTATAGGCCATTCAGAATCTAGAAAGCTGCTAAAAGAGGAAGATCACCAAATATTTAAGAAATTTCAAAAATTAAATAATGAAAGAATAAGGCCTATTGTCTGTATTGGAGAGCCATTGGAAATTAAAGAAAATAATAAAGTTAAAGACTACATCAGAAAGCAAACAGAAAAATTTCATGACTTTGAAGAGGAGATAATCTTTGGTTATGAGCCATTATGGGCTATAGGAACAGGCAAAGTGCCAAAATTAGATGAAATCGAAGATGCAGCAAAAACTATAAAAGAATTTTGTGGAGAAAATAAGAAAATTCTTTATGGTGGAAGCATAAATAGCAGTAATTGTAAGGATATCTTGAAACTTAAACAAATTGATGGTGCTTTGGTGGGAGGAGCTTCACTAAATCCTAAAGAATTTGCTATGATAGCGCAGTCATGCTGATAAAAATTCTTTTAGTTATTCTAGGAGTGCTTATTGTTGCATCTGTTTTAATGCAACAAGGCAAAGGTTCTGATTTAGGATCTGCTTTTGGTGGCGGTAGTTCAGATTCTTTATTCGGTCCTTTAGGACCATCTAATTTTTTATCTCAGCTAACTTGGGGCTTAACTGCTGTATTCTTTATTCTTTGTCTCACTTTGGCTTACCTTTCAAAAGAAGACCTCTCTCTCAATATTCAAGAAGAGCAAATTGAGGAGGTTCAAGAAGAACCACCAGTTGAGTAAATTTGGTGCCGAAGGAGGGACTTGAACCCTCACAAGCAAAGCTCACTACCCCCTCAAGATAGCGCGTCTACCAATTCCGCCACTTCGGCTTTACTAAATTATATTCCATAAGTATTGACGATTTTAAGTCTTTTCACTATCCTTTAACGTCATTGCGGGGTAGAGCAGTCTGGTAGCTCGTCGGGCTCATAACCCGGAGGTCGATGGTTCAAATCCATCCCCCGCTACCATTAAAGATGATCAAAGAAGATATCAAGCAGCTTTTAGTACCACTGATAGAAAAATCTGGATGTGAGCTTTGGGGTTTTGAAATCTCAACACAGCAAGGGAAAGGAAAAGTTCTTAGGATTTATATAGATGCTATTCAGGGTGTAAATTTAGATGATTGTGAAAAGGTAAGTAAGGAGATTGATTATTTTTTTCAATTTGAAGATGTTTTTTCTGACTTTGGTAGTTTTGAAGTGTCTTCACCAGGTCTAGACAGAAGATTATTTAATTTACAACAATGTAAAAATTTTGTCGGAGATGTTGTATCATTAACACTCTTTTCTAAGGTGAATGGCCAGAGAAAGATAAAAGGCGCCCTTCAAGAAGTTTTGGATTCAGAGATTTCTGTCAAAACAGAAAAGGGTGAATTATTACTAGATTTTAGCAATATTGAAAAATGTAAGTTGGATTTAGATTTCCAACTAGAAAAGAAAAAATGAATAAACAAATTTTAGAAGTTGTATCTGCAGTCTCAATTGAGAAAGATGTGGATAAAGAAATCATATTTGAAGCTTTGGAAGAGGCTATTTCAAGTGCAACTAAAAAACTAATTGGTGAAATGTCTTTAGTTAATGTTAAAATTATTAGAGATACTGGGGATTATGAGACATTTAGAGAATGGGATATCGTTGATGAAGACGAGTTTGAAGATGAAAGTTTCCAGATTTTAAAAGCAAATGCGAAAGACAAAGATG
>CESS01036005.1_pt1 | contig 12172 bp, 5 predicted proteins | sample 326931 | NCBI WGS metagenome assembly CESS01 (sample SAMEA2591098, study PRJEB7988) | marine metagenome | biome: marine biome (ENVO:00000447); feature: deep chlorophyll maximum layer (ENVO:xxxxxxxx); material: saline water (ENVO:00002010), including plankton (ENVO:xxxxxxxx) | depth 55 m
CAGAAAGGTATGTTCTGCGTCCCATATGAAAAACTTGAATCCCTCATCACCGCTTCGATTTCGAATTCCATGCCAGTTGTTATGCCATCGATCCCCTCCAAACCATGTAATGGCTGCATCGAGGTTTCCTCCGTAAAAAATGACCATGGCATAATCAATGACATTATCCATGTCGATGAGGGGCTCTCCGTTAGGATTGATCGACCCATCAGCGTTTTTTCCCTGCAGACTGAAATAGTCATCATTCGTCGAGACGCCCGCGGTTGCCATTTTATATACTTTTCTCCAGGCATCCAGATTACCATCGGTTGCCATGATTCCCCCTTCATCCTTACCCACCTTGATCGCATCGAAATCCTCTTTTTTTCCTTCAAAATAAGATTCACCATAAGCAGCTTTAGGTCGTTCACAGGTGTTGTACAAGCCCCAATAGTGCCCATTTATAAAAAGATGGCAGAAGTATCCACGCATGGCTGGCTGGCCCATTGCCAATTGAAGGTCACGGTTGATTTGATCACGGATCATGGCCCCACGAGGGTCTCCCATATGCCAGGAGTAATTGGATGAGCATCGCAGATCAAGATTATCAAACTCCTTGGCTCCATCCTTCCCAAACAAGCGATACTTTAACTTGGAATCGCCATACTCCTTACGAAAAAACAATCGAAATGCATGCTTTGGATTGTTTGGCATTCGACTGAAACCGCCTCTTATACGTATCCCACAATCGATTTGGAATCCATCGCGCTTATCTGAATGCAATAATTCGACAGAAGCAGGGCGCTCCCATTCTCGACCATCGTTGCGCGCATTGGCATAAATCCCATCTTCCGCATCAAACAAATGTTTCATCTCGGTGACGATTGAGTATGCAGGCAGGGATTTGAAACCATCAATAATTTCATCCCTGTAAGCAGGATCATTCACAATCCGCTGATCCATCCCGTAGTCCACACGATTGGGGCCCCATGCAAAAGGAAACCCCTCTGGAGGTAATCCATCAGGTGATTGACGAATGATGTCTTCAGGAAATAAGAAGGTACGTGTTTTGACCTTAGACGGGGGCATGCCTTTCTTAAAGGCTCTAGCCCGAAGGACCATGGTTTGGCCAATAGTCAAAGGTTCGGAATAAACCAAACCTGAATTTTCTTCAGGAATGGATCCATTGGTTGTGTATCGAATATTGGCATCAGGCGTGGAGGTTCGCAGCGTGAGGGTAAAGGGTCCTTTATAAAAACCCTGATCATGACTCAGTTTGACAACTTTGACTTTTTCGGCAGCCATGAGGCGAGCATGGACCGTTATGAAAAGGATTCCAGTCAGCAAGACTAGGTAGAAACCCTGTTTTGGAAAGCGCAGTTTGTTCATTCAATGAAATAGGATGAGTAGCAGTATTTGGCTAGTTTTTAGATTTTCGGATAGCAGCGATTTCTTCCTTGGATGCTATTCCATCTCCATTCGTATCATATTTCAACCACTCTTGCTGTCGGGCACTTAGCTTTGATTTTCTTTTTCCATCTTTTCCAGTTGCGTCTTCAAGTGTTGTTGTAGCGACAAAATGATCCCAGCTTTCGAATTTTCCATCCTCAATATCTCCAGAGAGCTTCTCAACTTCCTGCTTGTCCAGTTTCTTGTCCTTATTCTGATCATAATTCTTGAACAAAATGCCTCTCTCCGTCCAATAACCTTTATCTGCTTCCTTATCCGACAAGCCTCCATCTCCATCTTTGTCGTATTTTTCAATCCAGTGTTTAGGCATGTCTCTTCGAACGCGTTTCTTTTCGTTTTTTTTGCCTCTACCCCACCCCTTGCCCTGAGTCTTGGGAGTGTTACGCATTTTTTCCCGTTCTCCAGCATCAAGAAACCCGTCACCGTCTCTGTCATATTGGGCCACAAGATTTTTGTGTTGTTTACGGTAGAATTCGCCTGGGTCACCCATGATTTCTGATGCCAATACTATGGAGGCGAAAAAAAGAACATAAGTTAGGTTTGATGGTTTCATTTTAATGTTGATTGAGTTTTTGAGCGCTTTATTCAACAGATTGAGATTGTTTTAAAGGAGATGGAGCATTTCGCCACTGGTCAGTGACTGCCCACAAATTTTTGGGACTTAGAGATTTTCCATACTTGAGGAGACGAACGCTACCATCTACAAATGCAAAATTCGAGCCGCCGCTTTCAGATTGACCACCAGATGCGTTATGCTTGTTTTGATCAATGGCTTCGACATCATTACCTTCGCCTTGGTAAAAGTCCATGTGCACATCCTCCCTGTCCTTCTTCTTTTCACCGAACATGATGGTTTCAGAAGGATTCTGAATGGAAACCAGTTTCATGTTTTGAGACCCTCTCCATTCCTTGAATTCTTCAAATTCTGGTTTGGAAAGTGTCACAGCAAAATAATCATTAAAGCCGTTTATCAGATAGCTGCGCTGTGCCTTGGGGCCGTCGGTAGGACAGCGAATGAGGTTTTTGTCGATGTAATATGGTTGAAGTGAATTCATCCAGTTTGGACCGAAGGATATGCGCGGTGGTATCTGGTCATCATGATCGTCAACATACATCTGAAGAGCCAGCATGAGTTGCCTCAAATTACTGGCACATTGGATTTGCTTCGCCTTTCCCTTGGCCTTTGAGAGGGCAGGCAAAAGCAGTCCAGCCAGGATAGCTATAATGCCAATCACCACAAGCAATTCAATCAATGTAAAAGCTCTTATTTGAGCTAGTTGCTTTTTAGGGTTCATGAACAAAAGCCTTCTGTCACTTTGTGTTAAATTACGGGATAATCAAAGAACGGATGCCTTACCAAGTTCCTGACAAATTTCCTGACTTTTCACGAAACTTAATGTGAATACGAAAAGGTTGATCATTGAAGGAACAGTTTTCTCAAACCAGTTCCTTGAGAAAAGTCATCAAGTCATCTCGAATATCGGCGCGCTCTAATCCCATGATAAGGTTACTTTTGATGAATTCCAATTTATTGCCAATGTCGAGACGTGAACCCTCAAATTGAAATCCAAACATGCGTTCCTCGGCTGCAAGTGCATTAAGCGCATCTGTAATCTGAATTTCTCCTCCGAATCCAGGTTTGGTATTTTCAAGGAATTCAAATATTCTGGGAGTGACAATGTAACGCGCCGATACCGCTAGTAAACTAGGCGCTTTCTCTGCCAAAGGTTTTTCAACCAGATGATCAATTTCAATGATCCCTTCTCCAAGTTCCTTACCCGAAACAACACCATACTGACTGATCCTGGAACGGGCCATTTTTCTCAGGGCAATGACTGATCCGCCATGTGTGTCATGAATCCTTACCATTGATTGCAGTGCCGATTGCTCGGCTTTGGATCGAATGATTGTATCACCCAAAAGAATAGCTACGGGATCTTGCCCGGCAAACTCTTTTGCGCACAGCACGGCATCCCCAAGTCCTTTCATTTCAAATTGGTTCGCATATTGAATACGTGCCAATCCTGACAAGGATTGTATACATTCCAATGCATCTGTCTTACCTTTCTTATCGAGTAACGCCTCGAGTTCAGCATGCGTTCTGAAGTGATCCTTGATGGCATCTTTACCCGAACTGACAACGATTAATATCTCTTCAATACCTGCCTCAACAGCTTCTTCCACCACATATTGGATCGTAGGTTTGTCAACCACTGGAATCATCTCTTTGGGGATGGATTTGGAAGCTGGTAAAAACCTGGTTCCAAATCCAGCTGCTGGAATTACTGCCTTTTTTATCAAAGGGTTTCCTCCTCGTTGAATGTGGGCTTCAGCACATTGATCCCCCGTTTCTGGAGTTGTTTTTTCAGTTTGGCATAATCAGAATCTTTCCGATATATCCCAACGATAGCACCACCCGAGCCTGCAAATTTAGCACTAACTCCCGCCTCTCTTGCCAACTCAACCATTTCGCGATGCTCCGGTTTCATTCGGATTTTTAGTTTTTCGTAGAGTTTTTGGCGTTGATCAAAGTTGGCGTTGATACATTTGAACAACGTATTGGTATCTCCTTCTTCCAACGCCTTCCTTGCTGTAATGGTCAGATCCGCCCAGAAGGCCATGGCTTCGTGAGCGTCCTTATCTCCTTCGTCGTATTTATATCTAAGCCTGTTATGGGAAATTTCAGTGCCTTCGGATAAATCAGCACGGTAAGCAATGTAGAAATTCGGCATGGTTTTGACCTTGATCGTTTCATATAGGCCATGTTGATCACGCTCCATTCGCTTCTTTTCAAAATCCATGAAAACCAAATCGTCATAAACCTGAACGACGCGGTCCTGCAGTCCGGCAGGAATCTTGAGTTCATTTGTTTCAACTTCCCGGATAAGATTGGGTAAAATTTGATTCTCAATCTCAACTTCATAGAAATCCATCAGGGCCCTGAAGGTAGCAGTAATGATCGCGCTTGACCCAGCTAATCCAACTTGCTGGGGGATATTGGATGAGTAGGTTATTTTGAATTTTTTATTCAAATCAACCTGAATTCCATTTTCACGGCAATGGTCGCGAAAGCGTTTGATGGCCGCTTTCAACAAACGAATGCCACCATAGTATCCGTGAAGTTGAATATGATCACAAAGATCTTCGACGGAATCGAATTCAGACTCTCGATTGACAAAACTGATACGGGTTGAATCCTCACCCAAGAGAATTTCAGAATTGAAATTTTTGAATGTGAAAGCAATGGTTCGCCCGAAATATCCGTCGCTTGGGTTACCCACCAAACCAACGCGCGGGAATGATCTTGTTTTGATATGTCGCTTTCTCACAGTGCACCTCCATGAAGTTGCAAGGCATGAATAAGACTGCGCGCCTCGAGGGCGTGCTCAGGTTTTAGTTGAAGTGTATTAAGATTTTCTAAACGCCTTTCATTTTCAATGTATTCCAGCTCCGAGATAAGACATTTGCCTTGGTCCTCAATGGGGATTCGCTGGTCGTCCGCATCATCCTCCCACTGGAATCCTCCATCCTGAACACGATCCGAGAAGAAATTTTGTTGCAGGTCGAGTTCGACACGGAACACTCCGCCGTAGGGATGTTGATCAAAAGTACCGTTTTCCTTTCCGTAAGTACCGAGCTGGCGAATCGCATGAGCAGTCGCAGGGTGGTGAATGCCTGCTGCGAAAATAGAAATATACTTGTGATCGTTGGGGCGACCTTCAGCCTGGCACTTTGCCTCATAAAACGGGTTGGCAGCAAACGAAAGCACACCAAAATCCGTATCTATATTCCCTGGCATTTTATGATAAGTAGAAGTTACATAATCACCCTTTGGATAGGTCGGATCGACAATCCCTCCTACAAAAAGATAACGCATCAATTTGATAAGGTCTTCCTTTGACTCTTGATAAAACAATGCAAGCTCATCTTTTGACTTGGATTTCGCTTTCGCTGTGGCGATGATTTCTTCCAGTCCCTCATCAACATCACTGTTGATATTGAATCTGAAAATGGAAGATCGATTGATTCTTCTAGATAGATGATTGACAGCTGGGCTTCCAATCACGAGAAGGTTTTTCTCTGCAAAACGCTTGATCAATGATCCTTCCTCCATAAGAACAAAATCCTTGTCGATGTAGTGCACAACATCATTGCTCAGACCTAAACTCAGGAGCCATCGCGAATCAGCGGTAGTGGTCGTGTGTACTCCAAAATCACCAGCCCCGATGTGACGCCCCCTAGTTTCACGTTTATCTCCCGTGATGATCGCCAGAGGAGAAAAGGCATCTGGAAATTCCCGTAGTGTCCTGCTGCCCGCGATATGTTGGCGGGGTTTACAGTGTCTCATCAACTTCTGGATGGAAGCGATACCCGATTTCTTCAACTCACAGTCCTTGAATTCCTTGCTTTGCAACCGATCCAGATAAGCGCAAAGCATCCATTCTTCCATTTGATCTGGGGCATATCTCTGCGCAAGAAGAATAACATCCTCATCTGTAGGAATGCGCTTACCCGTTCTTAACTGCGCTACATAGGGTTTTGATTTCCCAAGTAAATGTGCCAGATCAGCTCCTGAGGCGTTGGGTGCAATTTGCAGAAATAACTGTGCGAACATAGCAATATTTTCAATAAATTAACTATTCTGTTAATACAGGAGCCATAAATGCCTCGTAAAGACTAAAATTTACTTATTTGTAAACCTTAAAGAATCTTCAAAACTTCGTTTGAAAACAGCTGACAGACTGTCCGTTCAGATCGTGATCAAGCTTGTTTAAGAGGCTCCACCAAAAGCGCACGCGTTAAGTGGTTGCTTGGTTGTATCGGGTATGTATTCGCATCGACGCTTCCACTTGTTGCCACAGGAACAATCGTATCTAGGATTATCCTCGGCAAAAGACTGCTTCATCCACATGATTTGTAGCGGCACAATATGCATCAGAACATTGCCTCAAGAGTGATGGTCGGTGCTGTGTTCTCAACCGGCTTTCCTACCGTATCAGCATTCCCTGAAAAGTTCCTGATCCTGTATCGAAAGGTTGGCGGCGTCGATCTACGTTCCAGAAATGAAGAGCATGCAACTCACTCAATTGAGAATACCACTGATGTCCACAGGGAACGGAGGCCGTCGGGAACGGCAAACCAGCTTCCGGATACAGACATCCAGAAGCTGGCCACAAGGTAATCCATTCAAGATTTTTGAAAGATCAAGGCTTCAAACCAAGCTTGAAGAAAGCGTTACCCAATGCATCCACTCTGTAGGGGCTCACGGCATCTGGCACCGGCTCGAATGATCCAGTCAGATCATGTGATGTGTATAGCGGGGCGTCACCTTCCCACCTCAGGATAAATCCATTGGCTCCGTCACGTTCAATGAACAACTCTGGAACAACAGGTTGCGGAGCCTCTCCACCAAAGTGAACTGTGAAAGCTCTCGAGAACCGAGCGCCTGCACCGTCGACCACCGTGAGTTTGAAAAAGCCCGTGCCACCGGCCAGTCCCGTTGGGTTGATGACCAAATCCCGTTTCACACCCGTTCCCCTCACATCAACACTTCTGGAGGCGATGTAATCAGTCTGACTCGTATCAAAATAAACAAGGAGATCCTCGATTCGATGATCGATATCGGTGAGTTCAAATGGAATGACAACTTGCTTTCCAACGGCATCAATCATGGCAGGAATCGCACTGATAGCGGGAGCATCATTTTGTCCCTGAACGGAGACGCTGAATTCGCTCAGTGAAACATTGATGCCATCGCTCACAAGCACACTGACAAGCACCTCACCATACGCATCGGGCAATGGGAGCATTCCCAGTTGCCACATGCCTCCATCACCGATCGGAGCCAGTGTCAGATTCTGTCCCGATATGATGGAAATATTGGAGGACGTAGCGCTGACTCTCAGTCTATCAATCGCAGTGTAGTCATCATTGACCGTGAAGTTAGCCGTGACTTCAGACCCATCTTCGAGCATTTGAATGTCCGCGATGGAACTGATGACCGGTGGCAGGTCAACCTCATCACTTTGAATCAGAATATCTGTGGCTGCGTTACTCCCAATGAGAGCGCCGCTCAGGTCACCTGATGGAAGTGCGAGGTTCAGACGGAAACTTTCATCACCCTCGAGTATTGCATCATCGATCATGGTAATGCTCACCTTGCGCTGAAGGACTCCGTCTCCAAAGGTAATCGAGCTCTGGGAATAGGTATAATCCACACCAGAGGTCGCACCACCTGCAAGGGATTCCTCACTCAGTTCAAGTGTCACTTCTCCACTGTTACCTCCGAAACGTTCAACCACCAGGTATTGCTCTCCTGTCTCTGCTTCGCTGAAAGTATTTGAAACCACCTTGAACTGGAATGTTCCGGCAAAATCATTGTCAATGATCTGGATCTCTGCCTCGGCAATGGCACCTATCTTCGCGGGTGAATCCCCCTGTTCCTTGAGCCCAAGCTGCAGCGTGAAGGACTCACCTGCATCGGTGATCTGGTCATCAATCAGGACACCCTCCAGACTCAGCGTCTTCGTGATTTCCTGATCTTCAAATCGCACGGCAATCGGTGCGGAAACAAAATCTTCATCCGAGGAGGCCGTCAGGGCTTGCGGTGTCACCAGCAAGTCAACAACTCCAAGGTTACCCTCCTCACGGGTGATCTTGATCTGTGATACCGCTTCTCCACTTTCATTGACTTCGTAGTCTGCACTGCTGAAGGCAAAGGTTCCCACGCGTTCATCAACTCCCGAAACCGGACCTACCGCTGTTTCCTCCACAAGTTTCTCCAGATTATCTGCCTCATACTTGATCTCAAGCGCTTCAAGGCTCTGGATACCCGCTCCGAGATCTGCCAGATCCGATTGCGATTCTGACTGCGCATGGCCCTGCACTCTGGATATTTCCTGAGCAGCCTGGACAACCGAACCGGCTGCATCAACCGCTGATTCCTTGAGCTGATTGGAATCGGAGATGATCGCCGCTGCACCCTTGATGCTCTCGGGGGCAATGACTACCTGTGCTTTCATGGCGGCCTCCTCAACCACGGACTCAAGGGTTGCGACATCGTTTAATTCAATAGGCTGCTGTTCCTTGATCTTCTTGACCAATATCTCGGAAATAAGATTGTAACTCGCTGCTTTCGAGATTGTTGAGGCCCCACTGATAAAACTGCCGGCCTGCACAATCGTATCCTGCACCTTGGCAGCCGCCTTGATCACTTCCGTTGCCGCTGGATTCTCATTACCCGCTTCCTCGAACATGTCGAAATTAAGCACGTCCACCCCGCCGATACCCAACGAACTTTGAACCAGCGCTGCTGCATCATCCGCATCCAGACTCGAATCACTCTCGATCATGTTGGAGACAAGCGTGGTGATCGGATTGATCACCGTGGCGGAAGGAGGCGCCAGCAGAGGCGTTTCAAGTGTCAGTCCAGTGGCTGTGTCAATCCCTCCACGCGCTACAATGACCCCGTCCGCTGAATCCACCACATCATCTCCATTGCTGTCATAGAGTGAGGCTGGAAGATCCAGCTGATATCCTCCGCGATTGTCTGTCTGGGTGGAAGGCTCATCCGCATCCAGCACACGGTTGGCATTCCTGTCAAAGAACACCGTCGCACCGGAAATCAAACCGTCTGATACCGTACCAGCAACGGGTGCTTCGAGGTCGTCATCCTGAATCGTCATTTCGATTGGTTCACCAAGATCACGATAGGGTGTCCTTAGCTGAATGGTGACAGGCTCATCCCCGTTCGACAGCGTGTCATCGAGCCCCTCAATGCTCACCTTGAATTCTTTGTCACCAGCAATAACAGGGACGAAGGCTGGCACCTTGACTCTGGAGGCCGGGGTTGCAACCACTGAGACAGGAACGCTATCTGCCAAAGCCGGCATGGATAGAGATACCGTGATCTCGTTTTTGCCACCGTTCTCCGAGATTGTCTTGAAGGTTGACCGGATCAATGAAACTTCCAGACCATCAGTTACCGTCACGATACGCTCTAACACAATGGCTTCATTGTGTGAACTATCCCTGGCACTGTAGATCAGCTTGTAGGTTCCCAGCACTTCTGGATTTACTTCCCCACTCATCGTGTATGTGAGCGACTGATCAAAACTGTCGGTCACCTGAGCCCCGGGGTCACTGTAGCTTGTCCCAATGACGTGAATGATTTCAGCGTCTCCCAGCAAGGTCACTACCGGAGCGATCGTATCAACCACGGAGACCTCGCGCGTCACTTCCGTTGCTGCATTACCCGCTGTATCACTCGCATTGTAAGTCAATGTGTAGGTTCCCAGTTTGTTCGCATCCACTGCTCCACCGGTAAGCACGGTGACGGTGGCATCAACGTTATCCGTCACTGTTGCACCCGAATCCACGTAGGCAGCACCCGCTTCCTTGACAATTGCAGCATCTCCATTCAGCGTGATGATGGGTGCTGACTGATCTTTCACATTCACCGTGCGAGTCAATGGCGTGGCCACGTTACCGGCACTATCGACAGCCTCGTAGGTCAGTATATAAGTTCCGGGAACATCCCCGTCCACTTTGCCTTCAAAGCTTACTGCCACATCGGTGTCAAGATTGTCCGAGGCTCTGGCTCCACCATCTGAGTAATCCGTCCCTACAGCATGAATGTGCGTAGAAGCCCCCAGTAGCGTCAGAGTGGGAGGTGTGTTGTCCACCACCACAGATTCACTTATCGCTCCTGCATCACCCTGTCCCTGAGCATCCGTCCCTGCGCCGGGCGGCAGTTTCAAGGCGAGTGTGCCATCACCTCCGATGATCATCACCTCGATGACCGGGATATCCCCGCTTTCGTTGAGAACAACATTGGGATCAAAGTTGATCAGGCCGGTAGATACCACCTGCACATCTTCAAGAATCAATGAAAGATCTGTCACATTCTCGTAAGTGAGTGGGAATGCGATGATACCCTGATTAACAAGAATTGGGGAAGGATTGCCAAAAACTACCTTCGGTAGGTCTGGACCTTGAGGGTTATTGGGGTCTTGTGTATCCACAGGTGGATTTATTTCCCTGGCTGGATAAATCACATCATCAATGGCGAAGATATCTCTATCAGAACCGGTTTCTCCATCATACAATTCATTGAACGTGATCCTCTTGATCCAGCAGGTGTTGTCCTCCAAATCTGGCGCCAGGTAACCTACGAACTGTGTGCCTCCCTCGTTGTGAGGACCCGAAGTGACATCTGTAGTTCGAACCTGTGTTGAGCCATCATTGTGAAGAATCACCACTTCAATGGCACGCTTGTCATCTTCCACACCCATCAAATACATCCCTACCGCAGGAACAGCCGTGTTGAACTCAATCGTCAAACCTCCAGCCGCGTTCTCACTGGGCAGGGCTTCCAGAAAATGATAACCACCGGGAGTGGTATTGATGCCTCGGTCCATGTCGTTGGATCCATCCATGTCACCAATACCTGGCTCTTCAATCCCCACCGCATGGCCGTTGGCATACAACGAAAACGTAACCGCGTTGTCAGCTCCGATATACGAAACGCTGCCTGCCGCATCACCGGCTGCCATTGATCCAGAATCAGCAAAGGCAGCGCTGGTGTAGGCACCTCCTGCATAAGGAGCTCCCGCACCGGCAAACATATCACCCGTTCCATTCACCGGATTCCACCCATTGCTTTGTTCAAAGGTAATGAGTTCATGCGACAAGCCAAGCGCTCCAAGATCTGTCAGAAACTGAGTTTGCTTGCTTTGAGCATTGGGATAGGACCATCCGGTGGCTGATGGATCAGGCTCTCCTCCTCCAGTCGGTCCATCGTCACGATTATCATAAAAAGTCAAAATACAATCAGAAGGATCTCCGGGAGTATCAGTATCCGGTTCACAGCAGTCCAACGTGACAGGAACGTGCTGGGCGGCTATGCGACGCACCCGGAATCCATTGTTATCGGAAGGACTTTCCAGATAGATGCTGTTGAAACTCAACTGGACATTTGCCCCACTTTCCACTCCCTTACCTATGTAGCTCACAGGGAACCCATGAAAGAGTCTGGCCTCAAGCGTCCCGTCGACATTGACCAAACACAGCACCGCAGCATGCTCTGCACTCGTCCCCTCATCAGCCGGTTTGGGCCAGGTCGCGCGCATCCCGCTTGCATCGAACATGGTTACAATGTCTCCTGTTTCAACCGTCAAGGGTGGCTGATACTCAGTTACCGAACGATTGTCCAACAATGGGCCCAGGTCGAAATCATCGTAAAAATTATCCTCCTTGCGAACGGCATAATCACCTGTCTTGGTCGCTGAAGGGGTGGTGTCCTGCTGCCAGTAACTCACATCAGCCAGGTAACCCACGTCATCACCATAATCAGAGGTTCCCTGGTCATGGTAGGCTCCAAACCGTAGGAAGTTGAAGGGCTGTATGCCGGGGTCAGTCGGCGGAGACATGTATTGATAATCCACCTTGACCCGCAGAGCTTCTCCGTTGGCCAGAGTAATGGTCGATGGAAACTCAACCTTCAGATTGGTCTGACTGGCCGTGCTTTCGTAATACTTGGTTCCACCATCCTCAACCACCGTCCAGTCGGTCGTGCTTGAGTGCACCAGACTCGTATGACCGGACTCCGCACCCACCGTGTCACTGTCAAATTCAACGTTCACTACCAACGGTGCGTCCTCACAGTCCTCGGGTGTATCCACAGGTGGATTTATTTCCCTGGCTGGATAAATCACATCATCAA
>CESS01016062.1_pt1 | contig 12147 bp, 6 predicted proteins | sample 326931 | NCBI WGS metagenome assembly CESS01 (sample SAMEA2591098, study PRJEB7988) | marine metagenome | biome: marine biome (ENVO:00000447); feature: deep chlorophyll maximum layer (ENVO:xxxxxxxx); material: saline water (ENVO:00002010), including plankton (ENVO:xxxxxxxx) | depth 55 m
CATCCCATACTCTTGAATCTTGTTTTAACTGTTCAGCCTCTTCGGCAGTTAGCATATAATGAGTGTTACGACTTATCTGTCTTCTTAACTCTAAGTCAACTGCTCTATCAGGAATATATAAGTCACCTCCTGGAGTTTCCATATCATTATAGAAATCATCCAAGTCTTCTTTATTGTGAAGAGTGACAATATATTCTTCCATCGTTTTAAGCCTCTAATTGTAAAATTTGCACAGATACTGTAATTGCTTGTGTACTACCACTTTTGTTTCTTACTTTAACAGGTATGTTTGTTGTTGGTGTACCTTCTAAATTATAACCAATTGTTCCTGGAGATAACTTTACGGTTTGTGCACCTGTTGTAATTACCTCAGCAATAACACCAGAATCTGGTGTTGGGTCAGTAGTTTCACTTCTTGAGTTATCTGCTGTGCGAGAACTGTTGTCCGTGTAAAGAGTTACCCAAGCTGCAGCTGATGTTGTAATTGTATATAATGCGTATCCTTTGAAGCCAGTAATATCAATGTCTGTTGATACTCCGTCGGCAATTGATGCAGTAGCCTGAGAAGGAGATGTACGACTTGGTAAACTTCCACCACCGCCACTTGCTGATGGGTCAGCAATTACAATATCGCCAATCATTGTACTAGAGTGGATCTGACATATATATTTGTAAGTTCCATTTATATCGCCAGGTACTTTCCAATATAATACACCGCTTATTTTGCCTTGTGCACTAGAACCTGTTGTTCTTGTTCCATCAGGAGCAATATGAACAAGTCCTGTATTGTATGCAGATCCACCTGATGTATTAATTTGAAATGGGTGTGAAGAAGTAACTGATGTTAAATCAAATGCAATTGTTTCTCCAGCATTAACATATAGTGTTGGATTATCTGTTGTACCATAATGATCTGAACGATACGCGCTTGAACCGTTTGGTGTAATTACATGAACTGTTGTGGCAGGGAAAGCAATATCGTGTACATCAAGATCTGCTGTATTAATTTCAGTTAAAGCAGCTAAGGTTGAAGAACCGCCACCGCCTGTTTGGTCAGCAACCCAAGCAAAGTCGGAACCTGTCCAACTTAATATTTGACTGGCGCTTGCACTTGAAGTATTTAAATGGGCACTAACATCAGAATCAGAATATGATCCGCCTCCGCCTCCGCTTATTGTTGTAAACGTAAAGTTACCTGCACCGTCTGTCGTTAATGCTTGACCGTTAGTTCCATCAGAACCAACATCTGTTAAATTAAGTAAACTTGTTACACCTGCGCTTGGTAATGCAGTCCATGCGTAATCAGAACCAGTCCATTGTAATACTTCATTAGAACTTGCGGCCGAAGAATTTAAGTGAGTATCAACGTTTGAGTTTCCATATGACCCGCCACCACCACCTGACTGAGCAACCCAAGCGTAATCAGAACCAGTCCAAGATAATACTTCGTCAGCCTGTGCTCCACTTGTATTTAAATGAGTATCAACATTTGCATTAGCATATCCGCCACCACTACCCGAAGGTTGTTCTATCCAAGTATAAGTACCGTCTCCATTTGTTTTAAGAATGTAATTTGCAGTTTCACTATTAGAAATAGCAGCTGTATATACCCAAGGATTAAGAGGGTCAGTATAATTTAAAATATCTCCAGCGGAATTATCAGAGAGAAGTCTTCTCCATGAACCATGTGCATAATATAAAGAACCCGTATCATGAGCATGACCTATAGATCCATGGTATGTAGATGCACTAACATTATCAAGAATAAGTTTAGTATCATATAAGAATGATATTTTATTAGGCTTTCCTGAAAGATCTAAGTTACCATTGATGTCAAACAAATCTGTTGGATTATTTGCATCTCCTAGCGCTAGGTAAAGCTCATTAAAGTTATCGTTTGCTTTGTCAAATGCATTTCGTAACGGATCGCCTGTCCCGTCGTTTGCCGATGCACCGATATTGATTATTTGTTTAGACATTTTATTTTCCTAAAATTCTTTATTAAATTATTTATTCTCATTGCCTATGACGGAGGTGTCGCAATGTCGTAATTGTTTTCTAAGTATTGGCCAAGTAAGTGTTTCATATCATTAGTGACTGTATGGCCAACATCTTCACGGAAGAATATTACATTTCCATAATCATAAATTCTACTTGTTGAACCATACACTGGTCCTGTTGTTAATTGAAGTCCTGTATAACCTTGGGCTTGTGCAAACCTAAATGCGGAATCTTCAGCAGATAAGAACGTTGGGCTTAAAGCAGACCATCCAGCTGTCCCGCCAGAGTAAGGAATAACATTATCTGCTCTTCCATTCATTTGAACAATTCTTCTTTGTGGTATTGGAGTCTTTTGTGTTGTATAACCATCTAATGGCCATGGATCACCTGTATAAAAATCATTTATTGGGTACCAGAACGCACTATTTCTGTATTGGGTATCGTGAGTTTGTGATATCATACATACAATTGTATCAACAGCAAGATCGTCAATTTCAACAGCGGCTCTTAATGCAAGTGCACCACCATTTGATACACCTACAATACGAATCTTAGTTTCGTCAACGTTATTATATAGTTTCAGTTTGGCAATAAGATCTTTTAACATTTCAATATCAGGACCGTTTGAAGCTTCATTTACAATATTCCAACTATTTGAATAGCCGTCAACTCCAATACATATATGTCCTGGCAGATCATTCTCGAATTGACGGACTGTTGCGAAACCTGTTCCGCCATTACCGTGTAATAAAATAGCAACTGGGTATGGTCCTGGTCCTGATGGTATACTAGCTGTCATGGTATAATCGTAGAAACCTATATCCCAATTCTTCGTAATTGTTAAATCAGAAACATTAGATGAAACTAATGTCAATCCGCCATCGCCGCCTGGCTCATGGTCAGCCGACACATACGAGCTATCAGCAGTAAAGTTTGTAACGTCAGCCGCCAAGTTTGAAATATCAGCAATGTCTAATGGTGAACCTCCACCTTGATCATTAAATAGTCTTAAGAACCTCGGTTTAATTGTTCCGCCAACCTTAGCTTTAAATATAAAATCACCAAACAGTTTTGAGCCTGCCAAGTGAACATTTTCTTTTAATAACTTTTCGTAATTCTCTATAGGCAAGCTTGATTTAATTTGATATGAATACTCTTGATAAAAATTACTATCTTGTATTCTCTGTCCTGAATCTAAGTACTCTTGATTGTATGTATTAATTGTTTCATCAACTGTCCATAAAAGATTTTCATGTGATGTATACCAAACTTGTTGTTTCATTGAAGGAACTACAATATTATTCCATCTATCTTTAATTGATTGTGCGGCTGTGCCGTTGAAAAGTTGTGTTAGCCAAATTGAAGTAGCGGCTGAGATCGGCTGACTTTGTTTACTAAAGTCATATATTGCGTATCCATCCGAAGCAGTACTACTGAACCAGCCTTCAAATGCTGGATCTAACCAAGAATAACTATCAACTGGGTTTAAGCTTGCCACAATCCTCGTTACTATAGTAGAGAAGTTAAGAGTAGGTAAATTTGTTATAGTAGTAGTTACACTATTTTGTTTCCATCCACTTAAGTGAGAATTGGTACCTGCCCAATATCCACTCGTGACACCTTGATTTTCTGCTTCAATAATTCCGTGAGAAACAAATGAACCATCATCTTCTCTTAATTCGCCAAGACCTGACGCAAAATCTACAATCTCTTCAGGTTCTACTTCAAATTCCCAATAACCAAATCCTGAATTTAAAATACCTACTTCTGAAATTTTACCAATAGCAAATTCTGTTGTTGAAGAAATAGTTGCGTTATCTCCAAACCTTCCAATACCTTCATAATCGTTTGAAATACTAAGAACGGGAAACGCTGCAGTTGGAGAATTCTCTAATATAATATTTTCGTCTTTATTTAAACCATTTACATTATATGGTATGACAGTAATAAACCCTTTTGATTGATCTATATTTTTTACAACACCAGCAATACCTGACGTGACACCTCTTATTCTATCGTTTACTGAGAACGATCCTGCGTTACCTGCGTCAGCAAACAAAATAGTTTGGTTCTTACGATCTAAATTTTTGAGGGCTGAATCTTGGGCAATGGCAAATACGTCTGATTTATAATCTGATCCTGGATTAATATTATTAAATCCAATGATTCTTCCGATTGTTAAATCTGCAATATTAAATGCATCCGATAATACAGTGTAAATATTTGGAGCAGCTGTAGTGCCTGTCATATTTGTTGCACCACTATTATAATCACTTACATTTGGATCACCAGTCACGGTTGGCCCAATATCTGTCTGATGCATTTGTATTGCTACAAACGGATTTATAACATCAGTAATAATAGAGGCAATTGATGTATCACCTAAGGCAGAAACTATTACATCACTTGTACTACTTGTGTCAGGGTATAATGGACCTGGTGAAGTAAAGTTTCGAGTAACTAATTGATTTGCTACATCAGATAAATTAATTGTTAATTGAGGTTGAGGTACACCGTCAATATCCGGCCTAACTGTTGTAACTGCTAGATTAACTCCAAAACCGGTATTAGTTGAAGTTTGGTCGACAAGCTTAACCCCTATAGAAGATAAGTTCTGACCAACAACCTCACCTTGTACACCATTAGAATCTTCTAATATTTCTCCAATTATAAATCCTAGGTTATAACCGTTTTCACTATTATCTAATATAATTGATTGGTCGGAAACAATTAACCTAGTATTGGCAATAGTATAACCATAACCGCCATCATCAACATCATACGATATCTGTCCTGATGCTTCATCAGTAACTGCCGTGACAATCGCTTTACCTGCGTTACCATCTTTTTGATGAACATTAAGAACTTCTCCGATTTCTCTACCAGGTAAATTCTTTCTTCTTGCACCTACATCTGATCTGTCAACAATAGTAAACTTTGAAAGAGAACCGTTTGCTTTACCAAAAGAAACAACTTCTCCATTAATATTACATAGAATATCTTCATACTTACTAAATGTACCTTGAATACCATCAAGATATATCACTGGTGTTTTAATACCATTTAAAATAAAGAAGTTAATTGATCTTACAGAAGCCTTTGCTTTACTTACTGATCCTTCAATGTTTCTTGCTAACAAATCCTTATAAGAATATTCTTTAGCTGACTTTGAAGTAAATAAATTATTGTTTGGAAACATTTGTAAATATACACCTTGCTTCCAATCAGAATCAGAAACCTTTTGCATCTTTTCGGCAGGGTATATAATTTCAATCTCAAACTCTTGATAAAATATAGCAAAGAATAATTCAATACCTCGAGCGGTACCTTTTGAACGATATAGATCAAGAATATTTTTAATAATAAACTTAATAGTGTCAGTTTTAAGTGGAAGGTCAGCAAGAAACTTTTTCTTAAAGAATATAATCATACTCTCTAATGTAGTATCAATATCCTTCGTCTCAAATAATCTTCTTTGTTGATAGATATGTTGATTCTCTTGCGTTTCAGAGAACTTATAATAATCTTCTACTAATTGAACAAGCTCAGGTCCATCTTCCCTGTAAATAGCGGGGAACTGATTCTTAACGAATAGCGATAGATTTTTTTCTATATCACCCTGAGGCATTATTTCTCTCTCTTATTAATAATTTGTCGAATTGCTAGCAACTGGAGTTTCAAACTCTTCCAGATCCATTACAACTTTAACATCTGTATCTCTTAATATAAACACTCGGCCTTTTGGAGCAACAACATCGTTATCAACAGTTTTAGCAGATACTTTAATTGCACTGCCTGTATACTTTTCAACTTTAAAGTTTGTTAACTTAACTTCTCCTTTTTCGTAATCAACAGTACCTGCGGTTGGATTAATAATCTGTGGGTTAGTCGCTTCATCTGTAATAATCATAATATTTCCTTGACCATCATCTTGGAAGAATACACATGTGCCATCAACATCGAACGGAGAAGATTTAATCGCAGGCTTATAATTTGTAAATCCACTTGCTGCTCTATACGGATAAGGTTTAATTAAAAGTGTTTCAAATCTGAATGTTGGGTTTGTATTAAAATTAAGAGGAGGTGAATATTCAATTACAGGACATATAGACATTTCACTACTCAATATACCTACATCCAAATCATCAATGATTCCTGAAACTTTAGATGATCTTAATGTTTTATCAAATCCTTCAAGATTATCATCAGAATATTTTTGAATTGCTGTTCTTACTAATGTCTCTAATTCATTAGCACTCTTTTCGGTATTCTTTTTACTATAATTTACAATGACAGTTGTATCAGCATAAACGAATTCTGTTTGTTTAAAGATTGGCTCAATACCTAAAGGAGCTCTATCTTTTAAATACGCAATATATGAATTAGATAAAGTAGATGATATAATTTGTGTATCATCATTTAAATAAACTGAAATAGCAACTCTACCAAATTGAGGTGGATCTAACTGTTCGCCACCATAAGCAGATACCGCTGAAATCTCAGGGAACGCCTGTTGTAATAGTATTTCATAATCCTTTGTCGTAACTGCCCTTTCTTGAACTTGTAATGCTTTTGGAGCAAAGTATCTAATTGATTCCATACTTTCTCTTTCGGCTCCGCCTGAAGCAGAAGATAATACAATAGGACTAATTTCAGCGCCATCAATAAAGCTTGCACTAAATGCAGAATCTTTGCCTGCCCCATTTGGTTCTGCACCTGAACAGATTCTATATCTTACTCTTACATCTTCGAATTCTTCAGGCTGTAAACCAAATTGATTCTTACCAAAGTAAATAGAATAACGATCATCAAGATATGGTTCAAGATAGAATACTTTATCTGTTGGGTTAACACCATAAATTGTATTGGCTCTTGTAAATACATTTGCGTCGTCAGTTGCTTCTGCGTCAACAAAGACAACAATTGAATCTGTATCTACTTCATTGTTTGTAAGGAATACTCTTAATACACCATCTGCGTCAACAATAAATCCTTCTCTTTGGAAACTTGATAGTATTTCACCTTCGTATACATCAATACTTTCGGCAATAAATGAACCTACTTGATATTGTTCACCTGTCTGTGGATTTGTATTGCCTGGGACAACTCTTCTTGCTGTATATACTTGGTCAGTAACAAAATTAAAGCTTTCGCCTAGATGAGATACTTTAAAATTTGAATACTTTGGAATTGTAATTGTTGAGCCTTCTGCTTCTGCATCAACAATAAGTACAAATAAAGTTGCCTTGGCAGATTTTCGCGAACGAGGAATATAGTTTAATTCTTTTGCATGGGAAACGATAGAGTTCTTAAGGACGGCAGAGTCAAGAAACATTTCGTTAAGGGCCATGTTAGTATAGAAGTTATTTTGATAACTATTAAACGCAAGAACGTCTAATAGGACGCTCATATTCGATCCTTCAAAGTTATAGTCTTTGAATTGTGTTTGCGTTTCTAAATAAGTTCTAAGCTGACCTTTAACTGAATCAAAGTCAAGCTCGGTAATTGGTGTTTTTGGATTTGCCATCTCTATCTATTCCTTTGTAATACAACGTCTAACTGTATCGGCTGTTCTATTTGTTTAACATAAAAAGTAATTCCAACATATACTTGGCCGTTATCGGTATCTGAACTTACAGAAACATTAAGCAGCTGAGCTCTTGGCTCGTATGTTTGAATCGTTGAAGTAACTCTGTCTTCTATTAATTTTAATGTACCAGGTGTTAAATTTTCAAATAACATTGCCCTGATATTTCCACCTATATAAGGTTGCATTAATCTTTCACCGCGATCTGTTAATATAAGATTCTTAATTGAATCTTTAACAGCATCTTCATCTTTAAGTAATGCTAAATCTTTTGACACTGGGCTAATAAGCAAGTCCTTTCTAAAATCAGAATTAAGATTTAACTTTTTCTTTACTGGTGAAATGTAATCTGCTATTGCCATTATAGTATTTCTCTTATGTCTAAATGAATCTTGTCATTGTAATCTTTAACATATTTAAATCCACCTTTCAGAGCCTTTTCAATAAAGGCCTCAGGATCATTCATATCTCTTTTAATATCAACAACTAAACCACTCAAGTGTGAATTATCTTCAGGACCATCCGCTTTTGAATTATATGCTTTACTTACCCACCCTTCTAAAATCGTTAATGGTTTTTCACTATTTGTTGCTATCTGTAATCTTTTGAGGTATACTTTAACATCAAGATCTACTCTTGTATATCCGTATATACCAACTCCTTCTTTTTCATCAAATGATTCGCCTTCAACTTTAAATACATTTGATGACCCGGCGAATACATTTCCGCATCTTGGCAACGATTTGTATTCTGCTGCAGTAATAGGTTTAACATTTTGAGGCAATTTGCCCGTATCAGTTTGTTCGTTACCGCCAGGAGAAGTCCATCTACCTTGTAATCTATTTATTACCTCTTGCCTGGTTGTTGGAGAATACCTTATAGCGCCTGCTCGTATTGCCGAGGATTCGTTAATTCTTGAAATGTTTTTAAGACGATCTACGATTGTACTATATCTTCTTGTATAATCGTCAAGTGGTTTATTAATATCTCGAATCAACGCTTCTATACTACCTGAAAGTGCACAAATGCGAGCAATGATATATTGAATCTCTTCAATGCCTGGTGATTCAAATGCAGCAATTGCATAATCTATTAAACCTTTTATTTTATCTTTAATACCTTTCTTATTCTCTTCGGTAAAGAATGCACACATTTGCTCCCTTGTTGTCATAATACCTTTTATAACATTTTTGTTTACAAATGTTTCTGCATCTTGAGTGATAGCAGCAGGATCAAAGTTTTCAATCATATCTTGTACTTCTTGAAATACTCGATCTATGACATCAGTGATTTTCTCTTTTATAGATTCAATTAATTCCTTTATTAGTGCTTTAACAGTAAGATCTTTAATTCCATCGTATCCTCTCGAAATCTTCCCAGCAATTTCTATAGCATCAGCTATGATACCTTCAACAGTTCCAATTAAATCAAAGAATGCGTCTACTGAAGCGAAGAAAGAATCAAACCTATTACAAAATCCACCTAAGATAGATGTATTAAAATCATTCTTATAATAAGCATCAAGGTTTCTTGCTAACTTAGGAGAATCATTATCATTTAATAAATTCGCAGGAGTATAATTATATGCTTGAATAAAGTCAGCCGTTTCGAGATTAGATATATCTCCTCTTTGCCATCGGTCTTGTAAATCAGGATAAGGAGTAAGATCACCTATTCTTTGTTTTAATAATCCATTTAAATAAGTAGTAGATTTGTATATGTCATCGCCGTATTTGTTAACTGCTCTGCTTAATGGATTACTTTCTGCATCTTTTATAATACTGTCCGCAATTTCTGCACTAACAGCATCAATTTGTGCAAGTGTATATCTTCCTACACCATCAGTGACTGGTCTTGCACTAATAGATAAAGTATTTTGAATTAACTGATCATTAGGATCAACACAATTATCAACCATTATCTAAGTCCTCTTCTTGTTAAAGATTTGGTTTGATCTTTTGCCGAATCGTCTAACGCTGAAATATATCCACCTGAATAACCCATCGCAAAATATCCACGAGGGACGATTGAAGTTGACTTCTTAGGTGGTTCTGGCATTTTAATTTGATTCATACCCCAAGCGCCAAGTCCTATAGGTGTAAAGTCAGCAATAACAGCAAGGAATGCATTAACAGGATTAAGTACTTTAGCAATAAATTCTGGACTATTACCTGTAGGATATGCCCAACCTGAAGTAATCCCAGGAAGAGGAGCAACGACAGGTGCGGAAACAGCAGGAGGTAATAAAACAGGTACAGTTGGTATTGACACTGAAGCAACTGGTACACTATATCCTCCATTATAAGATACAGGACCTGAAGGCAACGGAGCACCTATTGTTGTAAAGTCACCTCTTGTTGCCGCAACCGATGTAGCAATAACTGATGGAGAATTAACAACACTGCTTGAAGTAATTGCTCCTGAATTAATAGCAGTTGTATTGAATACTCCAGTATGTGAAGTTGTGATAGAAGCAATTTGCATGGCAGGCGTTGTTAAACTCCAACCCGGTGATGGTACTGATGTTCCTGTTAATAATGTAGGAGGTATTAAACCACTTGCTAGGTTAATAATATTTGAAGCAGCATTATGTATATCACCTGGAGTAGATAACTTAATTGCCTTTGTTGAGAATACATCATAAGTATTTAATGCTGTATTTTTAATATTCTTGGCAACGAAGTTTAATTGATTAACCGACTCAAACTGTATTTCCTTTTTACCAAACAGTGTCATAATACCTGCATTGGCTTCCAGCTTAACTTCAGCTCCTCTTAGATTAACCTGATCACTTCCGTTAATATTTAATGAAGCACCTGAAGCAATTTCTGTATGGCCATGTACAAGTAATTTATAATCACCTTCTACTTCTTCTGTTTTATTTCCTTTTACATAAACATGAGAATTGCCATTAATAGTAACTACACTATGACCTGATGATTCGTGTTTTGTTCCAATATTAATTTCATAACGATCTGCCTCAGCTCTTTCTGAAACAGTACCTTTAGAATCTATTTGAATGTAGGCACCTGAGTCATGAGTAATCTGAATTCTTTCTGCACCAGGAGAATCATCGATCTCAATTGAATGTTTACTCGTTTTAATTACTCTATTGTGTGGATACTTGGCTGCGTAAGCAGGAGGTGGTTCAGACCACGTTTCATCCATATCAGCAATCTTTTGATCGTGTACTCTATTGGCTGCTTGTTGTAATAAGTATGTTTCGTTTAATAATTCACCGCGAGCTAATCTATCAGGTCCGCCGCCTGCGTTGAAATCATTAGGGCTATAACCTCTTGCTAATAAATCACCATCCTTTTCTGCAATAACACCTTCACCATCTTTGGTTGGATTTGATTCTGTGTTATACATACTTGGCAATAATCCTAATATAATAGGATGCTGGGCCATTCGTCCATCTAAGAACATTCCGTATACGTATGAATTTAATGGTGGAGGTGGATTATTTGGATCGTAATTACCTGAAGCACACATTGCCCAAGGTAAATCTGTAGTAGCAATTTCTTTATTTGTTCCGTGTACACCAAATGCTCGAACTCTTACTCGACCTTCATGTGTCTCATCGTTATTGCCTTCAACAATACCAATAAAGAAAAACGGATTACTTACTCCTGAACCATCAATCATACATTACCTGCCTGCCAACCGTATTTCATAATCTCTGCCTGTGTGGTTAATGTACCTTCATTCATGCTATGAATTACCATAGACACTAAATACTTACCACCCAATCTTTTATTCTTTTCATCTTTTAATTCAATTGAAGGTTCTTGAGTAATAAGATCAATTACATCTCCTGGCACTAAATCAATTCTTCCTTCAAGTTCTATATTAGCTTTTGCATTATTCAAATGATAATTATAAGCAACTCTGTTTTGAATAATATCAACCATGTTCTGTGGTGTACGAAGTACTTGACCAGGTACTGATGCAATATCATCAGGTTGCCAATCTCTATATACTACATACTGTTTTGCATTTTTGTTTTCATCTTTAAATACATCTTTTATAAAGGTGTCTGAGTGTACTGCACCAATATTACTTGTTCTTGGAGCACCTGTCATACTTGTATATTTCTTTTTATTTTTTTCGTAATCATAATTGTAATAGTTACGTGTGTGATTAACAAAATCTATTTCCATAACAGTATTCTTATATGCTCCGCTATCAATATCAGCACCTGTATCAACGTGAGTTGAATTTTGAAATGATTTAACATTTCTTACCATTCTATCTGCATATTCTGGATGCTGTTCTGAAAATGGCATGTAATATAAAACTTTAACTTTATTTTCAGGATCTGCTTTAGCTCTTTTTAATAACCATTCGTCAGTTACCCAATAAAAACCGTCGTAAGTTTCAAAGAAGCGAAATAAACTAGATGGTGAAGTAGATTTTGCTTTTGATTTGGCGGCCAAGAAACTCATTGACTGTCCTGGTGTGTAATCTGGTATTATAGTTCTAAACTGTCCTTCAGAGTTTTCAATATAAAACACTCTTCCTTTATTAGATGAAATTTGAAGAGCTTCTGATTCATC
>CESS01096444.1_pt1 | contig 11979 bp, 8 predicted proteins | sample 326931 | NCBI WGS metagenome assembly CESS01 (sample SAMEA2591098, study PRJEB7988) | marine metagenome | biome: marine biome (ENVO:00000447); feature: deep chlorophyll maximum layer (ENVO:xxxxxxxx); material: saline water (ENVO:00002010), including plankton (ENVO:xxxxxxxx) | depth 55 m
TGGTGCTGAGATTGAACTTAGCCACCGAATTGGACGTGAAACACGTCTAAGGGAGGCTTTAGCCCCTATAATCGACCAATTTGACCACATCATCATCGATACTCCACCCTCTCTAGGGCTTTTGTCGATTAACGCTCTATGCGCTGCAAATTGGGTTTTCATTCCAGTACAAGCAGAATATTACGCTCTTGAAGGATTCAGCATGCTGATGAATAGCGTGAAAATGATTCAAAAAAGAATTAATCGAAACCTGAAGATTTTCGGTGTGGCTATGACGATGGTTGATCAGAGGTCCAAACTTTCGTTGCATGTATGTGATGAAGTACAGTCAAAAATCCCACGTAAGGTGTTCAAAACCCCAATCCGAAGATTGGCCAAGGTTGCTGAAGCTGCATGGACTGGAGCGCCTACTGTAATCCTAAATCGCCCAAGTAATAGTGGCGCAGGAGCAGGAAGTAGAGAATATTGGTCGCTTACCAAGGAATATCATGAACGCGTTCAAGAGATGAGACGCCAGTTTGGAGTAACAGAGCATCCTCGTCTATTACTTGAAAAACAAGGTCGGGCATTTTGAGTCAGCCCTCAAACATGTTCCATTAGCGTGATTACTCACGCGGGATTCAAGTAGTCAACAGTTTCCAAGCCAAGGCATGACCGGCGAAGGAATGACCTCTGTAAGTGTCAGTTACGAAGTAAGAAGGCAATTGAATACTCTACGTACCATGGACGGTCACCGTAGTGTTGATGACTTCCTCACAGATTTAATTCGTGCACACAAACTTGCTAAGATGAATGGTGAACTTGAAAATTTACGAATCCAAATGAAGGAAGTTGCAGACGTTAGTGCTGAGCACTTAGTCCAGCGATTAAACCTAGCACCATTCAAGGTCTGAGGTGAATACATGGATTGGAGACCGCCAGGATATTTACTCACTACCAACGATTTAGTTCACGCTATTTTCGATAAGAATAGCGATGCTGGAAAGTTGCTAGTAAAGGCGACATTGGGTGAAATTGAACTATTCGCAGCCCCCAAGAGTTGGAATGCGATTCTATGGCTGATAACCAATACCATCAAAGATGGTGGTAAACCGATTTATTCCGGAGTACAATTAGGCGAATTGAAAGCATCACTGCCAATAGTTTGGCGTGCGGATTAATCACTTTCCTTGCTTAGCAAGCCACTCTGCACCGTACCATTTCCATTGGTCCATAGTCCAACCCTCAGGCAGTCCTTCAGCAGGTAAAGGTGGCGCTTGTGGTGCAACATCCACAACTTCAGGTGCAGCAGGTTCAGGTGTCTCAACTGGAGCAGGGGTAGGTAAGCCTGCAAGTTCCTCAAGAGATGCTGATTCTTCCATTACTTCGGAACTATCTGTTGCGTCACTATCGGCTTTGATTTCAATATCATCAAAACCGCCACCTAATTCGTTGCCGTCATCGCCAATAGCGATCGGCTCTACTTCATCATCCCAGAATTTGTTGGAATCTACTCCTCCGACTGCAGACAATCCTGCTTTGCCTTCGAGAGCTTCAGCCTCTGCACTGTTCTCTTCTGGAATGAATGGTACCCCATAGGTCTTCACTAATGCACGACGACGGCGAGTACGACCGATTGCAGCATAGATTAGTAATGCTGCTACAATCGCTGCGAAACCTGCACCTAAGAATGGTAGGATTTCTGTAGCAGTGGATAGATATTGGTCACTAGTATCCTCTTCACTGGAAGACTCTAAAGATTTCTTCCAGTCATAATAATCCATAGGAGTTGCTCCTTCTGAATCTTTATCTGAAACATAATTTTGATAATCAGCATCTCTGATTCCGAGACACATCTCAGACTGGTCAGAAGCATCTAATGCACAGTGGTTTTCTCTGGTTTGAACCAATTTATTGGAATCGTTGTAGTCTTGGCTAGCACCAACCTCGTCACCGTCTGAATCGATATAGTCACGGGCATCATTAGGTAGGTCATCTCCAAAGTCGTAAAACCCATCACCATCTGTATCTATACAACCAAACTTTTCTTTGACTGAATAAGTGAGAGTTAGTGTACCATCATTAGCGATTTCTGGTACATAGGTACTGGTTGAATTGCCCCATTCATATGGGCAAGTGTCCGGATCATTGCCAGACAAGTTGTCACCATATCCATCTCCGTCTGTATCCATCCATTGTGATTTGTCATAAATTGCAGTATCTGCTCCATCGACTATTGTCCAGTCCTCTGTCGGGTCTGAATAGCCATCGTTGTCAGAGTCCTTGCAGCCAATTCGGTCATTTGTAGAGAATCCATTCTCTTGAGGGCAGGCATCTCCCATGTATCCTGATAATTCGTCGCCAAAGCCATCTCCATCACTATCTGACCACTGAGTAGATTCGTCAGGGTACCTGTCACCGCCTTCAGCGTTCATATTGTCGCCATAGCCATCCCCGTCACTATCTGACCACTGCCCTGGGTTTTCAGGGAAAGCATCGGATTCGTTTCCATCGGGATTATCACCATAGCCATCCCCATCAGTATCTGCCCACTGTGAAAAATCGTCTGGGAAAGCATCGGAGTTGTTTCCATCACTATTGTCACCATAGCCATCACTGTCAGTATCTTCGAATTGGCTTGAATCTAACGGGAAGGCATCAATTGTGTCAGTTACACCGTCTCCATCGGTATCTAAATCGTATAATCTAATCTTAGATGATGTTGAGAATGATGAGATGATATGCAATTCGCCACTATCGCTGAAAATGCCCATCATGACCCTTCCTGCCGCATCGAATTCACTTTCTTCAGTGAATGTTGTTGAATTGATTACATGCAGTTTACCATTTTGTGTACCCACCAAAATTCTGCCATCTGTAGCGATGGTGATTGAGTAAATGGTACCGCCACTAGAGATTGCTGTGGACTCCATTGTCCAATCTGTGAAATCATAACGGAATAGATCACCATTAGAGCAACCAACGATTATATTTCCATTACCGTCATTAATTATTTTAGTTGGATAATATGAAAAGTCTGAAAGTGTATTTTCCAACAATCCTTGCTGAGAAGTGATTTTCACTAAGTTGTCCCTACCTCCAGTAACAATTCTGTTTTCAGAAATAATGGTCATCGCAGTCATTGCGGTGTTGTGACTGGGAGTTGCTGCGCCTGTCCATTCAATCGCATCATACTCCATAGCCCTACGTTGTCCCCCTGAATGGCCGAACCAAAGTTCACCTTCTGTATCCCACAATACATAGTCAACAGAACTGGAAACATTGTATGAATTTGTTACAATTCCTAATTCTGTGTTGTAGATGTAAACCCCTTCGGTGTGTGCTACTGCAATTTGCAATCCTGTAGAGTCTGCAGTAGCTGAATTAGCACTTACATTCAATTCAATGGACCACTGGGTAATTAATTCACCATTAGCCCAAAAGTGTTCTGACAAATTACCAGTGGTAGTCAGCGTCAATAATGTTGATGATGAGGAAAATGAGGTATGGATAAAACGTCCATCGATAGAATCGATTATCCCCACATCAATTAGATTTGATTCCGCTTCTGCCGAAGGCATTGCTGGTATCATAAGTATTGCAAGGAGAACTGCAATTGCCTTCCTCATGGTTTACGCCAAGAGCCGATAACCTATGAATGGCACGGAGTTAAGCGTTTGTAGTAAATCACTCATCTTCGGTCTTTGATGAGACATTTAATGTGGTATTAGGAGAGTCCACTGGGTTCAACTTTTTCACAGGCTTTAGGACAGCAGTAGCCACTTCACTAGTGGTTTCTCCAGGCTTCATTCCAGGTAGAGAAGAAGGTGGAGCACCCCTGCGCTTTACTGGATTAAGCACCTTGGTTGTAATTGGCTTGAGTGTAGCAATCTTAGGTTCAGATACTACTTGTAGAACCTTTAGAGGAGTCAACGTTGCTGTTGGCTGGGTTTCTGCCATCTCATCTGTCATTGCTTCGTCTAGTGCCTCTTCAAGAATCTCATCCATCGATTCCAGATCTTCTTCTATGCTTGGGGAGATTTGTTCATCAATTGTAGGAATCCCATCGTCCTGCGGGTCTTCAGTAAGTACCAATTCAGAAACTGGCTCTAACTCTGTAGTCGCTACTTCAGGAGTTTCTTCTAATGTGACACCTTGTATCTCTAACTTAGGCGTCTCAACAATTGGTTGAGGGATTTCTTCTACAACTGGCTGTAGTATTTCAGGAGATTGAACAACTGGCTCTATTGGCTTACGTACAACCTTTGGCATAATTGGTTGAGGTAAATTCGCTGCCTGAGCAGGTAAATTCATTCCACCGATTGGAGCCTTTACTGGCCTAGCCATTGGTTGAGCGCCACTAAGCGATTTAGCTGTTGAACGAGGAGCCCTCATTCCGGCTAATCCCATAGAAGGCATGTGCTGTGCTGCTGCTTGAGCCATTGCGCCACGCATTGGTCTACCGGCATTGGAACCTATTGGTGTAGGCCTTGCTCCTAATGCACTTGGATCAATTCCCATCTGAGGTTGTCCTGCTTTAGTCCCTTCACCAGATATTGCTTGTAACCAAGATTGGCGTTTCTCTGCACGACTATCCTGTGACTTTAGAGTATCAAACTCTGATTGTTGTTCTGCTAGACGGTTTTCATCAGCATCAATTTCACTCTGAACCTTTCCTTCAATGGATTCTCTCATCTTGACTTCAGCCATAGAGCGGAAGTCATCCATTTGCTGAGTTAGCGTGGATAGTCTGTCTCTTATTTCCGCACGCTTGACACCGAGTTGTGCCTCGATTTCAGCACGGATATTGGCTTCACGCTTTCTGACTTCGATTAGTGCCTTGTTACGCATAATTTCTTCGCGCTTGTCCAGTTGCCTCTCTAATTGAGTTGCAACTTCGTCTTCCTTACGAGTTCTAAACTCGGATAGTCTCTCTTCCATTTCGGCTTCTAACTCGAGAACAGTTTCTTCTTTGAGAAGGTCCAAATCGGTTTCATGGGTAATTCTTTCATTCCTTAGACGTCCATCGATTTCGGACATTATTGCCTTACGAGCTGCTGCTTCTCTTGCATTGAATTCTAATTCTAAGCGCTCAGACCAATCGGTCTTCTTTGCATCAAACTTATCTGACAATTGGTCATGTAGTTCTGCCTCTCTTTCATATCTGAAACGAGCAAGTCGATTTTGAATCTCTGCCTCTCTGGCATTACGATAGGAAGCAAACTCTTGATCCATTCTAGCTTCTAGTTCTGATTCAATCTCTCCTTCCAATGAACGTGAAATATCGTCAACTGCCTTTGAGAAAGTTAAATCGTACTTTTCACGAAGTCTACTCTTGCGAGATGATAATTTCTCTGTGTGCTTGGATTCTAATTGCCTCTCGACTTCGACACGTAATTCTTCTCTACGCCTAGCGACTGCAAGTTCTACATCTTGGCGCATTCTCTCTTCCAATTCCTTGGTTTCGGAACTGAGTTTAGATTCCAATTCATCTTGAATAGATGCTGCAATATCCTCTTCCAATCGCAAACTACGACGCTCATATTCTGCACGCATAGTTGCCTCTCTTTGCTTGAGGCGGAGTTTGAGTTGCTGCTCAAGACGAGTTCTAATTCCTCGACGAAGTGCTTCTTCTCTTTCAGATAGTTTCTGAGATTGAGTTTCTTCTAATCTTTCGATTTCTTTAGATTCCATTTCCTCGAAACGGCTTTCCATTTCACCTTGAATCGATGATTCTAAATCACGAATTTTCCTCTGTAGTGCTTGGTTGAAATCGATTTCTAACCTCTCGCGTTGGAAAGAGAGGCGGCGGCGATGCTCTTCCGATAGTTGGCTTTCTAATTGAGTAATAACTACAGTTCTGTGCTCCTCAATCTTCCTTTCTTGCTCAACCTCTAGGGATTCTTTCAAAGTCTGAACTTCTCTTTCAAGACGCATTTCATGCATCTCTCGAAGGCGAATTTCCTCCCTGGTGAGAGTTTCAGATTCTAACAGAGACAATTCTTCTTCCATCTCGCTACGTAAATCGTTTTCAAACGCACTGAGAGTCATTTCATGCTGACGAGAAATATCTGTTGCCATATTATCTTGCATCAAGGAGATTCTTTCAGCCAATGCTTCTCTACGTAATTTGTTATCACGTCGAAGTTGAGCGCGGATTTTCTCTTCTTCGCGGAATCTAGAGCTTTGCATCAACGTCTGGTCCAATGATGGGGAAGGAGTAGAAGTGAATTGGGCTCGCAGAGAAGATAGATCGGTATGGCCAGTTCTGCCACCTTTTCTATGCCTCGTACCTGTTCCTGACTTGCTTTCGCTAACACTCATAGGATCCCCATCCAGTTATGGATGCCGTTCTCATGATAGATAAGGTGCGCGATAGTGAACCCTTCTCGCGAGGCGATTTATCCGACTAAAGATGAGCGCCATTATTCACTTTCCAACAGGGGTTGGTTTTCTTCGACCAATCGTGGGCCTCCGATAATGTAGAACATGGTCCAAAATAACGAGAATGTGAACAAGAACATCGTGAATGCTGTACCTGACAGATTCTCGCCTGCGTCTGATGAATCGGTTAGGGTCATTGCATGAATTACAGCGAATAGTAAAGAGGCAAATTGTAGTGTTGAAAGTCTTAATTGAATTCCTGATTTCAGTTTGGACATTTTCCTGTCAGAGATCATTAAACCTCCACAAACAAACAACAATGGTAAGATTATGAAATCAAAGAATGGTTTTACTTCCCCTACTCCCCAGCAATATGAGCAATCCCACGATGTTAGCTCAGGACCATATCCAGATGAAGGTTGTAGCCAAATCAATCCTGCTGCTGAAAGTAATACCAACGCACTAGCAGGAGATGATAGGCCATGGAAATAAGGAACATAGCCACCCTCTTCGTGTTGGAACCTTGCTAATCTCAACATTCCGCAAGCAATCATCCAGAAACAGGCGATTGCTAAAGTAGAGGTCCACAATGGTGATGCTTCACCCATTCGGCCAAACATAGTGAATATAATCAATGCAGGTGCTACACAAAATGAAATACAATCTGACATAATATCAAGAGAGCCACCTAGAATTTGGCGTTTTGAATATCTTCGAGCGATTGGCCCATCGATTATATCGCCTAAAGCTGAAAGTAAAACACACAACATTGCCGCCCAAATATAATCGGTCAATAATCCACCTTCGTAATACGGCGACTCCATATCTTCAACAGACAATATGACGAAAACTATTGCCATGACACCTAATAGTCCATTGACAATCGTAATGTAATCAGCGAGACCCATCAACCTGAATGTTGTTTTCATCGCTAATCCTCAGAATTTTATTTTGAATTCGCCATCACAAGCCGGGCAAGATACTTCTCGCTCTCCGGGCCTTTTGTTCATTCGAAGTATGCGGTCACACTTTGGACACGCAACCTCAATTTTCGGACGATGAGGTTTGAGGACGAAATGTGAACCACAGGATGAGCATAGAAGATTTGCTGGCCTTTTATCGACTCCACAAACTAAGACTTTAGAGCATTCAGGACAACTGACTTTCTCTTCTCTCCATTTACGCCTAGTACCTTCATGCTCGACATTCACTTCGGCGTCACACATGACACATTTGATGACGCCAAGGCCACTTGGCAAAAGGTGGTTGCAACGTGGGCAAGTCAAATCCGGTGGTGAAATCCTTGACTCAACACCTGGTGTTTCTTCATCCGACATAATCAGTACCAACCTGTTTTCATTATTGACCGCTTCAGAATCAATTCTTTCTTCCTGTAATTTCAAGACTCTCTAGAGTTGCTGAATCTAAGTCGAGAGTATTGCCAGACATCTGGGCTAACTCACGAAGCATGTTCCTAGCCGCTGCCTGAACCCTTGGATTTGTAAGGTCGATTGAACCTAATGAGTTGTCTGACGAAGTTGCGCTTCCATCACTTGGCAATGGCACTCTATCCATCACACACCACCAACGAGTACGTCCCTCGTCTCTGTGATTCATAACCAATCCAAGAGACTCAAGTTTTCTGAGATGGTGATAAAGATTGTAGCGGTCAACTGCAACCAACTTCTGAAGTTGTACAGTGGTGAATTCGTCTGCTTCTAAAAGGGCAACATAAAGGGCGCGGCGAGTAGGATGCATCAAAGAAGTACTGACCGGGTCTGCATGAATTCTAGCCATCTCTATCCCACCGTTGATTAGGCCTTAGCGCCTATGAGGCTTGAAGGTAGCGTTTGTTTTACTATCAAAACGGGGTCAATAATGACCTATACGCGTTAATGGTACCCGTCCATATCGACTTACCAATATCGGCTATCAGTGCAAGAGTACCTCCAGTTCCAGACAATCTTGCTCCATTGATTATTACGCCGATTACACTTAATTCATGGACTAGCACCCCGAAGGCTAAGTTTTCATTTAATCCAGCCAGTGCCGCATAAACGAGCATCATTGTTACTATAACAGAATATACAATATTAGAAATTAAAACTGAATGAGTTCGCTTTGCTAGAGAAATAAGGTCTGAGATTAGGCGAGGGTCATCGCCAGGAATCAATACATCTGCTGCATCTAAATTAGCAGACTCTCCTGTTCCGATTGCAATACCGATATCAGCAGCAGCCATTGCTGCAGCGTCATTAAACCCATCACCAACCATCATTGTGATATGAGTTTTTGAACGGTCTTGGACCCATTTGACTTTTCCTTCCGGAGTCATTTCTCCGCGAGCTGCAGATTCGGGAACACCGATGCTCTTGGCCAATGCATTTACTGAATCTTGGTTATCTCCTGACAATATCTCAACATTTATTCCTTGAGAATATAATGTCTTTACCAATTCATCTGTACCCTCTCGCAGATCATCATGTATGAATGTAAACAGGGCCACTGGTTTGTCTTCTTTGAGAAGAAGACTTGCTCCATGCCCCGCACTTAGTGCTTCGTTTAATGCTTTGAGAAGATTACCTGAAACCAATGATTTGTCCGCTCTAATGAATGACACGTTCGAATTTTTAACTTGGCCATGGACTCCATTTTCTTTGTCGGAAATATTGTCGACTTCTGTAGGAGGGATTTCTTCTTTTTCTGCTAAAGCGATTATAGCTTGTGCATACGGATGATTTGAAGAAACTTCTAATCCAACTGCTAAAGCGATCGCTGCTTCTTTCCTGCGGCCACGAGCAAGAGTGATTTCACCAATCCTTGGTTTTCCAGAAGTAAGTGTTCCCGTCTTATCCAACAACACTAGGTTGACCTTAGACAATCCTTCGAGAACATCCCCTCCTCGAGCAATAGCGCCAGATTTGGCCGCTTTTGAAATGCTAGCCGCATGAGGCACCGGTGATGCTAGAAGAAGAGCGCAGGGACAAGCCACTACCCAAAGTAAGAGGATTATCTTCCAGTCAGCATTTGGCTGTACGGCCCAAGCGAATACCGCCCCTAACAATACGACAGGTACCCAAATTGCTGTGAAATTTTCCAAGGCACCTTGTAATCTAGTAGGCTTTTCTTTGAATAAATGAACCTTGTCAATCAGTCCAGAAAGTCTAGTGTCTTCCCCTACCGCTGTTACTTCTATTGTAACAGGTCCGCGTGCTAATGTCAATCCGGCCTGAAGTTCATCTCCTTTGGATACATCTTCAGGCACAGACTCTCCAGTAAGGGGTGCACGATTTATTGAACCAGTTCCAGAAATTATTTTCCCATCGGCAGGAATCAATTCTCCGCTACGAATTTCTAAATGGTCGCCCTTCATTACTAAGCCGATAGGAATCTCTTCGATTTCCTTATTGGATAATGCTGTTGGAGCCGCTAAAACTGGCTCTGAGACAATAGAAAAGTTGTTGAAGTTTTTCTGAGGGAGACGTCTTGCTTTTCGAGGGAGCCTATCTAGGCCACCTTGCATAGCCTCTCTTGCTTTGATTAGAGCCTCTCCCTCCATATGTTCAGTCCATGATACTAGAATAATTACCATCAGTGCTTCTTCCCAAGCTTGGAGAACCGATGCTCCAATTACAGCCAAAGAAGTAAGAACTTGGAAACCTAATTGGCGGTTTTGAATCGATGCCCATGCTTTGGTAAACATTGTGTAACCACCAAAAACTACTCCTAAAAGACCAATTGAACCAATCACCCATGGATTATCAGTGATAAATTCACAGATAAATACCAAGATAAGCATTACAAATGCCAATCCAGAACCGATCATCCTCCATTCACCAGAAGTTAATCTCTTTATTGAGGTCGTTACTAAACGATAATCTGACCCTAACACATTACGAATTGATGATTCCATGGCCTTTTGTAATTCATTGGACAAATTGGGAACGACCTGAATGATAATATGCTCTTCTTTTTCAATTTCGCAATTTAGAACGCCTGGTTGACGACGGAAAATACGAGGGAGATTCTTGACCGAGGTTGAATGTCTAGCAGCGACATCACTTGCTTTGACGCCTTCGATTTCCATGAACGGAATATCTGGCCCGTTTCCAAGGGAACTCAATATAGCGGAAGCTTGCGCAATGTTTCCTTTCTCAAAATCGACATCGATTGTTACCGTTCCTTCTGTTGCACTTACAATCGAACTATTCACTAGATCTAAACGATTTAGAGCATTCATTGCTTTTGATGCGCAATCAGGACAATCCATGTCTTGAATAGGCCAACAGATAGAATGGGTGCCACTAAAATCTCCAAGAACTTGCATATCGATTACTTCGGCATCGATTGCTTTTGTTGAACCTGAAGAGGAACTACGAGTTTCCCGGGGAACCTCTGGTGTTGGTGCATCATCCCCTTCTTCTAGGGACAAAAAGTCTTCAGAGTCTCCCTGCACAAACTAAGGCACACATTCATCGGTCATGAAGGCTCGTATAGTAAGCGTATTGAATAACACCATCGAGGGGATATTATGCAGTGGTTACCACAGGGATGGATTCCGAAAGCGATTGCTGTCGATATCGACGGGACTCTTACAGATTCCAACAAGGAGATCTATCTTGAAGCAATCGAAGCATTGCGACGCTTGGAAGACGCTGGCATTCCAATCATCTTAGCAACAGGAAATGTTCGTGCAATAACATATGGATTATGGAGGTTCATTGGAGCAACTGGCCCTATGGTGTGTGAAAACGGAGGCGTAGTTTGGCATCCAGACTGGGATGAACCAATCGTACGTGCAGATGGTTCAAGGGCTCGTAAAGCAGGTCAGATGTTAGAAGATAAATTAGGTATTGACTCTAGAGGGATTACGACAAATGCTTGGAGAGAGTCAGAATGGTGCCTATTCCCTGATGAAAATTTACAAGATATCGCCGAATTGATTTCCGAGAGTGAATTTTCAGATTTGTCGGTGGTGAAAACTGGTTTTGCTATACACTTGATGGAACCGCATTTATCCAAGAGCGAAGGATTGGCAGTAGCGCTCGAAAAAATGAACCTTGAGGCGAGTGAAATCTTAGCAATTGGTGATGCGCCAAATGATATTTCAATGTTCAAACTGGTTGGACATAGCGTCGCAGTTGGCGGATGCTTTGAAGAATTAGCCGCGGTTTCAAAGGTTATTTCACCACATCCACACGGTGAAACATTTCCACCTTTGGTAGATGCAATTCTAGGTAAAACTAACGATAAATAGTTAGATGCCGGAGGTAGGATTTGAACCTACGAAGCATTTCGCAGCGCATCTTGAGTGCGCCCCCTTTGACCACTCGGGTACTCCGGCTACAGCCCTGCGCCGAGTTCATCAAACATCATTCTTCCTCATCGAAATGCAGTGGTTGATTTCTTCGTACGTTAGCAAGAATTAGCAATAAACCTGCAATAAATACCGATAAAACCGCTAGCCCTAACATGGTACTTTGTGAATTTGCAGATTCATCAACTTCATTTTTGACATCCGAAATTGGGATTGGCACCGCTGGTTGATTATCTATACGAACCAATAACCCGAGGTCCCCCTCTTTCCAAGCCTCAATTTCGAAAGTATGAGCTGTT
>CESS01074701.1_pt1 | contig 11936 bp, 11 predicted proteins | sample 326931 | NCBI WGS metagenome assembly CESS01 (sample SAMEA2591098, study PRJEB7988) | marine metagenome | biome: marine biome (ENVO:00000447); feature: deep chlorophyll maximum layer (ENVO:xxxxxxxx); material: saline water (ENVO:00002010), including plankton (ENVO:xxxxxxxx) | depth 55 m
TGGCGATTCCGTTTGTCTTCATAACTGCGCGGTGCGTTCAGAGGGAGTGGATTTGAATGAGCGGCCGCCATGAATGTCGGAAGGAGGTCCAGAGCCGAAGCGGGGGAATCATACCTTTTGCCCTCTGGTATGGTTGCTGGCCAGGACCAGATCATGGGGACTCGAATACCTCCTTCCTTGAGGCAACCTTTGGCACCTGACAGCGGTCCATTCCAGCTCCTGTTGTTCGTTGCGCCTCCATTGTCCGAAAAGAAAACGATGAGCGTGTTTTTAAGCTCATCGTGATCTCTCAACCATGTGGTCAAGCGCCCCACACTGCGATCCAAACTGAGCATCATGGCTGCATAGATGCGTCGTTTTGGATCTTTGAGGTGATTGAATTCGGCGAGATCCGCTTCCGTTGCCTGCAAGGGGCCGTGGGGTGCGTTGTAGGACATGAAAAGGAACCACGGGGTTTCGTCGGGGTGTTGTTTCTCTACCCATCGCAATCCTTCATCTGTAAAATAATCAGTGAGGTAATCATTCGAAAAGGTGATGACAGGTTCACCGTTTTTTTCAATTGAATGACGTTTGGCATGGCTGGGGAAATACGTATGTGATCCACCCAGCATGCCACAGAAAAAATCAAAACCACGTTCGTTCGGATGAAAGCCTTGACCATTACCAAGGTGCCATTTTCCCACCAAGGCCGTTGCATATCCCGCTGCACGCAGGTGATCCCCCAGCGTGTGTTCACCGGGAGGGAGTCCAAGGAATTCGGGGCGGGTTGGGTATCGGTCGCTGCTCATGTTGAGATTTCCTTCGTAACCGAACCTGCGTGGATCCCTGCCTGTCATCAGTCCCGCTCGCGATGGTGAGCAGACGGGAGAGGCGACATAACCCTGGGAACAGAATACACCTGAACGGGCTAGAGCATCCAGGTTGGGAGTTTTGAGATGTTCGCTGCCGGTGAACTGCAGGTCCCCGTAGCCCATGTCATCCGCAAGAATGAGGACTATGTTCGGTGTTTGAGCCTGAATGCCAAGACCAAGGGAAAAGCAAAGGACTGTCCATATTGATTTGGAAAAGTTTGTTACAGTCATGCTGAGATACTAAAAGACGAATCAAAATTTGCCATCCTTCATTCTGGACTCTTGATCTACAAGTGTTCAGTTTAATAAATCTCATGACAGAAGGCTCTGACAAATTTGAGATCACTCCAGCGATTTCAAAGCAAGAAAGATCAAATAAACGATTTGAATTCACACCAGCAAGTTGTGAGGCGCCACAAGTGCTCAATGCGGCTCAAATACAGGGCTTCAATCAAGATGGCTTCATTACAGGCCTCCGACTGTTTTCTCCGGAAACCATCGCGGAGATCCGCCACTATTTTGACAGGCTGTTGATGGAGGCACTGCAGAGTGGTGGTTCCAGTTACTCCATCAGCACGGCACACCTGAAGCATGGCAAGGTCCATGATATGCTCAGTCACCACAGATTAGCGCAACTCATGCATGATCTGATCGGGCCGAACGTAATTGGCTGGGGATCACACTTTTTCTGCAAAATGCCGAAAGATGGTAAAGCTGTTTCATGGCATCAGGACGTCAGTTATTGGCCGCTGTCGGACTCAAAAACAATAACCGTCTGGCTGGCTATTGATGATTCTGATCTTGAGAACGGCTGCATGGAGGTCATACCTGGATCGCATCGAAATGGGCTGCTCCACTGCCGCGAAAGCAAGCAAGAAGAAAATAATGTGCTGAATCAAACTATTGATTCTAAATCAGACTGGCCGGATCCGGTTCCTCTTTGCCTTGAAGCAGGGGAAATCTCCATTCATTCAGACCTTTTGATCCATGGTTCCAAGCCCAATAAATCCCACCGTCGGCGATGTGGCTTAACTCTCCGTTATTGTCCGCCGGAAGTGAGAGCAGCTGAGAGCTGGAACAAGAAAGGTGTATGGGTAATTGGGGGTGACCCTGAAAATCACTGGTTCAATGCCAGGAGACCTGCTTTGGATTGATGTTTCAGGGTGGGCAGGATAATTCAGAGCATGGATTGCTTGTCCTTCAGGCCTGAGTTTTCTATTCTCAGTTCATTAGATGAGTGAATTCTATTGAGAGCATGCCATGGTGCCAGCAATTGTGGCCCCGTTGTGCAAAGTTGGTGACGCAGATGATTTGTCTTGGAACTTCCATCACAGTCGTCTTTCCATGGCACCGCAACAAATCGATTTTGTGGAGCATTCAGCATGGAGTATTTTCCCTGTTGTATGTCATCTACTTTGCGCTTGAGCGTGACAAGAACGAATAATGCATTCATGACATTAAAAGATTCGACAGTATTGATCACCGGAGGCACGGGTTCTTTTGGAAGCCGTGTGGCAAGGCATTTATTGGATAAACATCCAAAGCAAATCCGCATTTTCAGTCGCGATGAAAAGAAACAATGGGAAATGCGGCGGCACTTTCCTGATTTTCGTTACATGCTTGGTGATGTCAGAGATCCCGCAAGGCTGGCAGTGGCAATGGATGGAGTGGATTTCGTTTTTCATGCGGCAGCTTTGAAGCAAGTGGGATCCTGCGAAGATTATCCTTTCGAAGCGGTTCAAACCAATATCATAGGCTCCAATCAAGCTTGTCAGACAGCCAAGGCTGCTGGGGTTCGAACTTTCGTTGCCTTGAGTACGGATAAAGCAGTGAAGCCCGTCAACGCCATGGGAGTTAGCAAGGCGATGATGGAGAAAATCATCTGTAGTCAGAATCAATTTGAAAATAAGACCACCTTTTGCTGTGTGCGATATGGTAATGTGATGGGGAGCCGTGGTTCGGTGATTCCCTTGTTCAAGGAGCAGATTGAACAAGGGTTGCCATTGACCGTTACAGTAGCTGAAATGACACGGTTTCTCATGACTCTGGATCAATCGGTTGATCTCGTTTTTCATGCGATGACGCAGGCAAAGGGCGGGGAAGTATTTGTCCGTAAAGCTCCTGCATGCACCGTCATGGATTTAGCAAACACGATGAGGCAGCGTTTGGGAGTCCCGTTACATCCCATTGAAATCAGCGGCATACGCCCAGGAGAAAAGCTGCATGAAATCCTGGTCAATGAGTATGAAATGCAGCGAGTGACTGACGCGCCCGATTATTACACTATTCACCCCGAGTATCGACCTGTCTCCACATTGACACCCAAACCGCTTGGTGAAGAATTCACCAGTCTCAATACGCATCAATTACAAGCTGGCGCGGCTATTGATTCCATGCTCGAGGCGATGGGGAATCAGGAGACATATCATTGAGCGGAATGTCGGTCTCCAAACCATATTCACTGATAAAAAAGTGCAGGGCATGTCATGCTTCCTCGAATCAGTTGATGGTGGGATTGGAAATGGACCCGATGCCTCTTGCTGGACAGTTCTGCGCAACCCCTGAAGAATCGCAAAAAGCGATTAGCATGCCTTTGAGTTGGGTGCTGTGCGAACAGTGCGGATTGGTTCAAGCCCTGCAAGATGTGGATGATCGAATGCTTTTTCGCAAATACAATTACTCATCTTCCACGGTAGGTGGATTGGTGCGGCACTTTGAAAATTACGCCATCTTGCTCTCCAATACTTATGATGAAAAATCGCTGAGATTCCTCGAAATTGGATGCAATGATGGAGTATTAATTCGCAGGCTTCCTGAAGAATGGGTGAAGTGCGGTGTGGATCCAAGTGATGTTGCCAGACAATCTCATACTGCAGATGATCAGCAAGTATATCAACTCCTGAGCGAACCTTTTACGGAAGCGCTGGTGGCTCAACAGCAATGGCAGGGCAAATGGGATGTTATCAGCGGGTCCAATTGTCTGGCCCACATATCGGATATTCGTGACGTGTTTGAAGGCGTGGCCCTTGCTTTACGCGATGGGGGTGAATTCTGGGTAGAGGTACACGATCTCGAGGCATTGCTTTCAGGATTTCAATGGGACACGATTTATCACGAGCACAAGGCTGAGTGGAGTCTGGATTCATTGACTTATTGCCTTGGGATACTCGGTTTCGAGCGAGTTCATTACGAGAGGATTCCCATGCATGGCGGCGCCATTCGGTGTCGATTCAAGAAAACGGGGAAAAAGCAGCAATTACCTCGTGAATGGAAGCGATATGTGCACTCCATTGCTGCTCTCTCTGAAGTCTATCAAAGAAGGCACGATCATCCTACTGCGGTTAAATTTGCGAAATCTGCTGAAAAAGGAGAAAAGATAGTTGCCTATGGGGCTGCCGGCCGAGCCAACGTATACTTGAATCAATTGCCGGCTTTACCTTTCGATTGGATTGTGGACGAATCACCTCTCCGAGTCGGGAAATATATTCCATGTGTCGGGACGCCAATTGTATCCCAGAAAGTCCTCATGGAAAAGCAACCAGAATATTGTCTGATCACAGCGTGGAATTATCGTGATGATATTGTCAGCAAGAACGCTCAATTCAGAGGTGAATGGTTTACTGCATTTAAATTCATGGAGGGTGATTGATGAAGATTGTCGTGCTTGGGGCAAACGGTATGCTGGGACACACTGTGTTGCATTATCTGAGGCAGGAGGGATGTTTTGCAATTCCATTTACACAACGATGGGAACCCGGTAATGCATCCGAAGTCATGAGGATGCTATTAAGCGCCGAACCAGACGTGTGTATCAACGCTATCGGAGTGCTGCCTGGAGGGGGCGTTGGATTGGCCGAGACCCTCTGGACCAATGGCATTTTACCTGGGTGGATTTCCAGACATTTACCAGAGGCATGTACCTTCATTCATGCCGGCTCAGATGCTGTTTTCGCCGCGCATTCTACCGGATGCGGTGCACATGATACACAAACGCCAGACACTGATTACGGTCGAAGCAAAAGGCAGGGTGAGCTTGGATTACTTCGGGATAATGACGTGATCATCAGGACCTCGATCATTGGTATGGAATCTGATAGCAGACGATCCCTGCTCAGTTGGTTCCTGAGCCAGTCGGGTCAGGTCAGTGGTTTTACCAATCAGATGTGGAATGGGGTAACGACACTGGAGTGGGCCAGGTTTTGCTTCGAGCTTCTTGAAGGGGAAATCAGTCCAATGCACGGAGTGATTCAACCCGGAACATTACCTCCATTGAGTAAGTATTCTTTATTGAAGTTGATAGGCAAAGTTTTTCACCATGATGTCTCGCTGATTCCTGCCATTGCCGCTGAAAATGTTCAACGGTCGCTCATTCCGAGCCATCATAGCAGTGCGATTGAAACCCAACTCTGTGCATTACGCGATTGGTGGCAGGAGAAAGCCGATGGTGCATGTAATCCCACAAATCAGCCGATTGAATGACCTCATAACTTCTAAAAAGACAGACACTTTCCATGTTTGTATCTTTACTGCTGCCAGTGAAAGGATTTGAGTGGATATTAGATGCCAAGCGGGAGCAGCCGGTATCTTGGGTAAGGTTTATTTAAAAAAAATGACCATTTGACCCGCCACTGATATGTGATAACTCTATTTGGTTCAACATGGACCTAACTAATTTTTTTTTTGAATGGTGAACGATACATTGAACAGCGAGGAAAACAGAGACCATGGACGAACCCCTGAGGTATATGAAAATCATCCTAAGGGGCCCAAAATAATCGGGCCGCTTACAGATGGGATAAAATTGATTGGGAGAGTGCTGATCTGTTGCTCCTTGTGGATAGTGGGGCAGATGCTTGCCGAGGACGAAAACGCCAACATGCCGAGGTCTCTGCAAAATGGGTGGTATCAGAGTTTCGAAACAGGTGCTTTGCATCAGTTTGAAACCGATATGGACAGCGCTGGAGGTTTTGGAGTTAGTCGGTTTCTGGCGCGAGCTTCCATTGGTTACCGCAAGGACTTCCTCAACAGCACCTCATTGAGCTTCGGATACGCCCACACCTCCTATCAGTTTAATGCTTCGACAGGTCCGTGGGCGCCAGAACCCTGGGGTGGTGTGCATACGATGAGCCTTTCTGCACCGATACGCCGAAGCTTAGGCAGTGACTGGATGCTGCTAGCCATTCCCTCCATACGTACCATATCCGAGGACAATGCAGATCTGGGGCAATCAATGGTGGGTGGCATCATCACTGGGATCTCCTATCAGGTGCGTCCCGGCCTCAGCATAGGCCCGGGATTTGGCGTTTTGACTCAGCTGGAAGACAGTGTGAATGTTTTCCCAATCGTCCTGGTGGATTGGGCCATGTCAGAAAAATTCAAACTTCAGACGGGTCGTGGATTTGGCGCCTCCCAGGGCCCCGGACTAGTCTTGACTTATGCGTTGAGCGATTCATGGAACCTCATGATCGGAGGGCGAATGGAAAGATTTCGCCTGCGTTTGAACAGCAATGGACGGGTGCCGAACGGGGTGGGGCAGGACAGGAAAGCCTCGGTAAGTGTTGGGGCACAATACGCCATGGGGAAATTGGGTTTCATCACCCTGTACACCGGAATCAACCTCAGCGGTGAACTGGAACTGAATGATGCCGTCGGGAATGAAATCGTTGCGACCGACTACGACTCAACTCCTTTTGTCGGATTGAATGCAAGCATCAGATTCTAGTCCCATTCATTGCTTTATTTCTTCACATCATGCTTCGATTTCAAAAAAGAACGACTCTGGCGTGTTCTGCATCAACGCTTTATCACTGGCATATGTTACCCGATGCATTCCAGACATTGACACCACCCTGGGAGAACGTTTCGATTGTCTCACGTCCGGAGTCATTACAAAATGGGGCAAAGATCAAGCTGCAACTATGCGTGGGGCCATTGAGGATATCCTGGGTAGCATTGCATGAGAATTTTGTCGAGGGGCGGCGTTTCGACGATGTGCAACTTTCCGGTCCATTCAGGAAATGGCATCACTCCCACTTGTTCGAGCCCGTAACCGAAGATTCATCAATCATGCATGATTCGATCACGTTCGAAATCCCGGGAGGCAGGTTACTCAACCGTCTTGCATCACCGATAGTCAATCGGCGCTTGGAAAAGATGTTCCATTACCGTCACCAACAACTCGTCTCGATATTTGGCGAAATATCCTGACATGCGCGAGGAGATAGATCCGGAATTTCAAAACCTGCCTTGACGGCCCATTGAATTGGGTGTCTGTTACGGTTATCGTTCTTCTACAAACATGAAACAAATAATCAATTGCAAGTCATCCGAATGCCCCAAGGAATGGGTGGCTTTGACTGAAGGAGATAATGCATTCACCAAATTCTGTCACATTTGCTTCAAAAAAGTTCTCTTTGTTGAAGATGCCCATTTATCGGAAGATTATATCAAATCTGGTGCCATTGTTGCGACCCGGTTAGCTGAATCTAATTAACAGACACGCCTCGTTTACCTGGTAGCATCCATCTTCCATGGCTGGGTGCGGGGGCAGCCTTTTCATCATAAACCTATGTTCATCTGGTCCGCTGCTCATGCTGTTCCACCGAATTCTTACACTCAGGACGAGTGTCTGGAATCTTTCCTCAAATCCTCGCAGTATGGCCAGTTAAATCCAACTTCTCAGGTTTTGCTGAGACGCATCCTGCGGGGCGACAATGGGATAACGACCAGATCGCTGGCGCTTGATTCCGTTCAGGAAGCTTTTAATCTCACACCGGATGCCCTTCAGCATCGGTTTCAGACGCACGCTCCGGCCCTGGCTGCTCAGGCTGCCAGAAATGCATTGATCAAAGCAGACTTGGGATCACAAGAGCTGGACGCCGTGATCATCAGCACTTGTACGGGATATCTGTGCCCGGGATTGACGAGTTACCTGAGTGAGTCATTAGGTTTGGATCCATCCATGATCCTCCTGGACCTTGTGGGGCATGGGTGCGGCGCCGCGATTCCAAATCTGAGAAACGCCCATGCCTTGATCCACAGTGGCCAGGCGTCCAAAGTGCTTTCCGTCTGTGTCGAGGTATGTAGTGCCGCTTTTTATCTTGATGATGATCCAGGCGTCCTGATCAGTGCGTGTTTATTTGGAGATGCCGCCGCTGCTGCGGTATGCAGCTCCCGCCCCTCAGCAGATCACCGGCCGATAGAAACCGTTTCTATGCAGTCTACCATGCGCCCTGAGCATCGTGATCTGCTCCGATTTGAACATAAGATGGGCATGCTTAGAAATATCCTTTCTCCTGATACGCCCCGTCTGGCAGCTGAAAGCGCATATGCGGATCTCCTGACGGTGTTAGAAAAAGAAGGTATATCTCAGGAATCGATTCAAACCTGGATCGCTCACGCAGGTGGGAAACGCGTGCTCGATGCTTTGACTGAGAAATTCGAGCTTCAGCATGCGGACCTTGAGGTCAGTAGGAGTCTTTTAGAGAAGTATGGCAACACCAGTAGTCCTTTTGTTTTAATGGCTCTTGAAGAGCAAATTAAAAGGGATGCACCCAGGGGTTATTGGTGGATGAATTCCTTCGGTGCTGGATTCAGTAGCCATGGCATCCTTTTGAAAGCCGAATAAAAGGCAGTTTGAGATTGTGAAGCGCCTCATTCAATCTGAAATACTGGACCATCTTTCACCGGACGATCCCCGTGTATTCCATGCGAGGAAAGATCTGCGACTCATCAATGGATTGATGAATCATGCTCGGATGCTCAGATCCAGTATTCTTCCACAACTGAATATGGGGCACTCCCTCAGAATTGTTGAAATTGGTTCTGGCGATGGAGCCCTTGCTTATAAAATATTCAAGAAGTTGGGTGAAGCACCCGCTGGCAGCCGTTTTGATTTTGTGGATAAAGCAGGCAGCCTCTCCAGGCAGGTTAAACAAGGTCTGGTTGAACTTGGCTGGGAAGTGAATGAGTTTGAAGCCGATGTTTTTCACTGGGTTGAGAATAGTCCTGATTCATACGATCTATGCTTCGCCAGTTTATTTCTACATCATTTCGATGAACACGAACTGAAACTCCTTTTTCGGCATTTATCTCAGAAAATCGAACGGTTTTTTTGTATCGAACCCCGCCGTGACAGATTCGGTTTGCTGGGGGCACTGGGGCTGAGATTGTTGGGATGCGACCCGGTGACCTTGCACGATGCCAAAGTCAGCGTTCGCGCAGGTTTCCAGCATCAAGAAATATCACGTATATGGGATCAATCCGTTCCTGCAGGGTGGCATCTGAAGGAGCGACGAGCAGGTTTGTTCAGTCACTTCTTTTCTGCTTCTTCCACTGCAACATGAACACGCGCCATATTCATATTGTGGGAGGAGGTGTGGGTGGGCTGGCGCTCGGTACCCGTCTACGTCAATTGGGAGTCAAAACTCGGATCAGCGAATCAGGAACGTATCCAAGGCATCGTGTCTGCGGGGAATTCATCAGCGGTCGGGGAGTGGAATTGCTCAGGAAACTTGATTTGTTTGAACCTTTACTCAGGAGTGGAGGGCGAATGGCAAAAACAATGAAATTTTTTGGTGCCAGAGCCATTTCCCCTGAAATTCAAATGCCTCAACCTGCGCTGTGTATCTCTCGGTATGCCATGGATCTTATCATGAGTGATCAATTCAAAGCGATGGGGGGCGAACTCAGCACTGGTCAGCGTGTCCCTCCTGACAAATACCTTGATGAAGGGACAGTGCTTGCTACGGGCAGAAAACCAAACACAGAGAAGGGTGCTACATGGACAGGCTATAAGTTCCATGTTCAGGGCTTGAAGTTGGAAGCCGATCTTGAAATGCATTTTATTGAGCTTGGGTATCTTGGGATGTGCCAAGTAGAAAGGGGCAGGGTGAATGTATGTGGTTTAATGCCATCCAAACTTGCTGCTGGCCTGGATCTGCGATCAGACTGGAAAGATTTTCTGCGTTCCAATTTGCATCCGAAAAAGCACGAAGCCTTGGAATCAGCCGAGAGGATTGAAGGTTCCACCTGCTGTGTATCGGGTATTTCCTATGATGCTTCTCAACTAAATAAAACTAACCCCTTGCTCAGGGTGGGTGACCGTATGTCCACGATCCCGCCGCTCACAGGCAATGGCATGTCTCTGGCGATAGAATCTGCCTGGCTAGCTTCAGGACCAATAGCCAGGTATGTTGACAGTCAGCAGAACTGGTCTCAGTCTCTGGAGAACCTTGCTGCCTTGCAAACGCGTTTCTTCCAAAAGCGTCTGGCTGTTTCTGTCCCTTTACAACATGTCATGATGGCACCCTTCATGCATGGGGTTAGGGAACACGTCATCAAGCGGCTATCCTTTTTTCACAAAACCCTCTTCAATCTCACAAGGTAATGCTTGAGCACGATGTATTGCACCCATTTTCATTTAAATGCTGGATAGATATGCCGCCGTCCCCTAAGAATTTTCCTCTCCGTTTTCCTCAAGAAATCGGAAGGCATTGTTCATGAAAAATCCTGGCTTTAAATTCAAACAAACTTACGCCCATCTCCCCGGTGTTTTTTTCACCAGGGTGCCGCCGGTGCGCGTCCAGCAACCTGAGGTGGTTCTTCTCAATCATCAATTGGCACTTACTCTAGGACTTGATTTTTCGGAGAATACGGCAGATGAGATTGCCTCCATCTTTTCTGGTAATACTCTTTTGGAGGGGTGCGACCCCATCGCACAGGCTTATGCAGGTCATCAGTTTGGGCACTTTACCAATCTTGGTGACGGACGTGCAGTGCTTTTAGGTGAACAAGAAACGCCTCAAGCGTCTACCTTTGATATCCAGTTGAAAGGATCAGGCCGAACTCCCTATTCACGAGGGGGGGATGGACGTGCGGCCTTGGGGCCGATGTTGCGTGAATACCTGATCAGTGAAGCCATGCATGGACTTGGCATAGAAACAACCCGCAGCCTGGCCGTCGTAAGCACAGGGGAGGATGTCTTTCGCGAAACGCCACTGAGAGGTGCAATTTTGACCCGGATAGCAAGGTCTCATATTCGTGTGGGTAATTTTCAATATGCAGCAGCCCACCGAAATGTGGATTGGATTCGAGCTCTCATGGATTTTACGATTGAGAAGCATTATCCAGAGGTCAACGCATCTGGTAATGCGGCACTTGCCTTGCTTGATGCATTGATGGAAAAACAAATCAAACTGGTGGTTCAGTGGATGCGCGTGGGTTTCATCCATGGTGTGATGAACACGGATAACGTGGCTCTCTCCGGGGAAACCATAGACTATGGACCATGTGCTTTTATGGATGCTTACGATCCCTCGACGGTGTTCAGTTCCATTGATCATGCTGGCCGCTATGCATTCAGTAATCAACCGGTCATTGCTCAGTGGAATATAGCCCGTTTTGCTGAAACTCTCTTGCCTCTGATAGACCCTGATTCAGATAAGGCCTTAAGCCTCGCTGGTGAGGTCATGAGTCGAGCGGATCGGTTTTATCGAGACGAATGGTTGCACATGATGCGTACTAAATTGGGCTTGCGGGACGAACAGCCCGAGGATGAGGCCTTGATTCGCGAATTACTCGATTGGATGAAAGACGTCCAAGCCGATTACACCAACACGTTTCTGGGCTTGAGCCGAGATTCCCTGCCTGAGGCCACAGCCTGCACCGACCCAAAGTTCAAGGAATGGAGACAACGGTGGAGTCTGCGTCGTCAGAAAGGTAGCGCGGACACCGGGCTCTCAGATTGCCTGATGCAGAGAAATAATCCGTGTGTCATTCCTCGCAATCATAAAGTGGAAGAAGCGCTTGCTGCGGCAAATGCAGGGGATCTTAATCCGTTTAATCAGATGCTCCAGGTCCTTGAAGATCCATACCAGGAAAATGAATCATCAGCGCCTTATCAAGAGTCAGGCAGGGAGCCCTATCAGACTTTCTGTGGGACTTGATCGCGATCAATGAGATCTGATTAAGCGTGTGTTCGTTGGCGGAGGCAGGCATGGTAATGGTCGCACTGATTTTGGTGAATTACCTTATCGTGTCGCTGCGGACGAAAAAAAATTGCCACAGGACTGGATTCGTCCTATT
>CESS01016350.1_pt1 | contig 11934 bp, 9 predicted proteins | sample 326931 | NCBI WGS metagenome assembly CESS01 (sample SAMEA2591098, study PRJEB7988) | marine metagenome | biome: marine biome (ENVO:00000447); feature: deep chlorophyll maximum layer (ENVO:xxxxxxxx); material: saline water (ENVO:00002010), including plankton (ENVO:xxxxxxxx) | depth 55 m
AAGAATTTCTCCACCAAGATAATTTGATATTTTTTTATATTTTTCATTTTCAATTAATTCTCTAATATCTTCTTTTGTAATATCAGTAAGTTCATCTATATTAAAAACTGTTCTGCCTCTTTGTTTCATCGCATACCCTCCGTAAGGTCCCACAGCAGATAAATATGTCCATTCTCCATTTTCAGTAACTTTTCTTGGATTTTTAGCTGATAAAGAAAACCTATTTTTACATTCTTCGGGAGATAACTCATCCGGATTTTCATCTTCAAAAATAGGCCCAATAAGATTTTTATACTCACACTTTTCTTGCCTGACGCCTTTTTGCTTAATACCGTGTTGAATATAAAAACTTCCATTTGGCCCTAATTTTATGTATATGGATGATGAACAATCTCCGCAGTTTGAAACAGTTCTTTCTTTTTTTAAACTCTCCTCCTGATTTATTTCAAGTTCTTTAATATAATCATTTTTAATTTCTTCAAGAGTTATCTCAGGTGGAAGACCTACTTTAAAATCATCATCTCTCAATAAATAAGGATAAGGAACTTTGCCTTGAATCCTACCTGTCTTGATGACATATCTTGATTCAAATGGAAGGTTTATCGTTGTCAGAGCTAAAGGATCTTGAATTCCGTAATCACTTATATGATTTTTTATAGTGTTGTGAGAATGTTCAAGGAAATCAACTTTTGATTTATCAGGATTTTCACTTTCCAGAATTTTATCAAGTTCATCTTCCATAGACTTCGAAAATTCGTAATCAATATAATTATTAAAGTAGGGTTTCATAAAATTATTGATTAAAGCAATAGCTAAAATCCTAGGTTTTAGACTTGAGTCCGAATTAATAAATACAGAAGTTATGCTTTCGATTATAGAAACATAAGTTGAAGGTCTTCCAATTCCTAGTTCTTCAAGCTTGTTAATTAGTGAAGTAGATGAGTATCTATTTGGTGGATTAGTGTACTTTTCTTCGCTGCTCGCATTGATTATTTTAATTTCATCATTTTCATTAAGATCTGGAAGCTCTTGAGATTTTTCAGTGGCATCTTTAATAAGATCTCTGTACCCTCCAAAAGTCCAGGTTGTCCCAGATATGCTAAATTTTAAAGGTGAAAAACTAGTATCTACAACTTCGATTTCAATTGTTTTTGTTATTCCTTTTGCAGCAGTCATTTGTGAAGCAACAGTGGTGTTGAATATTAATTTGTATAATTTATACTCATCGCTTTCTTCTTTATGTCTGGAAAGAAGCTCTTCTGGTTTAATAAATTTGTCACCCGAAGGCCGAATAGCTTCATGTGCTGCTTGTGCATTTTTACTATCACCATATAAGTTTGCTTTATTCGGTAGATGGGATTCAGAAAAGTTTTCTGAAATATATGATCTAGCTGCTTTAACTGCTACATCTGACAATCGTATTGAATCTGTTCTCATGTATGTAATCAAACCCTCTTGATAAAGCCTTTGTGCAATACCCATAGTTTTTCTGGGCTGGAAACCTAAATTACTCTTTGCAGATGTTTGTAGACTTGTAGTTTTAAATGGCTTAGGAGGCTTCCCACTTCTTGATGATTCTTTAATTTTTGATATTTTTGCTGCTGAATTTGAAAGTATGTTTACTATCTCATTAACCTCTAATTCCTCTAAGTAACGCTTTTCTTCACTGGTCTTATTACCTCTGTCATCAAAATCTGAAGATGTCGCAATTCTTAAATTTTGCACTTTTTTTAAAGATGCATCAAATTCAGCATTATTACTCGCGCACCTTGCTCGAATTTCAAAGTATTTTGATTTTATAAACTTAACTCTTTCTTCTTCTCTTTCTACAATCAGTCTTATTGCTGGACCTTGTACCCTTCCAGTTGAGATAAAAGCACCACCAAGATCTCTCACTTTAGGAGAAATTTCATATCCAATCATTCTGTCTAGAGTTCTTCTTGCTTCATAAGATTTAAATTTTCCTATATCCAACTTTCCAGGATTGTTAATTGCATTTGTAACTGCAGCTTCTGTTATTTCATTAAATTTTATACGTTTTGGATTGCCTTGAAGCTCTAGAGCTTCTTTTAGATGATAGGCAATAGCCTCCCCTTCTCTATCGTCGTCAGTTGCTAGGTAAACTTCGGGTGCTTTGTCAGCTATCTCTTTTAGCTCACTTACAATTTTTTTTCTATCATCTGGGATTACGTATATATTTTCAAAACCTGTGGGCTTTACTGCACCCCATAAAATTTTTTTACTATCAAATTGGGATGGAATAGATTTTGAGTTCCTAGGAAGATCTCGGATATGGCCAACACTTGATTTTACAATATATTCGGACCCAAGTATTTTGGATATAGTTTTAACTTTTGTTGGCGACTCTACTATTACTAAAGGTTTTGACATGTCTTTATTGATAACACCATTTTTGCAAAATGTACAGGATTTACGAAAAAAAGTATTCTAAACCTTTACTAGGATGATGTAGAGATAATGAAATCAGTAAAAATATTTTCTAAGTCACAATTTTCTATACTTTGGTGGTCTGGCACTCTCTCTAGTTTTGGTGATTGGGCTACATTATTTGCTTCTGTAGCTTTAGCAAGCTACCTAGGTGCTGATTCAGGTAATTCTGAACTAACTTCAGTTGTCCCAGTTATTGCTCGAATTATTCCGGCTTTCATGTCTTCATTTGCGGGTATATTGGCAGACAGATTCAACAAAAGAAATGTAATGATTATATGCGATATATCAAGAATGATAATTGTTCTAGGATTATTTTTTACTACAACTCTCATTCAGTTATTTATAATAAATTTTATTTCAGAGATATTTTCTTTGACAAGACAACCCTCACGTGAATCAATAGTTCCTGATATAGTTAGTGACGAATATTTAGTTAAAGCCAATTCTTTATTTGCTGTTGGAACCTATGCAATGCTACCCACAGCATCTTTATTCTTTGGATTCATATCTGACAATACAGTTCTTGAGAATATTGTTTCTTATGGAAATAGCTGGAATGGCTCAATCGTTTTCCTTATCGATGCTGTAACCTTTTTTATTTCTTCATATTTACTCTTTTTTCTTAAAGCAGATACCTCATACCAATCAGTTAAAAAGAAAAGTAATGTTATAGGGGACCTTAAAGAGGGAGTAAAGTATTTTTTTAGTGTCTCAGATTTGAGATCTGTAACTACCTCTATATCACTTAGTTTAATTGGAGCAGGTTCATTATTTGTTCTTGGAAATACCTACTTAACACAGTCATTGAGTTTTTCTCAGAGTTCATTTGGTTTTGTGATTGCTTCTTTTGGATTTGGAATTATTTTTACAATGGTTATTTTGAGTTACTTTGTTACAACATTTAGCAGAATCCCATTTTTTATAGGACTTAGCATGATGCTTACTGGAGTCTCTCTATTGTTTGCCTTTAATTCATCTGAGTTTTCTACAATAATTTTTTCAATCTTTATTTCAGGAACTGGTTCAGGAGCTGTGTACTTATTAACAATAAGCTATTTACAAAGCACAACTGAAAAAAAATTAAGAGGAAGGGTTTTTGGAAATTTTTATACAATTGGACGGCTCTCTTTATTAATTTCTCTTTTAATTTCTGGTTTTGCTGCAAGTTTTGCAAACCAGTATTTAGATTTGGATGGTGTTCTTTTGGTTCTTCGAATAAGCGCAGGATTCATTCTTTTATCGGGATTAATTACTTTCTTAAGAGGATATAAAAAGATAATTAAAGATTTTGGATTTGAAAATTCTAATTTTAATAAGTTAACATTAAATCTTGATAGTGAAGATGATAAAAATATATGATTTGTAATTATTTAGCTTTTGAAGGCATAGATGGATCTGGAAAATCAAGTCTAATTAGAAGTCTTTCTGAAATTCTTACCAGTCAACATATTGATAATAAAATAGTTCGTGAACCTGGAGGAACAAAAGTTGGTGAAGGGGTAAGGGAGCTTTTGTTGAGTCATGAATATGATGTCGATGCACTTACAGAAGCTCTACTTTTTTGCTCTCAGAGATCACAACTTGTTACAGAAATAATAAAACCAGAAATTAATAAGGGAACCAAAATTCTTTCAGACAGAAGTGCGTATTCATCAGTTGCATACCAGGGAGTTGGAAGGGGGCTAGGTTATGAAACTATCTATCAGTTAAATGATATTGCTGTAAATTCATACTGGCCTGAGAAAGTTGTTTTACTAGATATCGACCCAACAATATCTCTCTCTAGACAAAGAGTGGCTGATCGTATTGGAAGTGATAAAGTAGATTTTTTTAAAAAAGTAAGAGAAGGATATTTAAGACTGGCAGAAGAATTTGAGAATAATTTTCTGATAATAAATGCTGAAGAAGACTTGAGTGACAATTTACAAAAAATTTGTACGTGGTTAAAAGTTGAAAACTCTAAATAATTCCCTTTTCAAAGAATTGGATAATATCTTTCATGCTTATTTACTGTTTTCAAATTCATCAACTGAATTAATTAGTCAAGCAAAAAAATTTGCTAGCTTCATCGCTTTTGACAACGAAAATATTGATGAACATCCTGATATCAAAATAGTTGAATCAGAAAATTTATACACTTTAGGTGTAGATGATATTAGAGAAATAATCAGTAAAGATAATCTTTCTCCAATTGAAGGAAAATATAAAGTTGTTATTTTTCCTCCTTTCAAATCCTTAACTGAAGAAGCATCAAATGCATTACTAAAAACTATTGAAGAGCCATCTGAATCAAGTATTTTTCTCATTTTATCTAGTGGGGTATTTTGGTCTCATGCGCGTGATGACTCAAATAATCAAATACTTTCTACAATTAAGAGTAGGTGTAGATCTATATATCTTGATACCGAAAGAAATTTAGAATTCAATTATTCTTCCGAAGATTTTATAAAATTTTTAGACAATCAGTATATTGACACAAACTTAAATTTTAAAAAAATGTTGACCCTACTGTTGGAGTGGAAAAATAATCTTAAAGATTTTTCAAAAGCATTTCAAATAATTAATGAGTGTAAAGAAATCCATGAGGTAATTGATGAGCAATCTGGCATGACATTAAACATCCTAATAGTTAAGAGTATTTCATATTTAACAAATTCCTTCATTTTTAGTTCTGAAATAACAAAGCAATCATTTAGGGAAGCTGAAGCAATTGAAAAAGCTATGCTTGATATTACTTCAGGAATGAGACCCCAGACAGTATTCGCAAAATTATCTGTGGAGATGTAGTCTCTTGAATAAAATTATTTTACTTGGAACTGGTTGTCCGAGTCCAAGCCACATTAGATTTGGACCAAGCACATTGATTTCATATCAAGGAGTCAACTTACTTATTGATGCTGGTTCTGGAGTTACCCAAAGATTAAGCCAGGTTGGAATACAACCATCTCAAATTAATCATATATTAATTACTCATCTGCATTCAGACCATATAGTTGATTTATATCAGTTATATATTTCTGGATGGCATACAGGTAGAACAGAAACCTTCAAAATACATGGGCCAAAAGGTCTCAAAGCTTTTTTCGAAACAACACTTGAGGCGTATAATCCTGAATTATCCCTTAGAAGAGATTGGGAGAATAGACCAAATAATTCTGGATTAAATTATTCAGTAAATGAAATTGACTCAACTTCAGTTTTAACAATAGAAAATATTTCAGTTAATAAGATTGATGTAGACCATTATCCTGTCGAACCAGCATTTGGTTATGAAATTAAATTAGACACCACAAAAGTTATTTACTCAGGAGATACGAGATATTGTAAAAATCTTGAACGTGCTGCACATAATGCTGATTATCTTATTCACGAGGTATTAGTTGACCTACCTTTTAATAAAACAAGAATGACAGAAGAGACTGTTACAAATGTAACTGATTATCATACAAGCCCAAAAGAAGTGGGGGTATTGGCAGAGAATGCAAAAGTTAAGAAGCTGATTTTGAATCATTTCGTACCTCCAGTTTTTAATGAAGAGAAATTAGATATGGAAATTAAAGAACATTACTCAGGAGAAATTGTTATAGGTAAAGATCTTTTAGAAATCAATCTTTAATAGAAACAATATTCTATTTTGAACTTAAGTTTGTGTATGTAAAATATATATATGTTAGTACCTAAAGTTCCAGGGTTACCAATTATTGGTCATTCTATTCCTTTCCAAAGAAATGCTCTCCAGTTCACATCACAAAAGCAGAAACAGTATGGAGATATCTTTGAAATATCTTTACTAAATGAAAAATTTATCGTCATGCTTACTCCAGAGTCAACTAAAGAAATCTTTTTAGATAAAGATGATAATTTTTCATCCAAGGAAGGTTGGGCGGTTGTTTTAGGAAAACCTTTTGAAAACGGTCTAATGTTAAGAGACTTTGAAGACCACAAATATCACAGGTCCCTACTCCAAGATTCTTTTAGACATGAAGCCATTCATGGCTATTTAGAAATCATCCAACCAATAATTAACAATTGGGTTCAAAATTTAAACGATAATAAATCATTTGATCTTTATAAGTCTGTCAAACAGTTAATGTTTGATATTTCCCTGAGCTTATTTTTTTTAGATGTGAAAAAAGATGAATCCGAAAGGTTAAATAATTTATTTATGGATTCAATTGCTTCTGCTACATCAGCTATAAGGTGGCCATTGCCTTTTACAAAAATAAAAAAAGGGTTACAAGCAAGAGAATACTTGCTTCAATACTTTCAGTCTAAATCAGATTCAGTCACACAAGATAGTAAAAAAACACTATTTGCCGAACTTGTCAACACTAATAAAGGTGATGCACAATTAAATAATTTAGAGATAGCAGAACACATGATTTTTCTATTATTGGCAGCTCACGACACAACAACAATCACGCTTACTAATTCGATATACAATCTTTCTAAAAATAAAGAATTCGCATATGACCTTCTTAATGAGGCTAACGAGATTGACCACCTAGATGTATCATCTTTAAAAAATGGTATTGTTGCCGAATCTGTTTTCAAAGAGGCAATTAGATATTACCCTCCTGTTCCATTTTCAGTCAGACAAGTCATGAGAAATACACAAATTGAAAACTATAACATTACAAAGGACTCATACTTAACAATTAGTCCTTTATTGCTTCATCATGATGATAGATATTGGGATGATCCGCAAAAGTTTGACCCGTATAGGTTTATTGATCCAGGCTATATCAATCATGCTTATTTTCCTTTTGCTGGTGGTGCACATACTTGTTTAGGAAAATTTTTTGCAAGTTATCTATTTAAAAATGTAATTTATAAGTACGTACAAAGTATTCAAAATTCACAGATTGACCACTTGTTAGATATTAGGCCCACACCCATCCCACATCCTGTGAAAGATGTCAAAGTTTTAATTTAAGATTCAATCATATGCCATAAGTGCAAACAGGCGTGTGTTTTATACGGATTCCATTTTTTAGAGTAGTTGTCATAGCTACTTAAATTAGATTCTTTTTTTACCATTCCCAGCTGTATCATCGCCTGCCTCAATGCTGCATCACCAGATGAAAAAATGTTTGCGTTTCTTACACAAAACATTTCAAACATATCTACACTCCACTGTCCAATTCCAAAAATACTCAATAATTCTTTTTCTCGTTCATCTCGAGATAATTCAAAAATATAATTTTTAGAAGGTTTTGAATTACTCCATGCAATAATATCATCAATAGACTTAGCTTTATTTTTACTTAGACCAAGATTTTTAATTTGGGATATACTGAGTTTCTCAAAACTTTTAATTTTAAAATTTTCCTCTTTAAACTTAGATAATATATTTTGTTTAATTGCTTTAGCTGCTTTAGTTGAAATAAATTGTGATATAACTATCTCGATTAGTTCATTGAATGTATCAGTCTTTTTATTTGAAAATATCAGATGACCGTTCTTTTTTATAACTGGTGCTAACAACTTATCATTTTTTATTAAAAAAAGTTCCGATTTAACGAATGCTTTATTCATTTATTCAATATCAAGTTTCTTTAGATTTTTTAAATTTAAAAACAAATATAAACTAACTAACATTCCAACTGTAACAAGCCCTCTATATCCAATAAGTAAGTAACTTAAACCGAGAGTCATGTGTGCAGTAAAGCTTCCTAAAAAAACAAATGAGTCACTTTTTATATTTAATGGTGATTTGTATTTTATTGAAAATTTTGAAATTGCTGAACTAATAGCAACGTAATTAAAATTCCAACCAAGTCCAAGAAGGTATAATCCAATTTTTAAAGCCGTTGGTCCAGAGTTAATAAATGTTATAAGGCAGCTTATGAATAATATTCCTGTGCCAATATAAGTAAATCTTCTATATCCATACCTGTCAACATAATTACCCAGGATAGGGGATAGTAAAAACATACCTAGTGTGTGGTAACTAATAATAACTCCAACAAGCTGAACAGTCTCACCTATGTCTTGAACATGCAATGGTGTCGCAGACATTATCACCACCATTGTGAAGTGATTAAGCACTAATAATAAAGTTAAAATATTCCCATCTTTTTTTGTATTAGACAATTTTTGAACATTATTTTCTTCTGTTTCTGCAGGCTTTCTTAACAAACTATTCGATGAGGTGAATGTTATTACAGAAGCTGATGCAAAAAGCATCCCAACCATTGCGACTATGTAACCTACAATAAGCTCTGAATTAAATAGTTCATTAAAGTACTCAGAATATAAACTTACAAGCCTTGGTCCAAAAACTGAGCCAAAAACAGAAAACCAAACTGCAAGAGAAAGGGCAGTAGCTTTAAAATTTTTACTTGCTACAAAAGATGCTGCGTATCTTGATTGCAGTGTTGCGGACTGACCAAAACCTAAAATTAACGCTCCAATCATTAATAATGTAAACGAATCAATTATTAAGCTATAAAAAAGAACAACACTACCTATTGCTCCAATGAAAAATGTTATTGATAATGCAGCAAGCCTTGAATACTTTTTAGAAATCTTGTAAAACATTTGCGTACCGATAAACGCTCCCCCAACCCCAACAGCATTAGGAAAACCTAAAAACAATGGGTTGCTTGAAACTTCTCTAGCTGCCAAAACTGTAACTGTTATAGCTGCTATGAAGCCTATAGAAGAGAAAGCAACTGAAAGGAGTAAGCCACTAATTTTTCTTGATTCAGAAATCATATAGAAAGATTAGCTATTGAATAGATTAATGTTTTCTATATCAAATAATTGAAAATAAAAATAATCTTATTACAATATTGTTTGCATAAAGAGAGGGAAACCTCAGCAACCTAGAATGCCATCCAAGGTGCTTTTTGATGTGGTTTTAAAACAAAAAATGGCTTCCACTCTTTGTAACAAATAGGAGTTTATATGGATAAATATGTAACTGCAGAAACAGTTTCCCCAGGCCATCCAGATAAAATTGCGGATTTAATATCTGATTATTTGTTAACAAAAGCGCTTGAAAATAATAGAACTTCAAGAGTAGCTGTAGAAACAGTTTTAACTGGCACTAAAGATGGTGGTCTAGTAATGGTTGGAGGAGAAATAAGTGAAATTGCAAATATCTCTACTGAAGATATTAAAAAAATTGTTTATGGCGTTCTAAACAAAACTATAAAAACTAGTTTTGAAGATTTTAATCTTGAAAAATTATCAATCTACAACGAACTTACACCACAATCAGAAGAAATAAGGGCAGCAGTTGAAGAAGATGAAGATCAAGGTGCAGGTGATCAAGGAATTATGATTGGGTTTGCAACTAATAAAACAAAGTCTTTTATGCCTCCAACATTCGATATGTCTCGAAATATACAAAAAGCCTTATGGGAGTTGCAAATTTCAGATCCAATGCTTGACCTTGATTCAAAAGTTCAAGTAACTACTGGGGGCGAAAAAGCGAAAGTGGTTGTATCAACTCAACATAAAAAAGAGATTGATATCCAAAGACTAAATGATGAGGTATCAGAAATTGTTGCTAAAAATGTAAATCAAAATTTTCAATTAGATTTAAATCCTTCAGGCTCTTTTATTAAAGGTGGCCCAGCTGGGGATACTGGTTTAACTGGTAGAAAAATTGTAGTAGATTCATATGGCCCCTCCGTACCTGTAGGTGGTGGTGCATTTTCCGGAAAAGACCCAAGCAAAGTTGATAGATCAGCTGCGTATGCAGCCAGACATTTAGCAAAAAATATTATTTTTCATAAACTTGCTAATGAATGTCTTGTAAGAGTTTCATATGCAATTGGAAAAGCAGATCCGTATGAATTAACCATCAATACTTTTGATTCCTCAAATGTAAAAGATAAGGCTATTAAAGACTTTGTTAGTAAGTTTGATATGAAACCAGGAGCAATAATTGAAAGATTAGACTTGGTAAATGTTGATTATCGAATACATACACTTTTTTCTCACTTTGGTCATCCAGACAGAACTTGGGAAAAAATAGAAAATATTTAGAACTTTGCTAATATTTTGATATAATTTTGAGAACATAAAGAGAAGGTTAAGACCTCGGCAACCTGGAAGACTATCCAAGGTGCTTAAATATGTGGCAGCAATGCAACTAAGTAGTCAAAGCCCTTCTCCATATTTAAGGAGAATTAAATGAAGTATAATTCAAAACTAATTCATGCTGGATGGAACTCAGATGCTGATCCAGAAGGCGCAATAACTGTACCAATATATAGAACAACAGCTTATCAATTTAACAATACTGAACATGCTGCTAGTTTGTTTGCTTTAAAAGAGTTTGGAAATATTTACTCCAGAATAGGAAACCCAACAGTTGGTGCTCTTGAGGCAAGACTTACTGCTTTAGAAGACGGCGCTATGTGTGTAGCTCTATCTTCTGGAACATCTGCGATTATGTATTCTCTTATAAACATTATGAGTCAAGGGGATAATTTTATTTCTGCAAACCAGCTTTACGGAGGAACTTATACAATGTTTGATAACATTCTTCCTGAATATGGCATAAATGCAAAAAAAGTTGACATAACTAATCTAAAGGCAGTTGAAGAAAGTATTGATGATAAAACTCGAGCAATATTTTGTGAAACAATTACTAACCCCGGATTAGTTGTTGCTGATATATCTGAACTATCAGATATTGCACATTCCAAAGGAATCCCACTTATTGTTGATGCTACTTTTACAACTTCTGCTATTCAAAAATCTTTTGACTATGGAGCAGATATTGTAGTTTATTCATTGACTAAATGGATGTCCGGCCATGGAAGAGTAATTGCAGGTGCGGTGATTGAAAAAGGTGGATTTGAGTGGGGAAATGGAAATTTTCCGCTATTTGATAAGCCCGATACAAGCTACGGAGGAATGAGGTGGGGTCACGATCTTGGTGATCTCAGTAATGTAGCTTACTCTCTTAGATTAAGGACAGTACCTTTGAGAAATTTAGGTGCAAACATGTCTCCCGACACAGCATTTGAAGTAATGAGTGGTCTTGAAACTTTAGCACTAAGAATGGAAAGACATTGTGAAAATGCTATCAAAGCTGCTGAATATTTGTCCAAACATGATTTAGTAGAGTGGGTTAGATTTCCTGGTCTAAAAGATGATCCAGCTTTTGAATTATCAGAGAAGTATCTTAAAGGTACAGGAGGAACAATGGTTGTCTTTGGAATTAAAGGAGGCAAAGATGCAGGACAAAAATTTATAGATAACTTAAAAATGTTTAGACATGTTGCAAATGTTGGCGATACAAGATCTTTAGCAATTCACCCTGCAACAACTACTCATTCTCAATTAGATGAAGACCAATTAATCGCTGCAGGATCTCCGCCAGAGCTAATTAGACTTTCTATTGGAATAGAGGACATAGAAGACATACTCGGAGACCTAGATCAAGCTCTCAAAGGTGGAAAGTAACGAAAAACCTCGCGAAAAATACATTAGTAATTTTCTTGCATAAGAACAAAAACT